>JAEEGL010939570.1_pt1 | contig 19026 bp, 17 predicted proteins | sample 9134231 | NCBI WGS metagenome assembly JAEEGL01 (sample SAMN16246548, study PRJNA631951) | gut metagenome | biome: gut microbiome; feature: rumen; material: fiber-attached | host: Bos | place: Iran: Karaj | collected 2018-10 | reverse complement strand
TCTCCAATAAAAAAATTTATCTTTAGTTTGATTTTTAAAATTAATTATCCTAGCTATCTCAAATTGACGTTTTGCTCAGTTTTCAAAGATCAAATCTTTCGATTTTTTGCTGTCTTTTTACGGACTGCTTATTCATTGTATCAAAAGATATCAATAAAGTCAAGCACTTTTTTTACTTTTTTTGTTGTTTGTCTATGCTAAAATGCTTGTTTGTTTTCTTTTTTTCCTGAAAACGTTTTTTATGATAATATGAATTTTTGAGTTTGTCAATAAAAATTTCACAAAAATTTAATATTTTTTTTCAATAAGAAAAACAATGCTATAAAAACATTGTTTTTATAAATATATATTATATTTTAATCTTAATATTCTTTTTTATTTCTTTGTATATTTCATAATATTTATTTATTGTTTCTTTGTTGAAAGGATCTTCTTTCCCTCGTGCTTTATCTATCAAAATTGTTAACTCACTTTTCAGAATTTTATCTAAGTCATCAGAATAATTCATTTTCTTTTTATGATACTTATATTCTCCTCTATCTAATACTTTAAAAGATCCATCTGGAAATACTCTTAAATCTAAATCATAATCAATATATTTAATAGTTTTTTCTTCAATGATAAACGGAGAAGCAATATTACAATAATAATATATTCCAGTTTTTTTAATTTGGCCTATGATATTAAACCAATTCTTTTTTGAAAAGAACATTATTGCAGGTTCTTTCGTTTTCCATGTTCTTCCATCTGATTCTATTACTAATGTTTTATAGTTAGCAAAAACCATGTATTCATCGTTTTCGTCTAAATATGTAGCTTCGTCCCAACTTCTATGTATTTTACTATCATGTTTATAACTATGAATATTTAAGTGATCTCCGATATTATATTTTTTCATAAAATCACTCCTACATGGTGTCATTATATATCGTTTTTTATAAAATTACAAATTTAAAAGCATAGTTGCGTTCCTATGCTTTTATTATTTTCTATTTTTTACTCTTGAGATTCCTTTTTTATTTGTGTTTTCTAAATCAGCGGTTACAAGTATGTTTGTAGAATAACCAAAGTGTAATTCGTTTTTATCGTAGTAATCATTATTCATAACATAATCTACTAAACTATCAATTGGTTTGTTATGCTTTCCAATCTCTTCTTTTGATCCTATTATTTCTATTTTATATCCTAACTCTTGGATTTGATTGTAGAAATCATTAAAATGCGCATAGGCAACTGGTTCTACTGCAGCATATTCTTTATGATCTTCTCTGTTATTAGGATTTTTATAGCAATTAATCATACATGGTTGTATCATAACAACATCATCCATTAAGCCTAATGTTTCTTTGTTAAGAATATCTTCATTTAATATTTCTTCTGTAGAATAATCTCTTAATTCCATGCATATTTCTTCATATCTTCTTCGATCCATTACAATAGCTACAAATAATGATTCTTCTATTAGTTTGCTGTTATAGTTACCATATTTAATAGAATTAGTTAAAGCTTGTTCTATATTTTTTTCAGTTTTTTCTACTACTTTGTCTGTATTTATATTAGCAGTAATTTCATCTTTTTTACGAAATCTAGGATTTATATATAATTCATCTTCTTCAGGCAAAAAACTTCTTTTAGTTGTAATTACAACAGCAGCATCATCTACTTGTTGTAATAACAATTCTTCCCTTAATCTTCTTAGCATTTCTAATTTCATTGTAACTCCTCCTGACACAATATTATGATTTTTTATAAGCAAAAAGTCAAGTCTATTATTTTAATATTTGTTTTATAGCCATTTGTAATTGTGCATCATCTTTTTGAGATCCCGTTACATAATACTCATCTTTTTGTTCTATTTTAATAGTTGGTTCTACTCCTGTTTTTTCGATGTCATTTCCTTTTGATGTTTTCCATGTTTCAGTAGTATATTTAATTATTGTACCATCACTTAATTGTTTTGTTTTTTGAACTGTTCCTTTTCCGTATGTGTTTTCCCCTATTAACATAGCATTTAATTGTTCATTAAGAGCTGCTGCTAACACTTCTGAAGCAGAAGCACTTCCTTCGTTTATTAATACTATAATATTATATTTAGGATTATTATTTCCTTTAGAATATTTTATATTTGTTTCTTTCTTGTTTATTATTTGTATAATTGGAGTCTTTTTAGGTAAAAATTCACTTGCTATATTTATAGCAGTATCAAGTTCTCCGCCTTGATTGTATCTCAAATCTATTATTAAATCTGTTATGTTGTCTTTTCCTAACTCATTTAGTTTTTCTTTTAGTTGTTCATCAGTATTATTAGCAAATATTGATATTTTAAGATAAGCTATTTTGTTTTCTTCATTTTCTATTATTTTTTTAGTTACTGATGGTATAGCAACTTTTCCTGTTGTTGCTTTTACTTCTTTTTCTTCATTATTTCTTCTTACTACTATGGTAAATTCTTTGCCATTAGTTCCTTTTATTTTATCTGATACTTCATCTGCAGTTGCTTTTGATACATCTGTTCCATTTATTTTTAAGTATTGATCTCCTTTTTTCAATCCAGCTTTTTCAGCAGGGGAATCTTCATATACTTCACTTATAGTTACTAAATCGCCTTTCTTTTGAGTTACTGCAACACCAAGTCCATAAAAATAGCCATTTAATTCATCTTGGAATGTTTGAGATTCTTCTTCATTAAAATAGATTGAATGTTTATCATCTAAAGTAGAAATCATTCCTTTTATAGCTGCATCTTTTAATTTTTTAGCATCTACTTTTTCAATGTATTCATTTAAAATTGTATTATATACACTTTTTATTTCATTTAATTCACTAGAAGAATTTGCATTTACTGATAATATTTGTCCTTGTCCTGAAAATAAAGCTTCTCCAAATAGCACTCCAAAAACTAGTGCCATTATAAACACTAGTAAAAGATCGAGTGTATTAAATTTTATCTTGCTTAAATCAACTCTTTTTTTTGTTCTTTTTTTCATTAGACATCACTACTACTTCATTGTAATACAAAAATTAATTTTTAGCAATTCATTATTAAAAAAAGAAACTATCGTTTCTTATTTTTTTTCACAAGTAGAACCATTCCATTTAGTTGGTTCATATACAACTCCAAAGAATAACATCTCTTTAGTTTTTTTATCTCTTATAATATAAGCGAATGGTTTATTAAATTCTATTTTTATTGCTTCTGAATCTTCTACTTCCGCCATTCCTGCTGATTTAACAGCTATAGCTGTAATTGCCGCTGCTTTTGTTCCTTTTTCGTTTAAATCAATGTGTGTTTTATGTATAATCTCACTTACATAGCCATTATTTTTTAACATTTTGGTAAGATCTGCTTTATCACTTATAAATACATCTTCTATTCCTAAATCCTTCAATCCTTCTTTGATTTCTTTATAGTTATAGTCATATGCAAATCTTGGAAGTGCTACTTGAAGTCTAGTTCCTTCTAAATCTTTACTGTTATTATCAATGTCTGCGAATGTTTTATCAGTAATATTTGAAAGATATGTTTTTATATCAACATTTGGTAATATTCCTATGAATTCTAAATTATTACCTCCTTCAAAAACTTCATTTCCTGATTCATCATAACTTTGATATGGTATGATTACTCCTTTTGCATCTAAAATATCAAAATATTTAGCAGATTCTTTACTTATATATGTATTGTGCATCATAGATACGTTTTCTTTACTACCATCTTGTTTGGTGAATTCTTCACTTGTTGTTAATTCGCATTTGAAGTTTGAAGCCCAATCTATATCGATGGCTACTGCATTTGCTAAAAGCAAGTCAAATAGTGCCGCTTCATTATCTTTGTTTAATTTTGGAATCATACCTTTTGTTTGTTTATTTACCCACTCATTAATAGGTTTATATGTTTTATAATCATCATATAACAATTCTGCATCATATTTTTCTTTTAGTTTTTGAGAATATTCTGGAAAAATAAGATCTTTTGTTTCATTTTTAATAAATACAGCATTTGCTACATTAATTCTGTTATCTAATTTAACATTGTTTATTGTTCTATTACCTATCAAATCGCTAATTTGTGTTTTAGTATTTCCATCTGCCCCTTCTTTTAACATACTAAGTGCCATTTCTATTGAATATGGGCTTATTAGATAATTATTATTTTCTTTTTGATTTACTTCTTTTATTATATTAGATTTATATCCATTATCAGTTGTAACAAACACTTCAATAGGTTTTCCTTCATTTTGCGAGTATAAATATACTCCTATAGGTATAAGTATTGCTATAATGCCAATTATTACTAATAATATAATTTTTTTCTTATCCATATTAATTCTCCTTACTATATTTATTTTAACATAATAATTACATTTTTAAAACAAATAAAAATGCAACAAGTGTTGCATTTTTTTATTGACCAATTTCTTTAATTATAATAGTTATTTCTTCAGTCTTAGGAGTATATGTAAGTTTTAAGTCGTCTCCTTTAACTTTTACTGGTACTTTATGAACTCCAGGACCTTTTCCTTGTAAGTCTACATATGCAGTGACATTTTCAGCATTTATATCTTTTAAGTTTGATTTAGTACCTTTAACTATTATTGTTGCTACAGAATCTGTTTTCGATGAAGCTTGTGCTGTATATTTCTTTTCATCTAAGTTTTGAATTGAAATATTTATATCTTTAATAGCTTTTTCTGTAACATCATCAAGTGTTACTCTAGCAATTACAGATTTTGTAGACATTTCTTTTACTCCACTTGGAAGAGATAAATTAACTGTATATTCAGTTGTTTTATTTATGCCTTCGACATTTATATTTACTGGAATATATGATATCTTTTCAAGTGTTTCAGCATCACCATATATTGTAGCTTTTGTTTGACTTAAAGTTACTTCATCAATAGCTTTTCCAAATACTACTTTTCCTTCAGGAATAACTTTAAGTGGTACTACTTTACTTGGAGATGATATTTCGATTGCTGCATCTATTGTTTCTGGAACTATTTCTACATTTAATTTTTTACCATTAACATCGTATGCTACTAAAGGTATTTCTTTTAATGTAGTTGTTCCTACACTTGGATTAGATATTTTAGTAATATCTACTAGTGCTTTTACTATAGCTATTTGTTTTAACTTATATTCAGCACCTTTTACATATACTTCATCTCTACTGAATTTAATATTTGAGATATTATATTTTGAATCCATCTTATCTTCATTAAGTAATTCTTTAGTTATTTTTTTAGATTGTGAAGCTTTTTCATAAATTACTACAGTTGCACTTGATGGATCAAGTTTATATTCTACTGATGAAACAGATGCTTTGTTATATTTTATTGGTACTTTATGAGTACCAGGTTTTAAATCTCTTAAATCAATAACTACTTCTTGACTAGAAGATTGTTTTGCTAAATATAGAGCAGATTTACCTCCGATTAATGTAATATCTACTGATTTTGGAAGTCCTTCTACAACATATGCTTCTTCATTATATAAAGCTTTTACTTTTTGATTAGAAATAATATCCGTTGAATTATTCATCATTGATTGTGCAGTACTATCTACTACAAAGAAATATAATAGTGCCATAGCAAGTGAGAATACAATTAATACTATTTTATTATTTAGTAATCTATCTAATGATCTACTGCTTCCCTTAAATGGTTTTTGAAGCAATAACATTATTTTTGCTACCGGTGTAATTATTAATTTATCAAACACAGAATATATTTTACTTAGTATGTAATATATACCTTTTGCTATTGCTTTTAAAAGTCTAAATTTTTTCTTTTGTTTTGAGGATCTTTTCTTAGCCATTATACATCTTCCTCCTCATCAAATTCTTCTTCAAAATCTTCTTGTTTTGGTCTTAGTTCATCAAGAAGTAATATTCTAGCATCATCAATTGATAAATTGTAGAACAATTCTCCTTTGATAGCAATTGATATTCTTCCTGTTTCTTCAGATACTATAATAGCAATAGCGTCTGTTTCTTCAGTTATACCAAGAGCTGCTCTATGTCTTGTTCCTAGTCTTTTGTTTATTTTTAGACTATTACTTGTAGGAAATACTGCTCCTGCACAACTGATTTTGTCTCCTTGAATTATAACTCCACCATCATGAAGTGGGTTGTTTGGGAAGAATAGTGATACTAAAAGTTCACTAGTAATTTCTGCATATAAATTAGTTGATTTATTGATATAGTCCATTAAACTAATATCTCTTTCAATAACTATTAAAGCTCCAATTCTAGCTTTTCTCATTTGATCCACTGCCATAATGATGCTATATACTAGTTTTTCTCTTTCATCAACTGTTAGTATTTTATGTCTTCCTAACAATTGTGTTTTACCTATTTGTTCTAGGATTGTTCTAATTTCTGGTTGAAATATGATTATTAGTGCAATAGGTCCCCATTGAATTATATATTGCAATAAATATCCAACTTTTACTAATCCCAACCAGTTTGATAACCAGTTTAAAATGATTATGAAAAGTATTCCTTTTATTAATAGTGACAATTTAACATTATTTTTAATATTTTTTAATACTGTATAAATTAATGCCCAAAGTATGATAATATCTAATATTTTGCGCGTTGTATCCCAAATAGTTAGAAAATTAAAACTCATAATTACCTCCTTGAATATGTATATTATAACATTTATTTATATATGTGTAAAATCTCTATATCTATAATACTCTTTATAAAGTATACTATAAAATCAAAAAAATTGTAAGACTATATACAATTTTTTTGATATATTTTTTATTATTTGTAAATAGGATATTTTTCTGTTATTTTTAATACTTGTTCTTGATATTTATTAATATTTTTTTCATCTTTTAATGCATTAATAATAATATCTGCTATTTGAATAAAATCATCTTCTTTTAATCCTCTAGTAGTCATAGCTGGTGTTCCAATTCTAATACCACTTGTTTCAGTTGGTTTTTCACTATCGTTTGGAATAGTATTTTTATTACATGTTATATAAATATTACCTAGTATTTCTTCTGCCTTTTTACCTGTTAAACCAAATGAAGTTTTAGTATCAATTAAAAACATATGATTTTCTGTTTTATCAGAAACTATTCTAATACCTTTTTCTTTGAATCTTTCTGACATAGCTTTAGCATTTTTTATTACTTGTTCTTGGTACGTTTTAAAATCTGGTTGTAATGCTTCATAAAAGCACTCTGCTTTAGCAGCAATAACATGCATTAATGGGCCACCTTGAATACCAGGAAATACTTCTTTATCTATTTTTTTAGCTATTTCTTCGCTGTTAGTTAGAATTAGTCCTCCTCTTGGACCTCTTAAAGTTTTATGTGTAGTAGATGTTACTACATCAGCATAAGGGCAAGGATTTTGATGAAGTCCTGCAGCAACAAGTCCAGCAATATGAGCCATATCTACCATAAGATAAGCATTTATTTTGTCCGCTATTTCTCTAAATCTTTTAAAATCTATTTTCAAACTATATGCCGAAGCTCCTGCGATAATCATTTTAGGTTTTTCTTTTAGTGCTAATTCTTCAATTTCATCATAATCTAGGCTTTCTGTTAGTGGATTTAATTTATATGAAACTATTTCATAATCGTGTCCACTAAAACTAGCTTTATGTCCATGAGTTAAGTGACCCCCATTTGAAAGATCCATTCCCATGACTTTATCACCTTTTTCTAAAAGAGCTCTATAAACTGTCATATTAGCACTACTTCCAGAATGAGGTTGTACATTAACATATTTAGAGTTAAATAGTTCTTTTGCATATTCAATTGCTTTTTCTTCAAAAACATCTATATATTCACATCCACCATAATATCTGTGATGTGGATAGCCTTCGGCATATTTATTAGTTAGAATGCTTCCTTGTAATTCTAATACATCTTTTGATACGTAATTTTCTGATGCTATTAATTCAATATTTTGTTCTTGTCTTTGTTTTTCTTTTTCTAATGTTTCTTTTAAAATCTTATCCATTTTTCATCACCAGTAATAATTATACTATACTTTTTTATTTTTTCATAAAAAAAGAATAAATATTTCATATTCTTTTATTTTCTAATTCGTATTTTATTTTTTGTAAACTCTATATCTTGCATATTTTTATACATAGTATGAAAAGCATTTGAAATATTTGGTATTTTACCTTCTTGTTTTTTGAAATTAATAAATATAGTAAAAGCAGGTTTAAATAGTACTCCTTTACCTTCGACTTTATCAAATTCTAGTTTTATACTTTCATTTGTTTTATGCATCCTTAATATATTAGGATATTGTAAATCATGAGAATCACAATATACTATTGCTATATCTTTTTTTAACATTTTTTTATATTTAGTTTTGTCTTTATTATATTCTTCAGTAATTCTTTCATATGTTTCATTAAAAACTGGGTATATTTCATCATCTTGATCTATTTCGAATATAATATTTGATGCTTTTCTATAATCAATATATCTACACGCTAAATAAATATTTTCTTCATCTTCATCTTGAAATATTATTAACACTTTATCATCTTTTATAAAATCAAAGTCGTAATTATTATTTTCATTAATATATTTGTTTGTTTCCATACTTTATCTCCTTAGTACGGATTATTATAATATATTTTTCTTTTTTGTTCAATTAAAAAACTCTTGTTTTACAAGAGTTAATTAAACAGTAAAAATATAACTATTATATCCACGCTTGTTTCTTGACTCAAATCTTCTTCTATCTGATTTTGTTGTGAGTTTGTTGTTTTATTTGACAAATTTTTTCCCTTAATGCTGGATTAAGTCTTTCACTTACTGAATCAATTCTTTTTAGCATATTTAAATTAATTTTTGGATCTGTTAAACTTTCTTTGCTTTCTCTTAAATAACCATTCACATATAAATACTTATCAGCATTTGGTATATGTGTGATATGTATATCTTTTGGATCAATATCAACTCGTGATACATTTCCAATATGTTCTTTAAATTGTCCTCTTTCATCATTTAGTACTAAATTAATTGTGTAAATTAAGCCCGTTTCTGGTGAAACTGCTAATTCTATATTGTCTTTTCCTACTGCTTTTTTCGAAACAAGTGCGACACTAAGTTCAGGAGATTGAAATTTTTTATAGTTTTTCTCATAAAAACTAATCACCTTTTGTGTTTCATTTGGGTCTAAGTCAGCATTTTTACACAAATCTTCAATATTTTTTCTGCAAGCTGCTTCGTCTCTCATAATAAATGGTGATTTTTCAAGTTCAGGGAATCCTTGCGTATGGCATGCTGATGTAAACCAATTGAACCATTCAGGAGAGTATATTGCATGTTGAAATACTTTGTTAAAATCATGCTCAAAATAAATACCAGAACCTGCGTAAAATGGATATCCTCCCAAAGGAGCAATTATACCTTTATCCATAAACATCATTTGTATTTCATCAACTTCAACATTTGATTCTCCTCTATTTTCTGGATTAGCTAGTAATCCTTTTTTCATTATAGAGTCAGTATATATTGCAGGAAAAGCATGTGATACATATCCGTTAGTAATATATTCATTTAAGAAGTATTCCTTTATTTTAGTTTGCTCTTCAGGAGTTATTTCTTTGTTAGTATCAACTCCTAAGCGATGAGCAATAATTGTAGATATAGCTATAGCTTTTTCTTTTTCGAACATTTCTCTCGTTATTTCTTTATTTCCAAGTTTTGAGTATAAATTTTCCATTGTTCTCATATATTCTTCAAATTCGAATCCATCTTTATTAATTATGTGATGAAGATATAATTCTCCTATTATATCTCCAACAACTTGAATACTATGTGTTTGCTCGTATGTCCTTCTTAACATATCAATAAAAAAATCAGAATTAATGTTTTTTTCAATATTTTCCATCATAGAATTTAACATATCATCACCATAAAATTATTATATCTTATTCTTAAATATATAACAATATAATAATTTATTATTAGTACTCTAAGCCATAATAAAAACCCTTGATATACAAGGGTTAATTTTTATATTGGTGGAGAATGTGGGATTCGAACCCGCGACCCCCTGCGTGCAAGGCAGGTGCTCTAGCCAGCTGAGCTAATTCCCCAGATAAGCGATCCTTTTTCAAGGACACTTATAATTATACTTAATTTTTTATCTTTGTCAATAGATTAAATACTATCTACATTAATTTTGACTTGTTTGTTATCTTTTAAATAACTACTAGCTTGAACTATTGTTCTTACTGAATTTATTACTTTACCATTTCTACCTATTAATCTAGGCATATCAGCTTCTGAAATTACTACTTCAAATAATAATTCTTTTTCATTTTCGGAAGGAAATTCTTTCACTTTAACAATATCTTTATCTTCAACAAGTGATAAGATTAGTTCTTCTGTTAATTCTAGTAAACTCATTATTTATTTTTTCTTTCTTCGTGAAATTTTTTCATAATTCCAGCTTGACTTAATAAATCTTTTGCAGTATCTGATAAAATAGCTCCATTTCTTAGCCATTTTAAAGCTACTTCTTCATTAATTTTTAATTCAGCAGGATTAGTTAATGGATTATAGAATCCAATTTGTTCAAGATATTTTCCATCTCTTGGTGATCTTGAATCTGTTGCTACGATACGATAACTAGGTCTTTTTTTAGCACCCATTCTTGTTAATCTAATTTTTACAGCCATAATATTTCTCCTTTCAACTGATATGTATTTTACTATATAAATTTATGCTTGTCAACCTAAAAAGTTGACATTGTTATCTTTTTGTATATATAAGTCTTTTCCTTACATTGTTACCATATATTAAGTCTTTTTTGATAATTTCTTTTTTATTATCATATCTTAATCTTGCTAAGTTATATAAGTAGTTATGCCAATCATCAATTTCTGCATAATTACTTCTTAAATATTCATTAGAGAAATGAGTACAATCACAAGATAATAAGAACATGTCGTTATTCTCTTCAGAAGCTTTTTCTATTACGAGAGAAGATGCTTCACATGGATATATTCCAATTACTAAATCATAGTTTTTAGTAGAGTCATTTTTAGTAAAGTTTTGCTTATAAATTTTTATTTTACCTAAACTATTAGGCACTAAGTTTTTATCATATGCAGTAATAGTTCCTTTTTTTTGTTCATTTTCTATATATATAGATAATATTGGTATAGCACCTGCTCCTATTTCTAATATATCTTGTTCTAATCCATATTCTTCTTTTATGATATTAAGACACATCTTATATGTATTTTGTTCTTCTGGTAAGATATCTAAATAGACATATACTTGTTTTAGAACATCTGTTATATCTTTACTATTTATTCCTGTTTTAAAATTCTTTTTGATAATATCTAATAGTACTGGATTGTAATCTTGTTCATATTGTAGTAAAAACTCTTTAAATCTCTCATATGCTTCTTTTGTTATCATACTCTTCCTCATTTCCTTGAGATATTATATTTATTTTAGTTATTTTGTCAAATAAAACAGCCTATGCTATAGGCTGTTTATTATTTGTGCTGTTCTTTTGTTTTTTCTTTTTATTACTTTCTTTTTTCATACTACACCTCTATTGTAAGTTTAACACAAATAATAAAAAAAGAATATGTTATTCTACATATTCTCCGTTTAAACTCCATGTTTTTGCTTCTTTTATTTTTACATTTACTATTGTTCCTATTAGATCTTCTGTGCCCTTTAAATTTACTAATTTATTAGTATCAGAATAGCCCATTAGATATCCTTCTTTATCACTTATAGATTCTACTAGTACTTTTACTGTTTTTCCTTCTAGTTTTTTATTATTTTCTAAGGCATATTTATTAACTAATTCATTTAATTTATAAAGTCTTTGTTCTTTTTCTTCTATGGTGATATCATCTTTCATTTTTTCAGCAGGTGTTCCTACTCTTGGAGAAAAAATGAATGTATAGGCTAAATCAAATTTACAAGTATTTACTAGTTCTAATGTATCATTAAATTCTTCTTCTGTTTCTCCTGGAAATCCTACTATTATATCTGTAGAAATAGATACGTTTTTTACTTTGTTTTTAATTTTGTTAAATAGGGTTAAGTATTCTTCTTTTGTATATCTTCTTCCCATTAATTTTAATATTTTTGAATTACCTGATTGTACTGGTAAATGTATACTTGGCATAATATTATCATATTTTGCTATTATATCTATCATTTCATCAGTGAAATCCCAAGGATGAGAGGTCATAAATCTTACTCTTTCTATACCTGTTTTGGCTGTGTCTTCAAGAAGATTTGCCATATTATAATTATCATTTCTATCTTTTCCATAAGCGTTTACGTTTTGTCCTAGTAGGGTCACCTCTTTATATCCTTCTTTTACTAAATCTTTTACTTCTTTTAAGATATCATCTTTTGATCTAGATCTTTGTTTTCCTCTTGTATAAGGTACTATACAATATGTACAGAACTTATCACAACCATACATAATATTTACATATGCTTTATATTTGCTTTGTCTTTCTGCAGGCATATTCTCTATTATGTCTCCTTCGATAGAAAGAGCCTCAATTTTTAATTTTCTTTCTTTGAATGATTTATCTACTATTTCAGGTAATTTATGGATATTATGAGTTCCTAATACAAAATCCATCCATTTATATTTTTTAGCTATTTCTTCTGCTACTACTTCTTCTTGAGCCATACATCCTGTTATACCTACTATAATGCCCTTTTTTTGCTCTTTTAAGTGTTTTATTCTGCCTAGCATACCAAATACCTTATTATGAGCATTTTCGCGTATAGAACACGTATTTAGCATGATTAAATCAGCATCTTCGAAATCTTTTACTTCTTTCATGCCATATTCTTTTAACATAGCTATCATATTTTCACTATCATGTTCATTCATTTGACATCCATAGGTTCTTATATAAAAAGTTTTTCCTTTTAATGTTTTTTGATATTCTTCATTTTTTATATATATTTCTGTTTTTACTTCTTTATTTGTTCTTTTTCTTGCTTCTTTTAAAGATGGCATATTCATAGGACTATCCCCTTTCATATCTTTTTAACACTCTTGTTTTTTGTTTTTCATATATATCTTCCAAATAATGATATTCTTTAGAATGCGCTAGTAAATCTGCTTTTTTTAATATGAATAGTTTTTCTAATTCTTCTTTAGTAAATATATATGTTAAAAAGAGTTCTTCTCTATCAGTTAATCTATCTATATCAATATCATGATATGTAATCAGTTTTATAACAGTTTCTGTTAATTTATTATCTAAATTGTTTTTTTGTGCAAAACCTTTAAAAATATCTGCAGAAACTAACCAATGATGTGGAAAATGTCCTCTTCCTTGTTCATCTATTTTATAAGTACTAGGTTTTCCTATATCATGAAACAGTGCGCTTAGTCTTAATTCTAAATCATTTGGAACACTATCTACTACATGTAATATATGTTCATAAACATCGTAGATATGCCATTTACTTGTTTGTTCAAACCCTTTACATGATTCTAATTCTGGAATTAATTTAAATATTTGTTTTTCTTTGCATTTTTTTCTAAATTCAGTACTAGGCTCTTCTTTTTGTAATATTTCTAATAAATCTGATGCTTCCATTTTATCACCTTTTTCTGTTTCATTTGTAGATTATAAAATAAAAAGGTAAATTAATCAATAATTTACCTAAATTTCTTCGAGAAGATTATATACCATTTTATCAAGGCTTTCTATATTACCTTCTTCAATAGAATGTTTTATTTCATCCATGTTATCTGTCATAGTATCTATTACTTTATTTAGTTTTGGAAGCAATGTTTTACCTTTTAAATTTTTAATTAATTCTTCCAAATTGGTTATTTTAGAATAGGTACCATATTTTTCATCTTTAACATATTTTTCATAAAGATTTTTAAATGACATTAAGTCGATATTATTAAATCTTTTATCTTTTAATGTTTTTACTGCTGTATAGATATTATTTTTATATAAAGATATGTCTAAGATAGTTTCGCCATTTTTATTTCTCATATTTGGTATAAACTTCTTATTTTTATATAATTCTTTAGTAATATCTAGTACATCTAAGTATTTTTTTCTTACTAAGATATGGGCAAATGATTCACCATCTTTATTTTGATGGTTGATATTCCAATCTTTTCTTTTCATATTTGATAAAACTAGATCATAATGACCTTTTTTTAATAGATATGAAAGAATGTCATCTTCATCTTCATTTGTCACGTTAATATTAATTTTTTTCTTTTTTATTAGTTTATCTACTAATTCTAAATGTCCTTCATCAATTAAATTGAATATCTGGGACGGTTCTTCTTCACACTTTTCAATTGCTTGTATTTCATCATAAAACATATTAATACACCTCTTTCGCGTGACAGTTATATATTCTAACAGAAGTAGGCCTTTTTGTCAAATTTTTGAACAAAAAAAGAAGGCTTTTTGCCTGCTTTTTCCTTATTTTATACAGGATATAATTATTAATATTTTTTTAGAATTCTAACTTTGGAATTATTTTGCTTTTTGTCTATTTCATATTCTATATATTGGGTTCCCATTTGATAATCATGTTTCGATATTAATCTTCGATTATATAGACTATTAACGGTATTTATATTAGCTTCCAAGTATTTTATTAATCTGTCTAATTGATTTATAATTATATCTTTTTCTTCAATAGTAACTTTATTTAAATTTGATAAAAAAGCATCACTTGTTAGTATTCTAGAACTTAATAAGTCATTTGGTGCAGTTCTTATTATTTCATTTATTCTTTTAAATGTTCCTTCTTCAGTCCAATATCTATTTATATATGGGCTTTTATTATATATTCTTTTATCAAAACCATTTTTATTTTCTCTTAAAAATACACTTAACTGGTTTTCGAAATTATAGATGCTTTTTCTATATATATGCTTTGCTTCATTAGCTGTTAAATATTTTATAATATTAGGATCTTTTCTAAAAAACTTTTTAGTTTCTTCGAAGCTATATATATTGGCATCAATTTCTAAATATTGTGAATCGTGATATTCTTCGTTAACAATATATTTATTATTCAAGTGTTTTAATTGATGTATGCAAAACAACTCATAATCACTAAATAATTCGGGTTTCTTATTTTGTAATATGTGTCTTATTTCATGGCAGGTAACAAGAGAATTTAAAATATTTTCAATATTTGGCATTCGTATTTTTTGAATAAGATTATGCTTGTTTCTATCAAAAATACAAATATAGTTATCTTCTGCTTGACTTAAACCACTTGCAGATAAACCTATTACTATTGTATTTATAATGTGCAAAAGATCAAAGTTATCGCCCTTAATATTCTTTTTATAATATTCCATTATAGTAGGCGTTTCCAAATCTACTTCTAAGCCATATTTTTGTTCTTCATATTCTATTATTTGTTTAATTATAGGGATAATACTTTTTTCTTTTTCCATCTTTAATCATTTTTCTTTTATAATTATCTTTCCTGTCATCTCTTTAGGTATTTCTATATTTAATACATTTAATAGAGATGGTGCTATATCGCTTAATTCTCCATCTAGAACATTATATTTTTTGTCACAAACTATAAATGGAACTTTATTAGTTGTGTGATATGTATGAGGTTTACCATCTGGTCTTATCATTTCTTCACAGTTTCCATGATCGGCAGTTATGACTAACAATATATCTTTTTGAAAAGCTAGTTCATATAATTTTCTTACACATCTATCTAGTTCTTCGACTGCTTTTACTGCAGCATCATAGTTACCTGTATGTCCAACCATATCACCATTAGCATAATTGACTATGACAAAATCATAATCGTCTATCAAATACCTAATTTTATCGGTTACTTCTTCAGCGCTCATTTCTGGTTTTTGATCATATGTTTCAACATTTTGACGTGGAACAAGTATTTTGGTTGTATATTTTAATTCGACGTCTTTATCGCCATCTATAAAATGAGTTACGTGTGGATATTTACTAGTTTCTGCGATTCGAAGAACTCTATATCCTTTTTTAGAAAGGATTTCTCCGATTGTATTATTTATTACATCATGATGGAATGCAGTCGGTGCTTTTAATGTATCTGATACTGGCATCATAGTAACTAAACTTAGATTATTTAATTTTTTTGTTTTGAAATGATTAAAATCATCATTTACTATAGCTTCAATTAGTTGAGGAATCCTATCTGGTCTAAAATTAGCTACAATAACGGCATCATTATCCTCAATAGTACCATTTTCATTAATAATGGTTGGAGGTATGAACTCATCATATACTTCTTTTGCATAGTTATCTTCCAAAACTGATTTATAACTACTTATAATTGGAGCTTTTTTGTTTATTAAAGCATCATAACTCTTTTTAGTTCTATCCCATGCCTTTTCTCTATCCATTGAATAAAATCTACCTGAAATAGTTGCTAAATGTCCTATTTCTAATTTTTTTAAATAGTTTTCTAATTTTTCAATGTATACTCCCGCGGAATTATAGGCTACATCTCTTCCATCTAGAAATGCATGAATATATAAATCTTTAATTCCTTCATCTTTTGCCATTTGTATTAAGGCAAATATATGATTTATATGGGAATGAACCCCTCCATCAGAAAGAAGTCCTAAAATATGTAATTTAGAATTGTTCTTTTTAGCATGTCTAATTGTTTTTAATATTTCTTCATTTTTATAAAATGATTTATCTTCAAGAGCTTTATTTATTTTTTGAAGAGGTTGGTTTACTATCCTACCTGATCCAATGGTAATATGTCCTACTTCACTATTTCCCATTTGCCCTTTAGGAAGTCCTACTTCTTCACCACTTGCTTTTAAACTAGAATTAGGAAATTCTCTTAATAATTTATCTATTGCTTTGGTATTGGCGTTTTTAACAGCATTCCCTTTAGATTCTTCTCTTATTCCAAATCCATCTAAGATGGTAAATATCACTTTTTTCATATTATAGACTTTCTAATATGCAAAATGCTGCATAATAAGGAATATATTTTATATTATTTTTTACTTTAAAATCGCCATCGCCAAATCTTATACCATGATTTAAGTTATATTTTTTCATTGAAAGAGTCATACTTTTAGATTTTGTATTATCTTCGCCATGTAGGATTTCTATAGGAATTATTTTACCTGTTCTAGTTTGTATTACTATGTCAATAAAGGCTTTACCTCCAGAATGATAGTGATATATTTTAAAACCATTATTTGATAAAGTACTTACAATATTATTTTCATATAAAAGTTCTAGAAGTTTATTGTTAGTAATTAGTCTATTACTACCTATGTTTAATTTTTTATATAAAATTCCAGAATCATTGTAATATAATTTAAAACTTTCTTCATCTTTAGAACCTGATAGAGGAGAAGTAAGGGCAGTTATTCTAGTACTTTTAATAACCATATTGTTTTTTTCCATATATTCAATAGCTTTTTCATATTCTTTACTTCTTGCACCAGATTTAATATTTCCATATTGGAATTTTTTATTATCTTTTAAAAGTTGAATAGAGATATTATCATATACTTCCCTGCTTCTTTTTATATCTATTAAATTATCTAAACCAAGTAGTTTATATTTAAGTAGTTTTATTGTTCTCATATGAACATTACTTAAAATGTTATAATCTCCAGTTTCTTTAAAAGTCTTAATCGCATCAGGATATCCACCAGTTATAACATAATCGTTATATAATTCTAATGCTAAACCGTGAAATACCATTGGTTTGTTAGTTTTAAATGAATCGTTTATGAAGTCTATTAATTGTTCTTTTCCTACGAATTTTAAATATTCTGGAAAAGTAACAAGATCCATTTTCTTAAAATTAACACCTTCTGCTTTATGCTTACCAATAATTTCTTTATTGTTAGTAATCATAATAATGTGATAATCTCCATTTGGAAATTGTTTCTTAATTGCAGTTAGTACTTTTTCTGTAACATTATCAAAGATAATAAGAGTATCTTCTTTTAAGATTGTTTCTAGTGATATTGCTGCTAAGCTTTTTATTAGTTTATCAGGAGTAGTGTTCTTATCAATTACATAACTTAATTCTAAGTTTTCTTGACAATCAAAATATACAGTATTCTTATATTCAGATTTTCCGAATTTAAGAATTTCATATGTCTTGCCACACCCTGATAATCCGTATAATAACATTGGCTTTTTGTATAAATCCATTCGCCATTTTTTTAAGTCATTCATTATTTTTCGTTCCATAAAATGAATCCTCCTTACCATTTTTATAATTTAATTATAGCTTAACAAGTCATTTTTGTCAATGAAATGATACAGAGTATACAAAAAAAGTTCTATAATATATGGTGGTGTGAATAAACATCCGCCATTTTATTGTTGCATATTAAAAAGGCTAAAATTTAATTTAGCCTTTTTTCAACTTTTTTATCAATTTTGGGGCGCACACCCACTATTTGATAAATAGTCATTTTTTTTATATTTTATGAGCATACACACTCTTGATTTTGACATTTACCTGGTGCTGGATGAATTGACCTTCTATTGCCTTTATTACTTTCTGTTTTGCATGCTACACCGCTTGTGGCGTAATTACAAGAACCCCTATTATCTATAGTATTATAAACTTTTCCACTTTTTGAAAAAGAACAGTTGTCTTTTTTTGTACTTTTATTTGCTCCTTTGTTGCTGCTACTGGATTTTGGAGTACATTTATTACCAGTAAGGTTACCATTTTTGCATGAACCACTATATTTTCCGCCATTTCTTTCACAATCTTTTTTAAGTTGCATTCTAAGTTTATTACATTCGGATTGAGCCTTGGCCTTTGAAGTACAGTTATTACTAGTAAGTTTACCATTTGAGCATGAACCACTATATTTTCCGCCATTTCTTTCACAATCTTTCTTAAGTTGATTCTTATAGGCTAAGCATTCACTTTGAGTCATTCCTTTATTATTGCCTTTTTTTTGATCCACTAGAACTACTGCTTGATTTTGAACTTGATTTTGAACTTGATTTTGAACTTGATTTTGAACTACTA
>JAEEGL011317593.1_pt1 | contig 19027 bp, 10 predicted proteins | sample 9134231 | NCBI WGS metagenome assembly JAEEGL01 (sample SAMN16246548, study PRJNA631951) | gut metagenome | biome: gut microbiome; feature: rumen; material: fiber-attached | host: Bos | place: Iran: Karaj | collected 2018-10 | reverse complement strand
TTTGTTAAAACTTTTAATACTAACATATAGGGTGTTTCACCCATTATATCAATTTTTTCATCTTTGAAATAATTAATTATATTTGATAATTCATTAGGATCAATATTTTTATTTAATTTATATAATATTTCAGAAATTTTCTTTGTAAAATCTCCTTTTTTAATCTTGAAACTTTCAAATAATTTGATTAATCCTTGTAATGTTATTGAGATTCTATTTTTGGATGAAAATAACATTAATAATACTTCTATTTCTTCTGTGTTTATTTTTTTATTAAAATAATTTTTTAAAAAATTCATTTCTTTTTTTAAAGTTTCTTTTTGTTTTATAGATTTTAAAATTAATTGAAATATATTATTGTCAATTTTTTCAAAATCAGATTTATCAAATAAATTGTAGAGATCTCTAAATGTTATTTCTGCTTTTTCTAATTGTGAATTAATATTATCTCCTTTTGAAGCTTGAAAAATTATTTTAAAGAAAAGTGAATCTCTAAATTTATTATATTGTTTTGCTAACTTTCCATATCGATAAAAATATTTTTCAATATCATTCCCATATTTTTTATAATCTTTTAATTTACTTTCATTCATTGATTTAACTAATTTAGTAATTTGTGCTTTATCTTTACAAGAAGGATAAAAAGTTATTAAAAAGAATATTATTTCTTTTAAACCATTTTTTGTTTCTAAAAATGAATTTATACCTTTAATAATTTTTTGATATAATTCATTTGAATTTTTGTCACCAAATAATGAAGATAGTCTATTTATAAATGCTTTATCTTTTTTTTTTTCATAATTATATATATTTGTACAAGTCGTTAAATCTATATTAGAATCTTTTAAATCATTATAAATTTTTTTAATTAGATTATTTGTTTGTTTAAAGTAATCAATTTCTTTTAAAGAATTATCCTCAAATAATCCTTTACTTTTCATATAATTATAAATTTTATATTTCTCACTATCTTTTTCATTATAAATATCTTCTTCTTTCATAATTAAAGGATTAAACTTTTTAAATAATTCTCTTAAATTCTCTTTTTTATTAACTGTTTCTAAAAGAAACTTTATAGAATCAAGATTTGCATTATGTAAATCTTTTTCAAAAATATTTAAGATAAATTGATTGAGTTCTTTATCATTATTTATCATCATAAAAGCATCTAAAATAATTTCTTTTGCTTTATCTCGATTCATTATTCTATCTATTTCATTTATAATTTCTTTAACATAATTTTTATTTCCATTATTTAAATTCATTTGAATATAAGAATTTAAAATACCTTTTGTGTTTTCACTTTTACCTTTAGATACTTGTAATAATTGTATTAATTTTTGATGGGCTACTGATAAAATATTATTGTTTTTTCCTTGGCTGATAAAATGAAAAATAAAAGAAAATTCATCAAAATGCTTAATTTTATTTATTAATGTTTTAATAAACTCAATATATAATTGAGGAGGAAGTATTTTTTCAAAATTAAAATTAACAAAAACCACAAAAAATTTGTTTATTTCTTCATTATTAGATTTTCTTAATTGAGAAAAATGAATTCTATCTAAAATAAATGCAATATTTTTTTTATTATTATAATATTTATCTGTATTTGGTTTTTGATAATAAGGATCTTCTCTTAAACATTCTAACATTTCAGTATTTATTAATTTATTATTCAAAATTTTATTTTCACAAATATTATGTTCTTTTTCTTCGATTTCTAATAATAATTGTTTTGAATTTGGTTGTTTTGATAAAATTTGTTTTATTTGATTTAAATTTTCAATATTATTACCACAATTAGATAATAATCTTTCATTGAAATTAGATGGTATAATCAAAATTTTATAATTAATTTTATTTGAATATTCTTCAATTTTTTTAATATAATTAAATATATTATTAAATTCATTTTCCTTTGGTTGAGATGGACATTCATCTATATTTAACTGTTTTTTCTCTTTTTTTAATAATTGATAAATTAATTCTATATTTTTTAAAATTATCATTAACCAATTAGAAAATAGTTTAAATTTTTTTAAAAGACAAATTAATTGTTCATATGATTTAACATAATTAAACATATATATAATATTATTATCATCATTTGCTTTAAACATTATTTCATTATCAAAAAATAAATCAATTAAATTAACTTCAAATTCATCATTATATTTTTTAACCTTTTCATCCATTATTTTTTGAAATTCAGTTGGTTTAACATTATAATAATAAAATATAATAAATAAATAAAGTCTTTCACCAAAATTTTTTTTTTTACCTCCTTTTATTAAATCAAGAACTTTATCTGACTTTTTATAAATTAAATTTAAAATAGCAGAATGAGTTTTGGGATCAATTTTTGCTCTCATAATAATTTTTTCTGATTTAAAAAGAGAAAGAAGTACTTTTACATATTCAGTATTGAAAACTTCTTTAAAGATATCTAAATAAAATAGAAAATCAATAGTTTTAGAGTTTGTAACAAATTTCATAACATCTCTATTTAAATTTTTTTTTGTATAAGTTGATTGTAAATGATTTTCTTTAAGAAATTCGCAATAATTTTTATATTGAATTCTACCTGAAAGATGTAATTGTTTTGGAAATATGATATTATTTATATTATTATTATTCTTTTTGAAATATACATCAAAAAGATAATTATCATAACTTTTTAATGCATATTTATTCTCAGTAATATATCCATTCGAATAATTAATAAAAAAATCTTTACAATCTTTATCTTTTAACTCATTTATATTATATGTTGATGATAATAATGATGTTTGAAATCTATTATTATCAGTTGGAAATATTTTTTCACATGTAAATGAATGAAAAATTTGTTGATTTGTAGAGAATTCATTATAATTTAATTTTCCTATTTCTGTTGATAATAATAAATATATTTTAAATTCTTCTTGATTTTCATTTGGTTTTGTCTCACTTTTGTCCATTTATCTTTAAATAGTTATGAAAATTTAATGAAGAAAAAATAGTTAATATTTTTATTTTATTAATTTTAATTATTTATTTTAATAATATATTAAAGTTATTTTAAAAATTTTTTATAAATTATAAAATAAAAGTTTTATATTATACATTATCAATCATTATTATAATTACATTATATTTATTTTAATATAATTTATTAATTTGAAGAATCATAAATTAAACTAAAAAAAATCTCAATTCAAAAGCAGTTAAAATAAAAAATTTCATAAAAAAAATCTTAAAAATTAAGATTTAACTTGGGTTTTAAATAATATTGAATCTTTTAAAATAACACTTTTCTTTTTATTTAATTCTTTCAAATGTTTATTTATTAATTCAATATTTTTTCTAATTGGAAAAAATTTATTATATGAAAAAGACATATTTCTCCTTTTTGGAGTATAACTTACACTTTTGGAACTAAATTTCTGAAGAAAATTATTATATCTATAATATAAATTATTTTCATCAAAAATTATTTGTCTAGGTTCTTCTTCTTTAAAAAAATATTCAATTCTTTTTCCTCTTCTAGAAGATATATTTAAATCATCTTCCATATATTTTAATTTTATATTTCCATGTAAATGAGTATAAAAATCACTATTAGATGATATTTCTGCTTTTGGTAAAGGAAATTTTAATTTAGTAATTTTTTTTTTTGGAAATATACTTTTGTCACTTCTATTATGATTTAATATTATAAATGAATTTTGTAAATTTATTTCTTTTTTATAAATATCATAATTTCTAAATGGAAAAAGTTTTTTTTTTGGTAATATAGGAAATTTATTATGTTCATATAATAAATTAGTTGTATAAACATCTTTTTGTAATAAAAATCCACTTTGAATACTTTTATGTTTCAATGAAAACATAATAATAAAAAAAAATTTATAAAAAAAAATAAAATTATCATATTATTCATTTAAAAAAAAAAAATAAAATAAAAAAATAAATATAAAAATAAATATATTTTAACTTAAAATTACAAATAAAATAATCTTTTTAATTTATCAAAAAAAAAAAAAAAGAACAACAATTCCAATCTCAAAAAAAAAAAAAAAAACCTACAAAAAATAATCAGGTGTATACTTAGCAATAGGAGCTTCACCTCTTCTCGGAGCAGAATCAAAAGTTTGAATTTGATGTTCCATAACTTCATCAACTTCCATAATAGCAGCAACATTCCCACATCTATAACAATAATTAGGAGCAGAAAAAATAGTTAAAACATTATTATCATGACACCATTGAAACCCTCCCATCATTAATTGATGAGCTCTACAAATCATTTTTAAATTATTAGTAAAATTAAATTTACTACTAACATCACCACCAAATATATACCCAGCACCTCTAGGACTAGGACCCCATCCTTCCTTATCATCAGGATCACTCCATAATAAATCACTCATAGGACCTTCCTTAGGTAATTCTTGTTTACGATCTAAACCATTAATATCATTTAAAGTTGAAATATCTGGACTTAAACCACCATGTAAACAAAAAATTTTATTATCAATTAAAGCACATAATGGTAAATAATCAAATAAATCTGTAAATATATTCCATACATTACCATTATTACCATATTTACGTAGACATTCATCATAGAAACCATATACTTGGGATGTTTGACGGGATTCATGGTTTCCTCGGAGTAAGTAGATTTTTGTTGGGTATTTTATTTTTAATGCTAGGAGAAGGGATACTGATTCTACACTGAAACAACCACGGTCTACGTAGTCTCCTAGGAAAAGGTAGTTTGTGTCCGGACAGTTACCTCCTACTTTGAATAATTCCAGGAGATCGTGGAATTGACCGTGGATGTCACCACATATTGTTACTGGACAGTGAACTGTTTGGACGTTGCTTTCTTTTATTACTATTTCTTTTACTTTGTCACATAAAGCTTTTACTTCCAGTTCTGGAAGGTATTTACAGTTGAAAAGATCTTCGATTTGCTTGTCGAGATCACGGATGTTTGGCATTTTTTTTTTTTTTTTTTTTTTTTTTAATTATGGGTAATTTTTTTAATTTTTAAATTTGGTTTATTTTTTTTTTTTATTATAAAAATATTATTTATTAAGTTCATATCTATAAATATTAATTTAAATATTAAAAACATAAAAATACAATTTAACATATATATAGAAAGAATTATTTTATGAAAAAAAACTAATATAAAAATATAAAACATTATTATTAGATTATGTATTTTTTATTGGTACATTATTAAAATAATGATAAATTGATTATTTTACAAAAATTTAATATAAAATTACCTAATATATATGGGATTAAATAATATAAATTAATATTTTTTTGTAATATGTTATTTATGAATTGATTTTGTTTTATAATTAATTATTAAAATTATAAAGTGTAATTTAATATATTAAATTTATTTATTTATTTTTTTATTACCCAATATTTTAAAATTGTTAAATTCTATTCATAAAAATATCAAATCAAATTTCAATTAACATTCACCAAATATTCTAAATAAAAAACCCAAAATATATAAAAAAAATAAAAAAATAAAAAAAAGTAAAAAAAATTAGAATAAAAATAAAAAAAAATGTCATTAAAAGATTACAAAATAGGGAAAATAATAGGACAAGGTTCATTTGCCTACGTTTCATTAGTATCCCGTAAATCAGACAAGAAAATATTTGCAATGAAAACATCAAAAATAGGAAAATTATCATTAAAAGAGAAAGAATTAGCATTAAACGAGATTAGAATATTATATTCACTAGACCATCCAAACATAATATCCTACATAGATTCATTTTTTGACGAAGAATCAAAAACATTAAACACAATAATGGAATATGCAGAAAATGGTGATTTAAAAAAAAAAATATCATCATTAAAACAAAAAAAATATCATTTTACAGAAAATCAAATATGGAAATTTATAATTCAAATATTATTAGGAATGAATTATTTACATGATAACAATATAATACATAGAGATTTAAAAAGTGAAAATATGTTCATAACAAAAAAAGGAATATTAAAAATAGGTGATTTAAACATAAGTAAATTTTCATTGAATGGTTTAGCAAGAACTCAAACTGGGACTCCATATTATTGTTCACCTGAAATTTGGGATGATCATGCTTATGATAAAAAAAGTGATGTTTGGTCTGTTGGTTGTATTATTTATGAATTATGTACTCTAGATTTACCTTTTAAAGGGAAAGATATAAAAGAATTAGCTTTAAATATTAAGAAAGGTTATTATGAAAGTATTTCTAATTATTATTCTAATGATTTACAAACTTTAATTAGTTATATGTTAATTGTTGATCCTAGAAAAAGATTTTCTAGTAAACAGTTAATTAATTGTGATATTGTTAAAAGTAAAATTGAAATGTTTAAAAATGATGATATTTATTGTATTATTAAAAATAATGAGAATCATTGTAATGTTAATATGATTGATACTATTAGATTACCTCAGGATTTAAATGATATTAATAAGAAGTTACCTAAGAAAAAAAAAATTAAGAAAAGTGAAAATGAAATGATGATGAATGATGAATATGAAACTATGAAATCTAATAAATTGAAAGATATTGCGAATGAAATAAAAAATGAAATTAAAAAAGAAGAAAATGAGAATAATAATTATAATCATAATTATTTTTTGGATAAAAATAATAAAGAAAAACAAAATAATGATGAAAATAAATTAAAAAAAAAGATAGAAAATGGGAATAATAGAAATAAATTTAATATGAAAAAAGAACAAAAAGAACCAATAAAAATACATTATAAAGAAGATGAGAAAAAAATTCAAAAAAATAATGATTATTTATTAAATCCTAATAAAATAATAACACCAAATCCAGAAGAAAAAATTATATTTGAAAATCATATTAAAAATCTAGAGATTGAGTTTGTAAATAATAAATCAAATGAAGAAAAAAAACAACAGAAAAATTCAAATGATAATAAAAATAATCAAAGCAATAATAATAATCAAAGACCATTAAGTTCAAAAAATAAACCAAATAATTTAAATAAAATACCAAATGGAAAAAATAGACCATCAAGTAATATTCATTCAAATAAAAACCCACAAAAAAATAAAAATAATTTAATAATTAATAATGTTAATTTGAATAATTATAATAATAATGATAACAATAATATTAAACAAATAAATATACCAAAAAAGAATGTGAAAATTGAGAAAGTCAATTATAAAATAAAAAAAAAACCTATAAGTAGATGTGAAAGAATATATAAAGCAATGGGTTTTAATTGTATTAATAAAAAAAAGATAAATATGTATTATAAAAAATAATTATATTATATGTAAAAAAAAAATATTTGATTTAAAATAATTTCAAATAATTAATCTTTTAAAAATAAAAAAAAAAAAAAAAATTAAAAATGACAGATAAAAAAAAAATCCCAATAATAAATTTAAATGCATTAATAAAATCATCAAATAAGAAAATAGAAAGAGAAGAAGATTCAGAAAATGAAATAGAAAAAAATAATTCAATAAATAAAATAAATTCAAAAATAAAATTAAATTATTTTGGTAAACAAGTATCATTTTCTAAAAGAGTATTTGAAATAGAAAATGAAGAAGAAGAAATTGAAAATGATACTAATAATATTAATTTAACACCAGAAAGAAATAAAAATTCAACAAAATATAAAAAAGCAAAAGAACATATAAAAACACCTTTTAGATTTCAAAGTAAAAAAACTATAACTACAACTGCATTTAGTAGAAAGTCAATTCTTTCTAGAAAAGCTCTTTTAAATGAAGATGATTCTTTTGATGATTTTAATTTAGATAAAAGTTTTTTTACAATGGAAAATGATGAATTATCTTTTTTTTCTTATGATGATTATTATAATAGAATTAATTTTTCATTTTAAATTTTTATATAATATATGTATATAATTATATTTTAATAAAATTTCAATAAAAATTAAAATATTAAATAATTGTTATTTTATTTATTTTAATTTTGGGATTAAATTTTCTTCATTATTTTCTTGATTATTTGAATTTGTTTTATTTGTATTTTTTTTCTCTATATTAATTTCTTCTTCTTGTTCTTTTTTTTGTTTTTCATAATAAATATTTGGATTATAATTATTTTGAATTTTAGGTTTAAATGTAAATATATATTCATCATTATTTTTATTATTTTTCTTATTCATTCCATAATTAATAATTTCTCTCTTTTTCAAAAAACTTAATGTATCATATAATTTAAAACAAGCAGCAGAAAATTCATCTTTATTTAAAGTCTCATTATCTTGTTTTAATTCAATAATTATTGGTGAAAGTATTTCTTGAATATTTTTAGGTAAACCATTTACATATATATTAAATTTTGTAATAATACCATCTTGATCTTTATCTAAAATATAAAATATTTTTTCAAAACAATTTAATTTTTGTTTATAAAAAATTTCATTACTTTGTTCATTAGCAAATGTTTCTAAAGGAGAAAATTTTTCCTCCATTTCTTTTTCTGCTTGTTGTTTTTTTATAATTTGTTTTTTATAATCAGAAAATAAATTTTCAAATATATCATTTGAATTTCTTTTAATTGAATTATTACTTTCATTTATTATAGGTTTAAAAAATTTTTGCCCAGTAATTGAATCAATATTATTTTCAATTTGACTTTTCATTTGTTTTTTTTTTTCAGTTGTTTTTGAATTAAATGCATTTTGTCTTTCATCAAAAGGTAAATTTGTCATTTCAGTATTATAAACTTTATTAATTGAAGGTTTAAATTTATCTTTATTATATATTGAATTAGATAAAAATTCTCTTTTTGTTTTTAATTGTTTTGATTTTTGATATAATTGTTCATATCTTGGAATTAAATTATTATCTTTTTTTTTTGTTTTATTTATTTTAGGTGAAAAATAACAATTTTCATCTTTTTGTGCATATCTCTCTTTTAAATAAGATAATTTTCTATCAATATATTCTCTATAATATAATATATTATCTTCATCATCATAATTAGATCTATTATTATTTCTATATGATATATAATGTGACATTTTATTTATTTTTGGTTTAAATGTACATTCTTTTTTTAATTTTTTTTCTTTTTCATTTTTTATTTTTTGAATTTTATTATTTATTTTTTCACCTAATTTTTCACATTTATGATATAATCTTTCACCATAATTTAAATTTTTATTTTCTTTATTATCATTTAATAATGATTGTATTTGATAAGATGATTTTATTCTTGAATTTGAATTTATTTTACTGTTATTTCTATTTGAAATGTTAGTATTTGATCTTTTCAAATAATCATTAGATATTATATCAATTTTATTATCATTTGATTCATTCATTGATAAATTATTTGTTAATTTTTTTCTTGTTGAACTATTTACTGTTGGTGCTCTATATGAATGATTTGTTTTATCAATTGAATTGCTTTTTTTTGTTATTTTATCATTTTTCAAATTCTTATATAAATTTTTACTATTAATATTTGATTTTTTATTTTTTAAATAAGAATTATTATTATTTAAATTTTCAAATATTTCTCTTTGAATTTTCTCATTTTTATTATTAAATTTATTATATATTGGTTTTGATAAGTCATCATAATCATTTGATAATAAAGATTTAATTTCATTTGATTCTCTTATATTTATATTTTTTTTACTATCAATTAAAACTTTTTTTATTTTTTCTCTTAATTGAATTAATGAATGATAATCTAAATGATTTACATAACAAAAATTATATGCTAATTCTTCTGGATTTGTATCATTATATATATTTATATATTTTATATTATTTTGTCCTAAGTCAATTGCTAATTTTTGTATTTCATTTTCTTGTTTATTTATATTTGAAGTTCCATACATTTATTTATATTATTAAATAAATTTATTTTATAAATTATTTTTATAACATTCAAAATAATTCTAACTAAATCTATAATAACCTAAAAAAAGATTAAAGCAAATTTTTAAAATAATATTTTTATCATTTAACTCATTTTTCTCATTTTTAAAACAAATAATAAATTTAATCATTTCATTTTTTTAATTTCTTCTTCTTTAATAACATCATATTCTTTTTTAGGATGAATTTGTACTTTTTTCATTATTCTACAACACTTAATACATCTTCCAAATTCATCAACATGAATAGGTTCACAACAAATATCAAATTTATTAGGTTTTCCTAAAGGTTCATAGTTAAAAGACTTTTTATTTTTTAATTTAATTTGTTTATCTAATCCATTGATTAATTCATTTTTAATTTTAGTTTTTTTATTGAAAATTTCTTCTTTTTTTTTTCTTTCTTCTTCTTTAATTTGTTCAATATTATCTTTTTCAATTGCTAAATCATATGATTTATTCATTTTATTCCTATATTCTTTTTGTTGAATTAATCTTTTATTTTCATTTAAAAAATCTAAATTTATTTTTTTTAAATAATTCTTCTTCATATATTTTTCTCTTTCAATTTCTTTTAAATTTTGATTATAAATATATTTTTCTCCTTCAATATCTTTTTCTTTTTCTTTTTTTATTCTATTTTTCTTATTTTCAATTTGTTTATTTAAAATTGAAGTATATTGTTTTGTAGAAGGTAAATATTTATTTTTAAAACTTTTCCTTCCAATTGCATCAACTGAACCATCAGTAACTGGATTTGGTTTATTATAAAAATCATCTTTTTCTTTATTATAACCATTATATTCTCTATTTAATAATAAATCTTGATTTTTTAAATAACGTTCTAATGTTCTTTTCTTTAAAGGATCAAAAGATCTTTTATACATAATAAAATCTGCATTTTGATTTTGATTTATTAATTTTGTTTTTTCATCTTTTGTTTCTATATTTTCTATTGATTTTTGAGTTAATTTATAATTTCTATTTACTTTTAATTGAATATTTTGTTTTTGAATTATATTCCTTTTTGCTTGGATTGAAAATGGATCTTCTTCTAATTTTTTTTCTTTTGGATGTAAGTTATGTAATTTCATTAGTTCTTTATTTATACAATTTGAACATACTCCTTCTGTTACAATAACTCCATTTAAATTATCTTTTTTTTTTATTGAATTTATTGAAGTTTTTGTTTTTTCTATTCTTTTTATTGGAGTTTTTGATTGATATGTTATTTGATTTAAATCTATATCATTTACTCTATTATTTTTAATAAATGATTTTGTCAAATTATTATTATTGTCATTATTTTCATTATTTGTAATTTCATAAGTTTTGATTATATTTTTGTTAGATATATTTAATTTATTATTTAAATCTTCTTCTTCCTTTTTATTTATATTATAATTATTATAATTAATTGTTGAATAAAAAGTTTTATTATAATCTTTTTCATAGTTATTATTATTTACTTTATTTTTGCCAAAATTATTTGAATTTCTATGAATATATTGAAAAGAATTAATTTTTTTAAAATTTCTTTGAATTTCATCTGTATAATTTGTATAATTTGTATTGTAAGTTGTTTTAAAATAATTATTTTTAAAATTGTCAGTTTTTAGTGTTGAATTATTATTGATTTTATTTTCACTTTTTTTTATAGGTCTTACAATTTTTTTATGTGGAATTGGAGTAATACTCTATTAAATAAAAAAATAATTTTTTACTCTATTTTCCATTTGAGACTCATTATTTATTGTGTTCAATTGTTCTCTGAATGCTCTAAAATTTTTTCTTTTATTTTCACCATATAACATTTAATAAACAATAATTTATCAATTATATATTTATTAATTTTTAAATTTGAAAAATCAATTAAATATTTATAAAAACATAAATAAAATATATTAGTTAAATATCAATAATATAATTGAAAAAATATATTAAAATTATCATTTATTTTTATTAATAACAAATAATATTTTATTTTAATTTAAATATTATTATTATTAATCAATATTTATTTTCTAAAACTATTTAATCCTGTTTATGATAATTTAAATTTTCAGGATCATCACTAACAACATTATAACCAGACATTCTATTAATTCTATCATTCAAATCTTTATTTTCCATTCTCATTTTATAAAATATAAATCCAAAAATACAAATTAAAACAACAATAAAAACAATTAAAAGAATAATAGCAATTTTAGTTCCTGGTGTTAAAGGAGTAGAATAATCCAAAGGATTAACAACAATATTATAATAAAATATTTCTGAATAATCTTCATTTGTTATTGCACTTACAATTACATCATAATGTTTATCATTAGGAAAATTATCTAATTTCATTTTAATATTATTATCTCTTATATTATAATATTCTTTTTTATAAATTTTATAAACATTTTCAGTGTTAAAACAAATAGAATTAAATTTCTCAGGATTATTTTTTTTATCAACAACAATTGCAATAAAAGTTGCTTGAACTATACCACTATCACCTTCAGTTTTTTTTTTTATTGGTTGGAAATTTAATGTTACTGAAGTATTTGAATTAATATTTTTTGTTATTTTTTGATCAAATTCATATTTTGGGAATTGTTGTTTTGTTTCTGCTGAATAATATTTAAATACGAAATTTGATGCTTTTTCTTTTGAAAAAACAACAAAGTAAAATTCATTTATTTCTTTATTTTCTTTTGTTTCTAATGTAACTATATATATATTTTTACCAAAACTTTTAACTGGATCTTCTACTTTTATATCTGATTTTAAATCTTTACTATCTTCTTTAGGTGGATTTTTTAAGAAAGCAACTTCAATTTTTTCTTTTTCTTCATTTGATGAAAATTCAAATCTCATAAATTTATCTGTTTGATCATCTTTTCTAATTCTATATATTGCCATACTCTTATTTTCATTTGTTAAATCACCAAAAATATATTGATTATATGGAGCAATATAAGTTTTTGAACTTAAAGGAAGAACTGAATATTCTACTTTAATATCTGAATATTGTATATTATTATTATTCATTAATGTAACATAAATATATTTTTTTTCATGTTTAGAATCATCAATAGATTTTTTAGGAATTAAAATTTTTGCAATTTTTAAAGAATAATCAAATTGACCTATTATATTTAAATCTTCAAGTCTTGGATTATATTCATGATCAGATTTTTTTTTAAGAATAAATTGTTTACTTGTAATATAACCTCTAAATTCAATTTTTAAATTTTCAATATCTGTAGTACTATCATCTTTATCATTATTAATAGTATCATTTGAAATAGTATAATTTTTTAAATTAAGAGTAATAACAACATCATCATAATTTTCTGGAACTTCAATATAATATATTAAAGGAAAAGAACAAGAATCATAGAAAAGTGCACCTGAAGTACCATATTGAATCTCATCATAATTAACAACAGTTCTTGGTTCAATATAAACATAAAAACCTAAATCTCTACCACTAGCAGTAATAGTAATTTCTCTTTTATCTGCAACTGGCATAACCATACCTAAAATATCATTACTTCCTTTAAGTAAATATTCTTCATTTGTATCATTAGTTACTATTTTACCAATTCCAGTAACTGAAACAAAATGAGCAATATATATATTATTATTTGGGAAATTTAATTTTATTGAAATATCACCATATAAATGGAATAATGTATATGCAGATGGATCAATGTTTAATACATCTGCATATGTATATAATGTTGATAATAATGATATTGTTCCTTTTTCTTTTGAACGAACTGCAATTACTAAATTAGGTAATGAAACTTCTTCTAAACCTATTAAAAGATAATGAGTGTTTAATTGTTTCATACTTGAAAATCCAGCATTTTGAGGATTAGGAAGTTTATCTTTTATATTTAATTCTGCTGATGTTAAGTTTCTAGCATAAATCTCAAAAGTAGATTGTTTGTCTTGAAATGCATGAATAAATAGATTTTTTAATACATCACTTTGTTTTACATATATTATAAAATAACAAAAGTCTATTCCATTATAATCACATAGTGTATTTTGATCTGAATTTAATGGAATTAAATCAATTTTTCCTGTAGGAGGTGCTCTAATTCTCAATGAAAATATATTTTCAATATAATCTTTATAAGTTTGATCAATTTCAACACTAATAGTAAACCAAGTATTTTTTTTAAATTCTGTTTCTCCTTTTAATACAAAAACAGAATTATGATTATTATTACTTTTAAATACTTTTTTACTATGTGAAGGAGATGGTAAAGTTTTATCATCATTAACATAAAGATTAACTAAATCACTTTGTAATTCAAAAACAATTTTTTCAGCATCATAAGGTAATCTAAAAGTATAATAATGTTCATAAGCTTGTTCTCTATTTGATGGGAAATATCCAATAATAAATCTATCTAAAGCAATATTAATAACTTGTTTCTTTTCTCCATTAGTAACTTTAGCATAAAGTGATATATCATATAAATATTCATTTCCTTCAACAAATCTAGTAACAGTATTTTCTATTGTAATTAATAAGAAACAACCAATTACACTACAATTTCTAGTATCATCCTCAGAATATATAACTTTATGTGAATATTCATCTACAATTAAAAGATCTTCATCATTTGCAACTGGTAAATGAATTCTACCCATCCAATTACCATCTGCATCTTCATTATCTTTTTTTATTATTCTACCATATATATTTCCTGTTCCTCTTTCAAAATTAATTATTACTTCTCCTTCTTCTTCTTTATTTACATCTGTATAATAATATACACTTGATTTTCCTGGTATAACATCAGTTTTCATTAATCCTTTTTTTATATATGATGGTGTTGTTATTTCTTGTTCTATTGTAAATGAAAATTCAATATGTTTTTTTAAGTTTTCATCAGTTGATGTTACTTCAATAAATATTTTAGTAATTGAATTTCTTGTTTGAATATATTGACTTACTTTGTCTAAAATTAATGAAGTTGATCTAGTAACATTAATTGGATTTTTTAAGTTATCATGTTTATTTTCATTTCCTTCATAATAATAGTAATAAACATAAAATTCAGGTTGATTAATTGCTTCAATTTGTAAAAGTATATCACCATCATAATTTGAACTTATAGGAAATAAATATTTAATACCTTTTGTTTTTTCTGTTAAAATTGATGCATATTGTATATTTTGACCTATTATTAAATATCTATCATTTGAAGTAAAAGATGATTTAACAAAATTATCTTCTAGTGATGATATATAAACCATACAAGGTTCTGAATTTGATGTTCTTACTGAATCCATTTCTTCAGCTTTAATTTTATATTCAATAAATCTTTGTTCAAATTCAGGATCTCCTGGAACTATTTCATCTCTTGTAAAGTAACCACTATTAATTAATTCTTTTCCTGTTGATAATTTATTAATTGTAACTTTACAATTTAAAGCAAAGAATGATACATATACATTTGCTTTTAAATCCTTATTTTGTAATAATTGTAAAATATATTTATTTTCGTTATTTAATGGTATTGTTTCTATATATGTAGAACCTGCCATTAAATTTATTATTTTTTCTTTTTCTGTTTCTTCTTTTATTATTGTCATTTCAAATGAATAAAATGAATCATTCTTTACTGAATCTACACTAATACTATAATCTCCTACTAAATTATAAGTATCATTTGGATGTTCAATTTTATATTTGAATTCTTGTTTATTTAAATAAACTGGTTTTGTATAAATATCCTCTGATTCTTCTCTATTATTTATTACATTTAAATCTCCTGAAAAAGTATAAACAGAAAAAATTAAAGAAGTAACTTTTACATCTGTATTATTATATTTAAAAGTATGATATTCACCTTTTTTGATAAAATTAATAATTCTTTCATTTGGTTTTAATATAATATCATTGTTAAAAGATGAAATTATAGATTCATATTCACATTCTTCTTCACCATAACAAGCAACAGCATATAAATTTTGTTTATTACTTGTAATTCTTCTTTGAGAATCTGAATCAAAACTAATAAGATAAATATTATTTATTAAATTTGTTTCTTTTAATTTTTTATCTGCAATTAATGGTTTAATATTTTCAAATTCATATACACAATTTGGATATGTATCACAAATTGCTTGATATAAAACTGGATTACCTTTTTTAACTTTTAAATAATATGTAACTGTTACCATTGAACTATCATCTTGTTTTCCATAATTGAAATAAACAATTTTTTTTGGAGATATCATTCTATTATATATATATCCACTAATTTGAGGAGTATAATAATTACTAAAATTAGATTTTTCATTTAAATCAATAATTTCTAAGAAATAAACTAATATATCATCACTTTTAATACACATTTTTTGATTTTTTCTCTTTAAATGAAAAGTTTTATCATATTCAACAAGATTATATTCAGAAGAATCATCTATATTATAAGAAAATGATTTATACATTGACATAAGATGAACATTTATTTGTTCATCTTCACTTTCTTCTTTTACTTTAATATTAATACAATGTTTATTTAAAAGATCACTTCTAATATAACCAGTAAATGCATATGAATTTGCTAGAAAATCAATTTGACCATCATTAAATACTTTAGAATTAATAATATAAAATGAATGAGTATATAAAGAAAGTTGGATTTCATAATATGAATTTGGTTTTTTATAATAGTCTTTTTCTCTAAAAAAAGTAGCATATCCATATTGCATATTAAAACTATCAATTTCAGTATCACAACCATCTTCATCACAATAAAAAATTTGAGCAGTAAAAACTTGATCATTTGGAGAATAAATAGAGAAAGATACATAATTATTACTGTCACTTGCTGGAACTCTAATTTTATCCATATCTGCAAAATCAGCATTATAATAACTTATTGATTTATCTCTATCTAAACTTATATAATTACTACTTGAAAAAATTACTTTTCCTTTTAATGATAAATCGTATGAATTAATATAAATATAACCTTCAGGTAATTCTAAAGGAAATATACTTTTTTGAACATATAAATGTTGATCTTTTTCTCTTGAATTTGAAATTAGAAGTTGAGTATTGGGACAATCAATACTAGAACAATATAAAATATAAGGATTGTTGGTTTCAGAAATTACATTAATATGAATATATGTTTTATTTCCTTCATATTTTATTCTGTAAAGTAATGACTTTTTTGTTTCAGGAATTTGTTCTTCAAATGGTTTTTCATCTGTTATTGTAATATTTTTTATATCATCACATAATAGTGAATTAAATGAGAAAAGAAGGATGAGAAGTATTTTTAACATTGCTTTTTTTTTTTTTAATTTTTTTTTTTAAGATATATTTTTATTTATAATAACAAATTATAATAAATTATTTTATTTTATTATTTTATATTTATTATTTTGATATGTTGTTTTTTCAGAGATGATTGCTTTATTTATTTATATTTCATTATTTATTTTAATTCTGATTATATTCTTTTATTATAAACTATTTTTATAATAAGATTTAATTTTAATATTTTCATTTTTTTATATATTAAAAATTAATTTTTTTGGAATTATTATAATATATGAATAATTAAAAAAAAATTTAAATCATATTTTATAAGAAAAAATTATATAACAAAATTATAAAAATTTCAAAAAAGGTTTATTTTTATTATTTTGATTATATCTTTCTTTACTTTGAGATTTATTACTTTTGTTAGAATTATTTTTAAAAATATTTTTACCAAAAAGAAATCTTGGAATACTTTTATTTTTTTGAACTGTTTTAATTTTTAAATGATTGATTTTCTTTTGTAAATTAAAATATTGTTCAGAAAAATTAAAATAATTTTTTAATTTTTTTTCACTAGTAAAATTCTTTGTTAATTTATTCTGAACATTAATATTATTTTTTGTTTTAACAGAATTCTTATTTTTATTCATTTTATTTTTAAGAAAAGAATTAGATGTTTTTTTAGTTAAATAATTATTTGGACTATTATAAATTTCAGTTAAAAAACCATGTTTTACAAAGGTATTTATTGAATTTCCATCATTTGAATTTTTATTTCTTGATTTAATACTTTTTTGAGTTGTAATTGTATTTATATTATTAACAAATGAAATATTAATTTTTGGTTTAAGAATTATATTATTATTTGTTGTAATATTATTTTGATTTGAAAAATTATCTTTATTTATATTTAAATAATGAATATTATCATTCTTTTTTTTATTATTAGGAGAATTTAAATCAGATAAAACTGATATTTCAAAATAATTATTATTTGAATTTCCATTATTACTACTTGTACTATCAATAAACTTTTTTGAATTTTTATTATTTTTATTTATACTTTTTTTATTTGAATTATTTTTAAGAATAGTTAATATTAAATCTCTTTTCTTTGGGAAATTATTATTATTTTTTACTGAAAAATTTGTATAATTTATTTTTTTATGAATCGATATTTTTGATTTATTTGAAGAAAGTCCATTTTTTTTATTTACAAAACTAGTATTATAAATAAAACTATTTTTTTGCTTTTCATTATTTTTATTTCTACTTATATTACTACTATGATTCTTATGTTTACTCTTTATATAATTGGGAATTGAATTTTGTATATTTGTTGTATAATTCATAAAATCTTTTGATATATTTTTACTTTTAAATAAATCAAAAATAAATGGATTATGATTTCTAGAATTAGTAGATTTACCCTGACTTATATTTAAAAATTTATTTCCTTTTTTATTATTACTATTTTTTTCATTCATTTTCTTAATAATATTCTTTCCAATATTAAAATTGCTTTTTATTAAATTTTCTTCCTTAAAAAAATTAATATTTTTATTTAAATTATATTTATTGGAATGTGTTATTGAAATATTATTCTTAAAATGATTCTTTGAATTATTTGGAACATTTATTTTATTATTTCTTGATATTTTATTAATAAAATTTTCTTCATTATTTGTAAATATTTTTTTATTACTAAAATTTCTATTTATTTTATCTTTTGTAATTTCAGTTAATTTTTGTGTTAAACTTTCAATTAAAGGTTTAATATTTCTTATATTTCTACTTTGATAATTA
>JAEEGL012305515.1_pt1 | contig 19028 bp, 17 predicted proteins | sample 9134231 | NCBI WGS metagenome assembly JAEEGL01 (sample SAMN16246548, study PRJNA631951) | gut metagenome | biome: gut microbiome; feature: rumen; material: fiber-attached | host: Bos | place: Iran: Karaj | collected 2018-10 | reverse complement strand
TGCATGTTTTTCTTTTTTCTTTCTTCGCCTTTCTTTCTTTTTTCTTTTGATTGCAAAAAAGAAAAAGAAAGAAGGGTATAAATAAAGTTAAAAAATAAAAATAAAAATAAGGTTAATACATCAAAATATATAAAAAGTTTAATAATTGAAAGGAAAAAATGGTTAAATATAAATTATTGGATAAACAAAAAGAATTTATAGAGATTCCTCATAAAAATCTGTTTGATGTTGCAATTTATCAAGGCGGGTTTGGAAGTGGTAAAACTTGGTGTGGTTCGCTTTTAGGAATTTTGCTTTCCAGAAAATACCCCGGATGCAGAGGATTAGTCGGTGCTAAAGAATATGAACTTGTCAGAAAAACTACTTTGATAAGTTATCTTGAGCATTTAGAAAATCTTGGATATGTTCCGGAAAAAGATTATTCATATAATAAAATTGATAAAATAATCAAATTTTCAAATGGTTCCGAAATCCTATTTTCCGCTCTTGACGATCCTGAAAAATTTAAGTCATTAAATTTACATTGGGCGGAAATTGAAGAGGCATCACAGATAAGCGATTCTTCATTTAAACAGCTTTTGGGCAGATTGAGAAACACATACAGAGGCAAAAACTGGGTAGACTTTCGTTATCGACTTTTTGGACATACAAATCCGCAACCTGACAAAGGGTGGATTTGGAAAAGATTTGTAGAAAATTCAAAAGAGAATTATCGTTTGATTATAGCTCCGACTACCAATAATATTTATTTACCACCGCATTTTATACGGACCATGAAAGAAAGTTTTGACGACGAATACTATAAAATTAATGTTTTAGGACAATTCGGAGACTATTCTTCAGGGCTTGTGGTAAAGGGTTTTGCCGATGAGAATAAGCTAAAGCTCAAATATAATGATACATTACCATTGCACTTGAGTTGTGATTTCAATGTTGATCCGATGTGCTGGGTTTTGGCTCACAAGGATGATGAGAATGCTTACTTTTTTGATGAAATAGTAATTGAAAAAACTACAACGCAGCAATGTATTGAAGAATTTTTACGTCGTTATCCAAAACACAAATCAGAGATTATAATAAATGGTGACGCTTCCGGAGACAACAGAAGTACACAGAGTGAATACACTAATTATGCAATTATTAAAAATGCTTTAAAAAATTACGGATATGAAGATGTAAAATTTAGATTGAGGGATTATAATCCGCCAATTTTAAACAGAATATCCGCATTCAATTCCAGAGTAAAAAATTCCAAAGGGGAAAGACATTTGTTTATTGATCCAAGAAGATGTAAATGGCTTTTGTACAATATTTATAATTTGTCTTTTAAGGAGGGAACGAGTGTAGTTGATGTTCCTACTCATACACAGATAAAATCCAACCGTGAATGGAAATTTTTGGAGCATCCATTTGATGCTGCAAGTTATCTTGTGGAGTATTATTGGAGATTAAAATGTTAAAAAAGAGGGTGATTATTTTAATCACCCTCTTTTTTTTATGTTTACTTAAGCATTTATCGAAATTCTGCCTGCGACAACAGGTGGTTGATTACCTTCGTTTGGTTTAAGATGGCTTTTGTATGCTTCTACATTTGGCTGAAGAACTGATGCCAAAACTTTGGGTAACGGTTCTCCCAGTGCCATTTTTTCAATAATTTCCTGATAAACTGTCGAAAATGCTCTTGCTTGAGTCATTGCACCCGCAGATTCCGGTGCTAACCCTAAACCTTTTGTTTCAAGAAGTTCTACCATAGAAGGTCCGTATTCGGAATTAGTTGTTTCAATTGCATTAATATATCCTTCAACATTTTCTTTTGCGGCACCTTTATCAACTGGAGCGGTCAGAGCGAATGCAAATTTATTTCCTATTTTATGTAATGCTTCTGCCAAACTATGTTCTGAATCAGGAGTTTTAGTAATTTGTTTTGAGGTATCTTTTATTGATTCGTTTTGCATTTGCGCATGCCATTTAATAGTTGCATCAAATGCATCTCCTAAATACTGATGACTGCTTGTTCTTATGCCGTCTAACTTAGCCGCTGCCCAAAATGCTGCTTGCATAATAGGCTGATTCCATTGCATATCATGACTAAAAGCTTGTGCGGAAATCCATCTTGCTCCTTCAAGCATCTTAATCATATCTTCTTTTTTCATTCCTGCGTATGCGAGTGTAAATAACGTTTGGTCATCAAGGGCAGAGAATCTTCCTCCCACATCATCATGAATATACAAATTTCCTATCCAGCCTTGTTCGTTAGCGAGCTGTCTTAATTGGCTTTTTTCAGGATTTGCATCCGTTACGGCAACCATATATTTTCCGGCCTCTGTTTCTGCATATTTTGGAAAAACTCCGGAAGGATTAAATTTTGCTTTCAATTTATCCAAAATTCTCATCATGCCGTCTTTTGTTTCAAAAGTTGATCCGGATTTTGATACAACCAAATAATTTGAATTCTTTGCATCGTTATCAATTTGATACATATATCTGTCAAAACTTGTTGAATCAATATCCGAGTAAAACTTAACTTTATCTCCTTTAATGTTTAAACCGTTAATTCCGAGCATGTGTTCAACTGTATGCTTGGAACCTCCAATTCCCAAAACTGTCAGCATTTTTGCATCAGTTTGCCCTTTTAGAGTCCTTACCGTATTATAAATTTCGTCAACTCTTTTCAATTGATTTACAGGTAAATGAGCCCATTTTAAAAATTGTCCTTGTTCACATGAACGTTTTGCAAATTCATTAATTGTGGCAGGTAATACTGATTCAACCCTTTTTGTAACTGCTTGACTAAAATTTGCTGTTATTCTTGTTGATATTCCTACTGTACTTGCTTTAAGTGATACATTGTTAATCATTCTTTATCCTCCTGTAACTAGATACACACTATTTGAAAATCTTTGCATAGTTATTCAATACTGATTGGAATTAGTTATCAGTATTATACATAAAACAAAATATTTTTTTAAGCAAGTTTTTTCAGAAAAGTTTTTAAACAATACCTTGTGCCATCATAGCTTTGGCAAGTTTTTGGAATGCTGCCAAATTAGCTCCCGCAACATAGTTTTTAGGACATCCGTATTTTTCTGCATTTTCTTTGCAATCATTGAAAATATTAATCATAATTTTTTCAAGTTTTTGTTCAACTTCTTCAAAGGTATAATAGAATCTCATACTGTTTTGAGACATTTCGATAGCGGAAGTTGCTACTCCTCCGGCATTTGCGGCTTTAGCCGGTGCAAGCAGAACACCGTTTTCTAGCAAGTAATCTGTTGCTTCTTGAGTTGTAGGCATGTTTGCACCTTCACCTACTGCAATTACACCATTTTGAACAAGTTTTTTTGCGGAATTTAGCGTTAATTCATTTTGAGTGGCACACGGAAGTGCAATATCTGTTTTGATTTCCCATATAGGTGAATCTTCATTCATTCTTTCCATATATTGAGCATCAGAATGAACTCTTAAATAGTCCTTAATTCTCCCTCTTTCAACTTCTTTAATTTGCTTAATAAGTTCCAGGTCAATACCGTTTTGGTCATATATACATCCGTTTGAATCACTCATCGCAACGACTTTTGCGCCAAATGCCATTGCTTTTTGGCAAGCATATATTGCAACATTTCCGGAACCTGAAATTGTAACAATTTTACCATCCAGGTTTTGTCCGTTTGCTTTAAGCATTTCGCGGACATAGAAAAGCAAGCCGTAGCCGGTTGCTTCTTTTCTTGCAAGAGAACCGCCATAACAAATATCCTTACCGGTTAAGACTCCGCCTTCATAGGAATTTCGAATTCTTTTATATTGACCGAAAAGGTATCCGATTTCTCTTCCGCCGACACCGATATCACCTGCAGGAACGTCAACATCCTGACCTATATGGCGAAAAAGTTCTGTCATAAAGCTTTGACAAAATCGCATGATTTCATTATCAGATTTTCCTTTAGGATCAAAATCAGAACCGCCTTTTGCGCCGCCAATAGGGAGCCCGGTAAGAGCATTCTTGAAGATTTGCTCAAACCCCAAGAATTTCATTATACTCTGATTTACACTGGGGTGAAATCTCAACCCTCCTTTATAAGGGCCGATAAGTGAGCTGAACTGTACCCTATACCCTCTGTTTACAATAACTTCTCCTTTGTCATTAACCCACGGGACTCTGAATGTAATAATTCTTTCGGGTTCGGTTATTCTTTCAAGAATTGCAGCCTTTTCATATTCCGGGTGTTTATTAAGTATTTGCTCAACAGAACACAAAACTTCTTTTACTGCTTGTAAATATTCACTCTCATGCGAATCTCTTTTTTCTATTTCATTAATTACTCTGTTTAAATATTCATTCATATACCAATTCTCCAACATTTCTATATAATTATATTATAAAAAATACTAAGCTTATTAATAATATTTGTAAAAAAATATTAAAATTTTAAAATGTATTTTATTATCAATAAAGCGAGTAATATATGTGAAAAAGAGTAATTTTTGTCTTTTAAATTACATCACAACGGACAGTGATCGCTATATATAACGCTTGACCAATTCTCAAAATAACTTATTTGTGTAAGTGAACCTGATTTTATCAAAATCTTATGCTGGTTATCGGGTTTTAATCCAAGCGTTTCAGCCAAAGCGGATTGTATAATTTCAGGTGTTGAAACCAAAATTATACGACTGCCTTTATTTTCAGCGACAAGTTTTTTGATAGTTTTTGAAACTCTTTTATTAAAATCCTTTAAAGATTCACCATTTGGCGGAGTATTTGCAAATATATCCGCATCATTTTCTTTATAAATATCGGCATAAGACATTCCCTGCCATTCACCGTAGTTTCTGGGAAGTAAATCAATTGTTTTTGCTTTTTGTTTAAACAGTTTTGCAACAATTTGTGCGGATTGAACACAACAAGAATTAGGGCAGGTGTAGATGTTGTCATAAGCGACACCACGTAATTTTAAATATTCACAAACCTTTTTAAGCTCGTCTTCCCCAATATCATTTAATTTCGGGTACTTTAAACCATTGCCTACAATCCCGGCCGTTGTGTAAACTGTCGCTCCGTGGGATATGAATGTTATTTTACATATACGCTTAAACATAAAACCTCTAATATAATTATAGCATATTTTTGCATAAAAAATGGCTCCTTATTATCGGAGCCGTTTTTTATCTCATAAAACTTATTTTCTCAAAAAATCCGGAATTTGAATTTCAGAGAAATTATTCATTGTAGGTGCTTTTGGAGCAACAGAATTGTTAAATGCACCTGAGAAGAAATCTACTGCACTGATTGAACGATTTTCAACTTTTTCTTCAACCGGCATTTGAGATTTTAATTCAAAACCTGTTGCAATAACCGTAATTTGAATTTCACCCTGAATATTATCATCAACAACCGCACCTATAATAACTCTTGCATCATCAAGTACTGCATCATTGATTATATTTGTAGCATCAGTAACTTCGTGCAATGTCATATCAGGTCCGCCCGTAATATTAACGATTACACCCGAAGCACCATTGATAGAAGTTTCAAGAAGTTGAGAATTGATAGCAATTTTAGCTGCTTCAATTGCTCTGCCTTCACCTGTTCCTCTTCCGATACCCATTAACGCTGAACCGGATGCTTGCATTACGCTCTTAACATCAGCAAAGTCAACATTTATAAGTCCGGGGATTGTAATTATATCAGAGATACCTTGAACACCTCTTAAAAGAACCTCGTCAACAACAATGAATGATTCTTGAAGTGATACACGTCTGTCAACAACATCAAGCAATTTGTCGTTAGGAATAACAATAAGTGCATCAACACATTCTCTTAATTTTTCCAAACCTTGCTGTGCCTGATTTTGACGTCTTTTCCCTTCAAAAGAGAACGGTTTTGTAACAACACCGATTGTAAGAATGCCTAAATCCTTAGCGATTTTAGCAACTATAGGAGCTGCGCCTGTACCTGTTCCTCCGCCCATACCTGCGGTAACAAATACCATATCAGCGCCTTCGATAGCTTGAGTAATTTCCTGTTGTGCTTCTTCAGCAGCTTTTTCACCAACCTGAGGCTCTCCGCCGGCACCAAGTCCGTTAGTAAGTTTCGCACCAAGCTGGATTCTGTTTTTGCAAGTTGAAGTATTCAAAATCTGCAAATCAGTATTCATCAACCAGAATTCAACGCCGGTCAAACCTGACTTAATCATTCTGTTTACGGCATTTCCGCCGCCGCCGCCGACACCGATAACTTTAATCTTAGCAGGGTTAACACCAGCAGATGCTTGTGCAATATCGTCTGATGACTGCACATTATAACTATAGTCAGACTGGCTTTCAGTCTCTTTTCTTCCAAAAATATCAGGTCCTAAATTATCCACGAATTTATCCTCTTTTTCTATAAACTATACTAGTAACAACATAATAACATACTATTTTAAATAGAAAAAATTGTAAAGTTTTTAGAGCAAATTTTAACCGAATTGTTACGTTATGTAAACATGCCAAAACCATGTCAAGACTGCATTTCCATGCGATTTTAATATTTGACAAGCAGTTGTTTTTGAGAATATATGTTTTGCTGTACGAGATTAAGAAAGCGACCTGAATCAAAATCACTCAAAATTGAATAGAAATTGTAACAATTTTTGTCATCGAATTATGTAACATATAAAATTCTGAAGGAAAATTTTATTTACTTCCAAAGAATCACTAAAATGGGTAAATAAACATGTTTGGAATATTACAACGGATAACGAAAATTATTACAGAAAAATTTTTTGCAAGCTCATTCAAGGCAAAAATCAGCGGGATAAGTTGTACATCTTTTTAATTCCGAGTATTGTCCAATCCTGATTAATAAAGTTTATCGGATGCGTCATATATTTTGCAATCAATTCTGCCTGACCGCCTGTGAGAATAACAGTTTTACATTCTCCGAGTTCTTCGGTGCATTGAATTAAAAGTCCGTCAATTGCAGAAGCAGTTCCTCTTATTACACCTGATAATATGCAGGTTTCTGTTGTATTCCCAATAGCTTTTAATGACTCTTTGGGCTCAATTAACGGAAGTTTTGAAGTCCGTTCATGCAACCCCATCAGACTCATATTTATCCCGGGCATAATAACTCCGCCTATGAATTCTTTATCCTTGGATAAAATATCAAATGTAATTGCTGTTCCTATATCCACAACTATTGCGGGCAATGGAAACTCCAAAGCGGCATACAAATTAGCCATTCTGTCCATTCCTATGCTTTCCGGATTTTTTGTATTAACTTTTACCTCTTTGGCATCATATATATTCAAGATTTTGGAATTTATGTTAAACATATTATCGCAAACTTCTTTTACAACATAATCAAGTCCGTTAACTACAGATATAATTGCACATTCGGTTATTTTTATATTTTGGAATTCCGCTTTGAATTTGTTCAGGTATAAATCTTTGGATTTATTCGAATCAAATTTTGCATATTTTACAATTTTATTTCCGTCAAAAATGGCGGAGTTTATAGAAGAATTTCCTATATCAATAGTTAATAACATTTTATTCTCCATAATTTGCAAGGGTAGCATTAATAGTTTCTTTTATTTCATTGCGGACTTTTCCCGGATTAATAACTTCGCACAACTCACCATATCTTAGTAACCTTGAAATAAGTACGGGTATATTTTCATTGTAATTTATAATTGTTTCATCATCGGGCAAGCTATTATTTACAATTCGTTCGTTTTCACGAAGATTATAATTTTTTGCCAGATTTCCCATTAATTTATAGATAACAGTGTTGTCAGTCTGTGTTTTTGAAAATGTTTCTTTAGAGATTTCTATACCGGCGATTCTGCTTGATAGAATATTTTTTTCTTTTCCGTCGCATATAATATGAAAGTATAGTTTCATGTCTTTTTCCAAAATATCAACAGGAACACATTCTATGATTTTTTTTGATTTCAATATTATTTTTACTTTTTTTTGAGCCTTAACAGCTTCTTCAAATTCTAAGCAAGCATTTTCTGTCATTCCTTTCTCGATTGGTACAATCTGTTTGTTTGAATGTCTGCTAAGTTTTTGAATTGTTTTTTCAAATTTAATATTTGCATTAGCGGAGAGTGATGATTTTGCACAGTCTTGCAAATATTCTAATAAATCAGTTTCTTTATCAGAGAAATTTAAGCCGAAAGGCAATTTTGTAACATAATATTTATTGTTAATTTTGGGAATTTTAATGCCGCAATATCTGCAAGTATTTATATATTTGCTTACGGTACTGTTATTAAAAACCGGTTCATCTTCGTTTCTATTAAGTTTTTCAATGAGTTCAGACATAGTACTGTTATCTTCAAGCAGTACTTTAAGTGTTTTCAAAACTTGTGTAGATGAAATATTTTTCTTTACCGGAGAACGATTATTATTTCTTTTCATATATTTTTCTCATTTCTTTTAATTTTGAAATAATTTTTCTTCTAAATTCTATCGGTTCAATAACGGTACATTGAGCCCCAAAAGATAAAATTCTCTGTATTGCAAGAAATTCATTGAAATAACCGCCTTCTACAATATATCCGTTGTCACTTTTTCCCAAAAATTTTTCTTCTTCTGTCAGTAAATTCAAATCATAGTCTTTCAAATTAAATTTTACGAAAAGCGGTTTTTGAACAAAGAATTTATCTGTAAGTTTTTTTGATTCTACGGATGTAATTCGGTTAAATAAAAGTGTAACGGAATCTTGTTTTTCCAAATCATATCCGTATAAATACAGTTTATCATTTTGAAATATCAGTTTTTGAGCAATAATATTTTTTTCTGTAGGATTTTTTGTGTATGTCTTTTTATACATTAATTTTACTGTGTAATTATTTGCACATGCGGCAGCCAATTCATTTACGATATTAATGTCACAATACTTTAAAGGCGATATTCCCAAAAACTTTTCTTTGATGTCTGCGGGTATGTAGTTTGAAATTTTATCGAAAAAAGCATTAAATTCTAATAATTTGTTTATAGATACTGTATTTTTAATTTTGTCGAGCAATCGTTTTAATAATTTAATATCATCCTCTGTCATATTAACCGTAAACGGATGTTTTGTTAAAATATATTTATATTGTGTTTTCACGCTTGAACGTGAAATTTCGCAACCAAATGACCTAATTGTATTCATATCAATACGTATTATATCGTTGGATTGAGACGGGTCCATTATTTCATATTCAATAAATTTCTTTCGGATTTCTTGCATTGAACGGGGAGCAACAAGTAAAAGACCGATAAGGGCGATTGCACGTGCACCGGTATGTGATATATTATTAGTATCAACATCTTTATTTAATATAAAATCCATACTCCCCCTATGCAATTATTATCTGCATAAATTTATTAAATATTCAAGGACTTTTTCATTATAAAAATCATTAATAGAGCTAAACGGCAAGATTATTCCGCCAAATTCTTTTTCTGTGTCAGAAATCTTTTTTTGAACTTTTCCTCTCGGAATATAGTCAATTTTAGTTACAACGGTAATTATAGGCAGATTATAGTTATTAACCCACTCTCTCATTTGATAATCATTTTTTTGAATTTCGTGTCTTGCATCAATAAGCTGAACCATAGATTTTATTTGGCTTCTTTTAAGTAAGTATTCTTCAAGATATTTTTGCCACTTTGTTTGAGCTTCTTTAGAAACTTTCGCATAACCGTATCCCGGTAAATCCGATATCATAAACTTATCGGAAAAATTAAAAAAGTTTATTAGTCTTGTTTTTCCGGGCGTGTTTGATGTTTTTGCCAGCTTTTTATTGTTTGCCAATGCATTGATGAATGAGGATTTTCCGACATTGGAGCGCCCTAAAAGCGGAAATTCGGGCAATAACGTTTCAGGACACTGTGATAGTTTTTCGGCACTTATTATAAATTTTGCATCAAGATATTTCATAAAACTTATTTTTTAATTGATTCCTGTTCTTTCTTCTTTGCTTTGTATGTAACAAGTGAAAGCAGATTGTATAATTTGGGGTTATTTACAACCGTAATTTGAGCCCCGTCTTTGAGCAATGTTACATCGCAGGAAGTTTCTTTTGTAAATATATTATTTGTTTGTAAATTCACTATTTGAATCCAATTATGCTTTATTACACTTAAAGGTTCACGCAAAAATATTTCAAACGTTTTAAATATGTTCATCCGCTTTACTTTTAACTCCGATAAAAATATTGTATAATATTTCAATGTAAAAGTAAATTTAAATATGAATTAAGGCAATATTTTGAACGAACAGGAAAAAGAATATACGGAAAACTTTAAAAATTATTTGAGTGTAGAAAAGAATTTTTCTTCACATACGCTTAGAGCTTATCACTCGGATATAATTGCATTTATTCTGTGGTTGAACGGCGAAGATTGCACAAAAGTCGATTTTAATAAACTTAGAGAATATTTATATTTTATTCAGAGATTTGATTATCAAAAAACTACTATTTCCAGAAAGATTGCATCTTTAAGAACTTTTTACAAATTTTTATTCAGGGAACGTTATATAGAAACAAATCCTGCAATTTCTCTTTCGGCACCAAAAAGACCTAAATCTTTGCCAAAATTTTTAACAACAGATGAAATTGAGCAAATTTTGAACAACATAAAAATTGATACACCGGCAGGTTTCAGAAATAAAGTTATAATAGAGCTACTGTGGGCAACCGGCATGCGTGTTTCAGAACTCAGCAACCTGAATTTCGGAGATTTAAATTTGGATGAAAATGAGATAAGAGTTTTCGGTAAAGGTGCAAAAGAAAGAATAGTCTTGGTTTCGGAAAGATGCAAAAAATATTTAATACAATATATTGAAAAAGTTCGGAAATTAATTGCTCCCGAATATACAAATGATGAAATTAATGACAATTCTCCTGTTTTTATTAATAGCACAGGTTTCAGACTCCAAAACCAAACAATAAGGAAAGCCATTAATGATGTTGTTTCGGAAATAGAACTTCCCAAAAAAGTTACGCCGCACGTGTTCAGACACAGTTTTGCCACAAAACTGATTGAAAACGGAGCAGATTTAAGAGTTGTGCAAGAGCTTTTGGGGCATGCCGGAATTTCAAATACGCAAATCTACACTCATATTTCAATGAAACACATGCAGGAGGTTTATAATTCCGCTCATCCGCATGGTTAAAAAAAAAGAAACTAAAGAAATTAAATCAAAATTTCTTAAGATGAGCGTATGATGCATCCATAGCTTTTTTGCCGAGTTTGCCAAAATCAATTGTATACATTGTGCTTTCACCAATTTGTATTACATCTGTTATATGCCCTACGCCTAATTTTTCGTGAAAAACTCGCTCTCCGACGTTAAAGTAATACTGTGTTGCGGTATTTTTAAGTTCTTCGGCTTTTGCTTTTGCTTCTTTAGCAGCCTTTAAAGCAATATCACGTTCTTCAATTTGTTTTTTTATCTTATTATTTTCAAAAAAGGCTTTAAGTTTTTCGTCCTCTTTTTGTTTATTAATCGGGTTTTTCTTTATAAAAGCTCTTGCGGGAGTACGTTTGACGACTTCCGTAACCTGTGACTGATAACCCGTTGAACCCAAAGGTTGACTCCCGGGAGCTATGAAATTCTTTCCAAAGCCGGTTCCGTTTTTTATTTGTTCATCATAATATTTGGGAGTGGATTTTATTTCATAATCTTTATTCTGTACACTTTTGACAGCACTTGTAAATGTACTTCTTGAAGAATATTCACTTTCAGTTGATTCTTCAATATCAAGTAAATTAGATGGAATTTCATCAATAAAACGGCTTGGTGAATAATATTTATATTCACCCCACATCTGACGGCGTTTAGCAGTAGTCAGGTATAATTTTTCTTTTGCTCTCGTAATTCCTACATACATTAGTCTGCGTTCTTCTTCCAGTTCCGAATTTATATTCATTGATCTTGCGGAAGGGAAAATCCCCTCATCACAACCTGCTATATAGATGATTGGGAATTCCAAGCCTTTTGAAGCATGCAGTGTCATAAGAGTAACATTATTAGCAATTTCGTCCATTCCGTCAATATCGGATACAAGAGAAACCTGAGTTAAAAACTCGCCCAAAGTATTATCCAAATCTTCAGGTTCAAATTCGTTTGCCACGTTTACTAATTCTTGTAAATTTTCAATTCTGGTACGGTCTTCGTCTGTTCCCGACATTTGAAGTTCGTGCAGATATCCGCTTCGCTCAAGAACTAATCCCAAAAATTCAGGTAAATTATATTTCAACTGTGCTTCTTGTAATTTTATAGTTAGCTCAGCAAAGTTTTTAAGTTTTGATATCGTTCCTGACTTTAGTTCTTCAATATTTTCGGCTTCAAGAATTGCTTTAAACAAACTTATATCCTGTTTATCGGCATACTCCTGCAAATGTTTTAAAGTAGCTTCTCCGATTGCTCTTTTAGGAACATTAATAATTCTGCGAAGTGACTGAGAATCATCTACGTTATGGATTAATTTTAAATATGCTATTGCATCTTTAATTTCTTTTCTGTCATAGAATTTTAAACCGCCGTATATTCTGTATGGAATCCCCTGAGCAATAAGAGCTTCTTCCAATGCGCGGGATTGAGCATTTGTTCTGTATAGAATTGCAAATTGATTGTAGTTGTCAGAAGTAGAAACTATTGAATTTACAATATAATTTGCTTCGTCAGCTTCATCCTGAGCTTCGTAGTAAGTAATTTTTTCACCATCACCTTTTTGTGAGTAAAGAACCTTATCCACACGTTCTTCATTATTTTCGATTACGGCATTTGCAGCATTAAGAATATTTGCGGTAGAACGATAATTTTGTTCAAGTTTAACAATTTTTGCGTCCGGAAAATCTTTTTGAAAATTCAAAATAATTCTAAAATCTGCACCACGCCAGCTATATATTGATTGGTCCACATCTCCGACTACGCATAATGAACGTTCCTGCGGAATGAATGTATCAAAATTTGTGTATAATGCGTTTACTAATTTGTACTGAGCAAGGTTGGTATCCTGATATTCATCTACAAGAATATGTTGAAATTTATCATAATATTTTTTTCTTACATCAGGATTTTGTTCAAAAAGCTTGACAGTTAAAAGAAGCATGTCATCAAAATCAATAGCGTTGTTATTATTAAGTGTATTTTCATAAGCTTCAAATACATTAGCTATATTTTGTGATTTAAAATCTTTTGCAAATGTCGCAAAACTATAAGCATCCTGCATCTTATTCTTAGCATTAGAAATTACGGCTTTTATTAATTTTGGAGCATAAATTTTGTCATCAAGTTTTAATTTTTTTATGCATTGCTTAATAACAGCAATAGAATCAGTTTCGTCATAAATTGTAAAATTTTTATCAAGTTTTTTGCCGGATTGAAATGAATAATTTTCGATATCTTGTCTTAATATACGTCCGCAGATACTGTGAAAAGTGCCGACCCACATGTATTTGATAACATTTTCACCCAAAATTGAAGCAAGTCTTTCTTTCATTTCTCTTGCGGCTTTGTTGGTAAATGTAACCGCTAAAATCTTGCCTGATATCGCTCCATGCTGAATCATGTATGCAATTCTGGTTGTTAAAACTCTTGTTTTACCGCTCCCGGCTCCGGCAAGTATTAACAATGCGCCCTCAGTTGTTGTTGCAGCATCACACTGTTCAACGTTAAGTTTTTCTAAAATATTTTCCATTCCCTATTCCCAAATGTCTGATTTTATGGTATTATAATTCAGCATACACAAAAGAAGTTATATTTGCAATTGATAAAAAGGTGGTAAAATGATTGAAATTTTAGATTCTGTAGAAGAGGAAAAACAGCCGTCGATTATGGTTCCTGTTAGTGATGATATGGATGTGGCTGATACCTCTCCGGATACAGTTGATGAGTTGGCAATGGAATTGGCTACAATAAAACAACCGGCGAAAAGAATTGCAATCATTGGTTCAAGAAACCTTGCGATTACGCATCAGCAAATGATAGAGACTCTTGCTACGGCACTTGTTATGCAGGGTAATACTATTATAACCTCCGGAGGCTCTTCCGGTACTAATGCGGCGGCAATAAGAGGTGCAATGAAGTCAAATCCGGACAAATTGAAAGTTATTCTTCCGCAGACTATCGGTCAGCAGCCTTCTGATGTTCAAGACCAGCTTATCGGTGTTCCGAATATTGTTGAACATTCAGACAGAGCAATGATGACTTTGGCCGATGCTTCAAGAGTTTGTAACAGAGAAATTATTGATGATTGTAATCAATTAATTTGTTTCTTGTCTCATACAAGTAAAACTCTTCACAGTGCCGTTGATTATGCTGAAGAAAACCACAAAGTTGTTACTGTCTTTTATTTAGATTAATTTAGGTTAAGTTTATGGATTTGATAAAGAAGCTTACCGGGAAGAATCCCTCTGAGTACGAACCTGTTGCAAAGGCAATGATTGATAATTCCGATTTGGAATTGTTTACAAAGCTTGTTGAACAGGACGACTTTTTGTTCGATTTTATTAAAGAAAATGTTGCAAAACGTATCCAGAAAGCATGTAATAAGGACAATTACTTGAATCTACTCGATTTATTGGAAGTTTATTCACCATCTTATGATACTGTAATTGCTGAAATTTTGCATACTTTCGGCGGTGATGCCTTATTTATAAGGATAAAAGATTTATTTCATAACGGTTCTTGTAATCAAAAAGCTTATGCTGTCAAATATTTTTCTTTTGCAAATCCTGACAAGGTAAAAGACTTAATCCCCGAGCTCAGAGAAACGGCAAAATCAGAATTTGAACCGTTGGCACAAAACTCAATTGAAGTGTTGTCACTCTTGAATGACGAAATTTCAAAAAATGAAGCAATTGAAATGCTTGATTCCAGTGATGGCTTTGAGCAATTTAACGCAGTTAAGTTTTTAGTCTCTTATGGAGCAAAGGATACCCTTCCGAAAATTATCGAGATTATGAAAAAATCTAATTTTTCGGAAAATATCGCATCAGAGATTCCTTACCTTGTGCCTCTTAATGAATTGTTAGAAACAGATTACGAGAACGGACTTTTGGTTCTTGCAAATATAATTAATGCAATACCTGAAATAATTACACCTTCTGCTGCGTGCAGTTATGATATATTAGGTGTTTTTGAATATATTTTATCTAAGCCGATTGAAAGTGCTTCAGCAGTAGTTTTAAGGATGGCAAAGGATAAGTTTGAAGAATTGAGCTCTAATGATGAGTATTTATTTGATTCCGATAAAAATACAAAAGACGAAATTCAGGCAATAAATCAAATAATGAAAACTTTGAATACATCCGAATTAAACAGTTATCTTTATGATGAATTGTATGAAGACAGTGATTTTGTGTTCTTTGCGCTGGATTATGTTGATGAAATAGAAGAATTGGAAACCCTGCTTGAGGGACAGAATCAGACTTTGATTTTAAAAGTTCTTTCCATAATAAAAGAAAAAGGCTTGCTGGACTCCAAACACAAAGACATTGCCCTGCAAAATATTACGAATAACAATATCAAAGATATAGTAAACGTAATGTAGTGACCTGAATTCTGATTTAATTGTATTAAGTTATGTACCATTATTTGCAAATTTATTAAAGTATTTGAAAATTATGCCGTTAATATGTAATATAAATTGTAAGAAAGGCGGTTAAAAATGAACGGTGATGACTTATCTCTCTCAGCAGCAAAATTATTTGAAAGATTGAATATTACAAAATCTGCACAAGGAAATGCTGAAGTGTTGGACAAAGGGGAAGTTGCATTGGCAAATAGACGAGGATTTAGTATATTTAAGCTCGATAACAACATGACACAGGAAGATTTTGAGAAAGCATATAATGCAGCTTATGACACAGCAAAGTCCGAAAATCAGGAAGAAGCTTTTAATGAAAAAATAAAAGAAGTCCATATAAAGTACATACAACAACGGTATGGTTTGGATGAATCAATAAGACCGAATGACGGTGAAAGTCTTGAAGATTTTGAATCAAGAGTAGATAAGCGTTATGAGGGAAATGTCAGCGTATGGTTAGAGGCAGCAAAGGCACAATTGGAAGCAGAACAGGATGAAGCTCTTGAACCGATTGATTATTCTTCGTTTTTTAGTCCCAAAGAGAAATTGCTAAATAGCATAAACATAGGACATCCTTATGTAAGATTTGATTTAAAAAGCTATATAGATAAAAAGTATAATGAAATCTTAGCTGAAAAGGGTGAGGTGACAGAAGAAGATCTTAATGCATTAGAACCTTTACTACAAGAGTTGGCAGATCGTCTTAGCTATGAATACAAAATGTATGACAAAATGATAAAAGAAGAAGCCGAAAAATATCACCCAAGGTTTTAGTAAAATAGGTCGGGTTTCAACCCGACTTTATTGTTATTTAAAGCCGGTAGGGTAGACTTTAGTCTACCGCAATATTAAGTTTTTAAAGGTGCATCGTTTGATGCACCTTTAAAAATATCATTTATCATCAATTTTTACAGTATAATAATTCTATGATTTATTTAGACGCAGGTACAACTTATTCAAAAATAATAAGTGATACAAATTATCTTGATGAAAAGTTTTTTGTATCAAAAAAAGGTGATTTGTATTATTATATTGCACCCTCTGCGGAATTAAAAGATATAAACATTACTCCTGACCGTTCCTGCGGACACATGGCGGATGCTTCCGAAAATGAAATCGTTGCGCTTGCTCTCGGTGCAAAAAAAACAGTTGATACAAAAGATTCAACTGTTTTGGACTTGGGCAGCCGTGATGCAAAATGGATAAGGTTCAAAAACGACAGATTCTATGATATGGATTGGAATACTTCATGTGCAAGTTCTACAGGCGCAACGGTAGAGATGTTGTTGAAATTTTATGGTGTTAAACCCGAAGAATTAAAGTTTAACGAAGAAAAATTTTCCGTTACTTGCGGTATTTTCGGTATGGAAAAAATAATGGATTCAATATCAAAAGGGGTTGAACCTGCGGAAGCTATATCAAAATTTGTCCACGGAATTGCATTTAATGCCTGGAATTTCGCAAAACGCCCAAAGAAAATATATCTTTCAGGTGGTTTTTGCGAAAATAAATGCCTTGTTGATTCTCTTGCCAACTACTGCAATGTTGAAAAAATCGGGCGATTTGTTCTCTGTGAGGGTTTGATAGTTTAATTATTTTGCATAAAAAAAGACGGCATAAAGGCCGTCTTTTTTTAAGTTTTATTTATCTACTTAACATTAGATAAAATGCATTTTTTTGCTCTGTTAAGTGAATGTTCTTTACCCAGTATTGCAAGGATTGCAGTCATATCAGCTCCGCAAAGCCTTCCCGTAACTGCTGCACGAATAGCCCACATGGTAAATTTGGGTTTGTAGCCTTTTTGTTCTTTGAAATCTCCTCTGAATTTTTCAAGTTTTTCATGCAGGTTTTCTTCAGTCCATTCCCAATTTTCACCTTGTTCAACAAACGCTTTCAAAACTTCTTGAGAAAGTTCTGTTTCTATATTCTCCTTAGCTTTTTCATCAAGTTCAACATTATCTCCGCCAAAGAAATATGCAACTGCATCCGTAATATCAGAAAGAAGTGTCAAAGGTTCATATGTTACTTCTACCATTCTTGTATATTGTGCATCTGTTAATGTACTCAAATCATATTTTGTCAGATACTTTTTGAGTTTTTCTTTTAATATATCAATCGGAAGCATTTTTATATAATGGCTGTTCATCCATTTCAATTTGTCATATTCAAATATTGAATTTGATGACGATATTTCATTAATTCTGAAATCTTTTGCAATTTCGTCAACAGTTTTTATTTCCTGACCATCTGAAGGTGCCCATCCTAAAAGTGCGACAAAATTAAGCAAAGCATCAGTTAAATAACCTTGTTCAACGAAGTCTGAAACTGCTGTTGCACCATGGCGTTTTGAAAGTTTGCTTCTGTCGGGTGCAAGAATCATTCCCAAATGTCCGAACTTAGGAACTTCAAATCCCAGAGCTTCAAATATCAAGATTTGTTTATATGTGTTTGAAATATGGTCCTCGCCTCTTATAACGTGTGAAATTTTCATCAATGCATCATCTATAACAACTGCGTAGTTGTATGTCGGCGCTCCGTTAGATTTCATTATTACAAAGTCACCGATTAAATTTGTATCAACATGAAGTTTTCCTTTAACTAAGTCATCAAATTCCAAAATTGAAGAATCATGGAATGCTTTTTGAGCTTTTGATACATTAAATCTTATTGCGGGTTTTCTGCCTTCAGCTCTTAATTTTGCTTTTTCTTCTTCCGTCAGGTTTTCACATTTTTTGGAATATACATAAGCCTTTTTCTGTGCAGTAGCTTCTTCTTTTTCTGCTTCCAGTTCTTCCGGCGTGCAGAAACATTCATAAGCAAATCCTTTGTCTAAAAGTTCCTGAACATACTTCGGATAAATATCAAATCTCTCGGATTGTGTGTATGGTCCGTAATCACCGCCGACATCAGGACCTTCATCCCAGTTTAATCCCAATGCTTTTAGAGAATCAAAAATATTATCAACATATTCCTGACTTGTTCTTTCGGCATCTGTATCTTCTATTCTTAAAATAAATTTACCGTTATTCTTTTTTGCAAATAAATAGTTAAACAATGCTGTTCTTGCTGTACCGATATGAAGATTTCCGCTTGGTGACGGTGCAATTCTTACTCTGACTTCATCCATATTTAATCCTTTCTTTTTTTGCAAAAAGATTATCTAATAAAAACAAGTGAAAAACAATAGTTGAGGCATTAATTTCTTAGAAATTAATAAAAAGCTATTTTTTACATAAAATATTTTATATATATTAGTTTTAATAATTTAATTTTTTATTGGCACTTTCTTGTATCAGCAAGAAAGTGCCACAAAGAACCTCCCGAGCGGAACTTCGCTCATTAATCAATTGTACGGTTCGACCAGAGGCTCACAAACTCGAATACTTCGTATTCTCAGACAATGCTCGCCTTGTTATTGTCTCACCTACATTGATTATTCGCTCCGTTATG
>JAEEGL017118548.1_pt1 | contig 19029 bp, 15 predicted proteins | sample 9134231 | NCBI WGS metagenome assembly JAEEGL01 (sample SAMN16246548, study PRJNA631951) | gut metagenome | biome: gut microbiome; feature: rumen; material: fiber-attached | host: Bos | place: Iran: Karaj | collected 2018-10 | reverse complement strand
GTAAAAGAAAACTTAGAATTTATGGCTGGAGTTTACCAGATAAAAGATAAAGGAAAGAAGATTAATGAGCTCATTAAACAGTTTAAGCTTAATGATGTACTAAACAAAAAAGCAAAAACTTTATCAGGTGGTTGGCAGAGAAAAGTATCTGTTGCAATAAGCTTAATAAACGATCCAAAAATATTGTTTTTAGATGAACCAACATTAGGATTAGATGTTATAGCAAGAAAAGAACTATGGAAAATTATTAATTCATTAAAAGGCAAAATAACAATTATATTAACAACTCATTATATGGAGGAAGCAGAAAGATTATCGGACAGAATTGGTATAATGGCAAATGGTAGCCTTATTGATGTTGGTACTTCAGAAGGATTAATTAAAAAGGCTAAAACTAAAAACTTCGAAGATGCTTTTGTATCTATTGCGACTGGGGGTGAACTAAAATGAGAATGATTAATTTTGCTAAAAGAAATTTTAAGGAATTAATTAGAGATCCTTTAAGTTTAGTATTTGAAATTGCTTTACCATTATTCTTATTATTTATATTTCAACAATTTGATATTCCAGCAGAAAATTATAAATTAGAAAATTTTACACCTTCTATTATAATATTTGGTTTTTCATTTATTACATTGTTTACTGCTACATTAATCGCAAATGATAGAACTTCATCACTTTTAATTAGACTTGGGACATCTCCAATGAAATCAAGTGATTATATTTTAGGATATATATTATCATTATTGCCAATAGTGTTAATTCAAAATGTTTTGTTTTTCTTAACTGCTATTATTATGGGATTAGAATTTACAATTAGTATAATTCCAACCATATTAGTGTCTGTGATAATTTCTATATTCTTTATATCATTAGGAATACTAATTGGAAGTTTAGTCAGCGAAAAAGGAACTGGTGGTTTAGGAAGTATAGTTGTTCAATTGGTATGCTTTACAAGTGGTATGTATTTTCCTATAGAAGCAATGGGTGGAGTATTTGAAGCTATATGTAAAGCATTACCATTTGAGGCTTGTTTAAATATAATTCAAGGAACATTGCATAATGTTAATAACTTAACACTTGTTCATATAATAGTATTCTTAATTTATTTCGTAGCGGTTATTTTGTTATCAATTATTGTATTTAAAAAAAGGATGATTAGTGATAATAAGTAGTCGTACTATTTATGAACCGCCTGAAACCTGACATAATCATTGTGGAGTGCATATTTCCAACGATTAAGTTCTTTGCTTAGCTCATCAAAATCACACGATTCAATTGAGCTAGAAAAATTTAAATTTGGAGATATTAGGTGCACCACTAAAATGCTCCATCTGGAGCTTTTTTGTTATAAAATATTTTCAAGATGGAAATTTATACTACATCAAAATTTGCGAATTATGTTCATATCCATATGTATATTGTTGATATGGCATTTAGAAATAAATTAATAGAGCGCGATTTAACTGATTGCAGCTATAATTTTAATGTTAATATAGATGGCAATGTTGCTGCCTGGTCTTTAAGTACGGATAGCAAAGACATTACAGACTGTTTTGTCGATGTAATTAAAGAATTAAGCTTTGATGAAAAAAATATTAAAGAAGCAGTAAAAAGAATCGAAGATAAAAACAACTTTAAATCTGACATTAAAGATCTAGATTTATTGTCAACAGAACTATCGAAAATAGAATTTGTTTACGAAAAACCAGAAATTACCGACGATAACCTAGAATCCCCAGCTATAGATTTTATTAAAAAATAATTCATAAAAAGGCGCTGAAGGGTATCTCAGTGTCTTTTTTGTGCTACAATAGAACTATAAATTAACCAAAAGGAGAATATAAATGGCATTTCTAAAAGCTTTTACCGGTGCACTGGGCGGGAGTTTCGCCAATCAATGGCTCGAATACATGGCACCACCATCCAGCATGCGCGATCATACCCTTATCGCTCGCGCCGTACCAGTAGGTGGGAATCGTAGTGAGAATAATGACGGAGAGGAAAATGCCAATGTTATTAGTAATGGTAGCAAGTTCTTAGTACCAGAAGGCACCTGTCTTATCACCGTAGAAAACGGCGGCATTACTGGCGTTATCGCTGAAGCCGGTGGCTATACTTACACTACCGAGAACGTTCCAGAAGCTAAAAGTATGTTCGCTAAAGATGGTTTCTTTGCTAGCACTTTTGGTCAAAGCTTCCAGCAATTCAAATTTGGTGGCCAACCAGGTAACCAACAATTTGCTTTCTACGTAAATCTTAAGGATATCGCTGGTCTTCGCTATGGCACCCAGAACCCAATTCGCTACAAGGATGCTAACTATGCTAACACTATGCTAGCAGTCACCAGTAACGGTACCTATACCATCAAGGTAGTTGATCCAGTTCTTCTCTTCAAAAACCTTATTCCTGTTGACGTAGTTTCAGGTCAAGGCCGTGGCCAATTTGATCTCGGCGAGAACGACGAAGGCGTCGAAGAGTCTCTCTTTGCTGGATTTGTCGGATCTCTTGCTGCGGCTCTTTCTGCTTACACTAAAGGTGGCAAATCAATCGACGATATTCAAGGTGGCACTACCGAATTTGCCAAATCTGTTAACGAAGCCGTGGAGGCCAACTATCAATGGGCCACAAAATATGGTCTCGAGGTCGTTAATGTTCAACCAATGGGCTTAGACTGGGACGATCAATCTGTCGAGCTTATCAACAAATTCAACACTGGCAATCTTATGCAAGGTGGTGTTGGTGCAGCTTATGCTCAAACTCAAATCGCCGAAGGTTTCAATGCGGCCGGTAATAACGGCGGTTCTACCAATATGATGGGTATGGGTATGGGCGTCGGTATGATGGGCGGCATGGCTGGCATGGCTCAACCAATGGGTACCAATCCAGTCCAACCAACTCAACCAACTCCAGCCCCAGAGCAACCAGCGGCTCCAGCTCCAGAAGAAAAACCAGCAGACACTCCAACCGAAGAAGCTAAATAATACAAGGGGCAAAATCTATGGTGGATAAAGCCCCAAAGAACGGTTTGAATCGTTGCCCCAAATGTGGGGCAACGGACATATCGTTGGATTCAAAAAGTGGAAAACTAAAGTGCGGTTATTGTCGCGCGCTTTTTGATGGCGAACTCGCTCAGGGCAAAGAAGATATCGGAAAACTTTCTGGTAGGAACATTAGCGGTGGCGCCAAAGATATAATTCCAGACAAAAAGACTATCTTAACCTTCAAGTGTTCTTCTTGCGGGGCCAGCGTAGTTATCAATGCAGACGAAGCTACTAGTGCTAAATGCCATTGGTGCAGACACGTCTTATCTGTAAATGAGCAAATCGAAAACGGTGCTGTGCCAGACATGGTTTTGCCATTTAAACTCGATAAGGCTACCGCTGAAAGCAAAATTAAAGAATTTGTCGAAAAACGTCAGTTCTATGCACATCCAACCTTCAAAAAGGAATTTACTACCGAAAATATTATGGGTGTCTATCTTCCATATATGGTGATAGATGTTAATGCACATGCTAATTTTGCTGGTGAGGCCGAACACCAAACCAGGAGTTATTATGTTACAAGGCGCGTTGGAGATCATACCGTGCAAGATCATTACTATGATGCCGATGCTTACGATGTTGTGCGTGATTTTGATATTACAATCGATGATCTTACCATTGAAGCTTCCAGTGATAAACTCAATCAAAACAACTTAGTAAACACGACAAATGTTATTAATGCGGTGATGCCGTTTGACACCGAGAACTGCGTCAAATGGAATGCAAATTATCTCCGTGGTTACGCAAGCGAAAAGCGCGATACTAATGTAGACACTCTAGTTGAGCCCGTTAAAGCTCAGGCTTTGGACGTCGCCAGGTTTAAAGTTAAAGAAACCATGGAATTCTACGATCGTGGTGCCAAATGGGACTCGGAAAACATGGAAATAAAAGGGACAGATTGGAAGGCAACTTACCTGCCGCTATGGTTATACAGTTATCTGCAAAAGAACGGGGAAGAAAAACTCCTTCATTACGTAGCAGTAAATGCTCGCACCGGAGAGACTATGGGCAGCGTGCCAATTTACAAGGCTAAGCTTATTGCTGTTTCCACTGTAATAGAATTTCTAAGCATAATCTTTGGTGGCTTTTGGATGTTTGGCTGGTTCTATGGTGACGACATCGGCTACGCTGGTCTTGCCGGACTTGCCCCAGGCATCGTCTATTATTTGATCGTTAAGAATAAGTATCGCAATGCGACGGCTAGACATCATCATGAAAGCGAAACCAAGTGTGAGTCTAAAAACATCAAAAAATCAGATAAATTTAAGGAGTCAAGAACTCGCCTCAGGAGTGCTTCTATTAGTGGCAAAAACAGCGATAGCGTCAATGGAGCTATTGCTAAGTCCAACTGGCAGGAAAAAATGACCCAGAAGCTAAAAGATCAAGTAAAAATGCCTAACGGTATTGTCAAAAAAGATTAAATAGTTAAGAAAAAACGGTGCCCTAAAACACCGTTTTTTTATCCTCTAAAATTCTCTAGGCGAATGAAATTATAGCCCCTAAAACTCAGCATTCTCCCAACAGGCGTTCCGACGGCTCTCAACGTGGATTTCGCCCGAACTCCTGAATCTATTTTAGCATTAGTACAATATACGTCAATATTGTTTTTTCAAAGAGTTTATGTTATAATAAATTAGAAAACAACAGAGGTAGAAACATAAAAACTATTGACAATAAACCAGAATATTACATTATAATATTTAGCTTTCTGAATTATTTATGCTAAAATAGTTAGTACATTGGAGGAAAATGAAAGACAAACTATTTAAGTGGTTAGACAAATGGAAGTTAGCTTTTAGTGGGGCAGTCCTTGCTTTTTCTTATCGTAAGTTCAGAATCGCTTTTATATTAGTATTTGTTGTTTTTGGGACATTTATGAACTTACTCACAGGGGGATTTGCCGCCTTTAATTTAATCTCTGTTGTTAGCTTCCCAGACAAACTCAAGATCATATTTGACGCGTTTCTGGGGTTATTTGGTGTCCACAAGAGTTTTTTAGACTGGGCCCTACTATTTCTAATTGCCGTACTCCAAGCTGTCTTGATTGGGCTCGTGGCATTTATTTGGAAAAGAAGAAAAGATGATCTTAAAGCTGCCAGGGCCTCTAGTAGTGGCGCTCAAAGCGCCGGTATAGTCGCAGGGTTAGCTGTTTTGGGTGCCGGTTGTCCAACTTGTGGAACTACTCTTATAGCTCCGATTATTGGCACAATCTTCAGTAGTGGCGGCTATGCAATAGCTGGTTTCATTTCTGGTTTTATCACGGTACTAGCGATTATTGTCTCGCTGTTCGCGCTTAAAAAGATTGGATTAGAAGCGTATGTTATAATTAAAAAAGAGAAGTTTTCAGCAAAAAAGGGAGTACAAAATGCCAGATGAAGGTAGTATCGAAGAAAGCATCAACAACAGTGCTGCATCGAAAATTAAAACGATTATCTTATCTATAATTGTTGGGGCTATATTATTCTTGTTGATCTTTGCTGCTTCGCGCAAACCATCAAACGCCGAAAAAGCTTGGGACGAAGCTACCACTATTGGGAATCTGGAGGCAAAAAACTATTATGTGATGTACACCGATATTATGTGTCCATATTGCGATGTTTTCTCTCGTTTGACCATTCAACACGAAGAAAATTTTAAAAAGTTTTTAGAAGAGAACGACGTTTTGTTCGAACTTCGTGTAACAGACACATTGTATGAAGGTAGTGGAATTGAACATTCTCGCACCAGCGCCGAGGGTGTTTATTGTGCTAAACGCGAAGGGAAGTTCTGGGATTATTATCATCAGGCCGTTATGTCTCTCTGGGAAGATTATCATTCTAAGGGGATCGGTGATAGCAAAACTTCACCTAGAATTACAGGTATGACCGACGAGTATTGGCATGAAGTGGGCTACAAGGTTGGTCTTGGCGATGAATTCGATAGCTGTATGGATAATCATGAAACAGTAAAAGAAATAGAGAAAAATACCGCAAAGGCAGCCCGTGTTACGCAGGGAGCCATGCCATATTTCCAGTTTAATAAATTTACTACCAGCGGCTTTGATCCATCATGGGATTGGAATTATGTATTGTATTACCTCAATATGGGGCTTGAAGAAGAAAAATAGTTTTGATTAATAGATAAATCGTGCTATAATAAGCAGAGTGGCTCTGTAGCTCAGTTGGTAGAGCAGAGGCCTGAAGAGCCTTGTGTCACTGGTTCAAGTCCAGTCGGAGCCACCATCATACAAATGGACCTTTCGGTTCATTTTTTGTTGAAAAAGCAGATACTGTTCGTCCCCTCCATGCTATAATAAAAGCATAAGAAGGATACAAAATGAACGACAAACCAAAAGAAGAGAATAAAGATTCTCAATTTACCTCGCAAGAGGACAATGAATTACTGGATAAAATAGAAGAAGAAACAGCAACAAAAGAAGAAAAGAGTATAGCAGAAGATAAGCCAGAAGAAAAAACTGAAGAGCAAGCCGAGAAACCAACAGAAACCAATCCTCCTACCGGAAAAAAGAAGATGGATAAACGCCTAAAGATTGTCATAATCTCCGTTTTATCATGTATATTCGTTTGCGTTGCTGTCGTCCTTTGCTCGTGGCTTTTCTATGATGGTGGTTTGGCGTGGAAAACCAACTACGAAGACCTTAAAGCTGATCTAATCATGCAGTCTGAAATAAAACTTGGTGTCGATTCGAAAGATGGTGCCGTAGTAGATACCAGTATCGACAGCTATTGCGAAAAAATGGACGATGCTGAGAAAGCAGTCTTAAAAGGCAGTGAAGTAACCTGGAATCTTAAAAACGCACATGGAAAATGCACGGTGAAAGTGACTTATCGCCTAAAAACAATCGAGAAGACATTCACCGTCATCCCGACGGACGACGAAGAAATCGGAATTAACGGTAGACCCTCTGGGATAGGTTATGAAATTGACGAAGATTCTGATGACGACGAAGACGAAGATGGGCTATCTAATAAAAAAGAAAAAGAGCTCGGAACGAAGCTTGAGATCGCCGATACTGATGAAGATGGCTTGAGTGATGGATACGAAGTAGGAACTTTAAAAACTGATCCTTTAAAGGCGGATTCCGATGACGACGGACTCGATGATTATAATGAAGAAAAACTTGGGCTAGACCCTCTCAAAGCCGACTCGAAAGGCGACGGTAAAAAAGATGGGGAGAGGGAACTAAGTTTCAATATTGAAAACGGTTCTGGCATAAAAATTGAAATTTCTGGTTCTGGTAATATTGCTGGAACTGGGGTTGATGTTCTCGAAAACACCGCCATCAGTAATAAAGATGGCATAGTCCCGAAACTTTACAATTTCTACACGGACGGGAATTTAAAAGAAGCCAAAGTAACTATTCCTTATACGGATGAAGATTTAGCTGCAGCAGGGATTTCTGCTGGTGATATAAAACTTTTAAACTATGACACCGAGAACAATCAATATAGTGTTGTTGAATCAGAAGTTGATGAGGCAAATAAGGTAGTTTATGCCACGCTTAAACATTTCTCGTATTATGTGCTCGGCAAAGAAGAAGCGAAAAAATATGTCGCAGAAAACTCTGAGGTTCTCTTTGTTTTGGATAACTCCTGGAGTATGTACACCAACGAGCAATATAAAGAAATCACCGGAGATGAATATATTGGATGGGATGATCTTCAAGGTTCCGATTCAGAAGGAAAAAGATTTAGTTTGACGTCGGATGTGGTTGGAAAAATTGCAGAAAAGGGAATGAAAGTTGGCCTCTCAGAATTCCGTGGAGATTATTCCAATATTAACAAGATTGGCAGTGACGCTAGTAGTATCAAATCAAAATTAAATGGTATGAACGGGAAATTTGTTACGAGCACTCCTGGTACAAAAATCGGTAATGCCCTTACATCCGGCATGAATGAATTTGATGGCGATTCTATCCAAAATGTCATCGTGATTTTGACCGATGGTCAAGATACCGGGTCTTTTTCTAGCGACGCCGACGACATAACGAAAAAATTGTTAGAAAAAAATGTAAAAGTTTGCGTAATCGGTTTTGGTGATGCCGCATCCAATGCAAAACTTTCAAAACTAGCCGAAGATACTGGCTGCCAATATGTTTCAAGTAGTGATTCAAGTGGCCTAGAAGAAGTCTTTGATGTTATCCTCACCGAGCTCAGCGATGGTTTAGTTGATGTTAACGAGGACGGAACGGTTGATGGCGTGCTTATTGCGGACAGTGGCTTTATTGCTTCAAAAAATGGGTTCTCGTTTGAAAACTACAGCAGCACCTTCTCGGATGGTGGGCACTGCTACGGTATGGCGCTATTTGCTCAGCTTTATTATCGAGGTAAAATGCCGCTTTCGGCTGGATATATCGAATCACCTTCTAGGAATGTGCTTAGGAATTTATCTATAGAAACAGTTTCTTACCCTTATAATCTAGAAAACATTAAACATTTTAAGAATAACGAGCCGTTATATGATTACAAATTAAAAACAGATATTCTCAAATACACTGTCGGCTTTAAATATTTTGATCAAGAAAGTCCAAAAAAGTTTTATTCTGGACTAAATGGCGATACTCTTACAATCGATAGTTCGATAAAATCGGAGCTTAGTGAGTCAGGCTTATATTCTTTCCCTGTCGAGGAAACAGAGCTTACGCCAGAACAACAAGAAGAGAAACACGGGTTCACATATAAAAATTGGGAAGACTACCTACTAGACGATGAAGCTATGCAAGAAAATAGCACTATAGATTCTGATGATAAAAATTTACTAAATGCAATTTTTGCTAGTTTTATTAGCCAGTATACTGCGCCTGTGATAAGTTCTGGAATTGACGGTATTACTGTGGCACGAGCAATGATTAGCACAGACAATTTAGTTGATTTTAGAGGGTCATACTTCATTAATAAACTTTATCAGCGTATTAGTTCTGGCGAAGCGCCAGTCATTGGCGGTATACTATTCAAAAGCGGGGGACGTCATGCAATTAACGCAATTAGCCTAATTCAAGACATAAAAGATCCTAGCCACTACTACATTGGAGTTTACGACAATAACTATCCAGGCGAAAGGCGCATTCTTGAATTATCTTGCGGCAGAGTCTCTTGTATGACGAAGAGCAATAACTATTATGACGGCTCTGGCGACCCAATTTATATTACACTTTCCGAACAAGCTGATATCGATCATTTTAATTCTCATTAAGCGGAAATTTTAATTGAAAAAAGGCCGCAACCGCGGCCTTGAAGATAATGAAGTAGGGGTGGGTAGAATTCTAGTCCCAAGCCCAAAATCCTTGTCGGATAAACGCCCTTAACCCATTTAAGTAACCAGGACGCGTTTTTAAAGAACTCTCGTTACCCCCAAGCGGGCTATTATGGCCGTTTCACAGAGCAGCACACCCCCTATATCTCCTACGAGACCGATGTACCCGAATCTGTGAGCCTACAGTGCCCACTCCTTTTATTATACATTACTTATGCTTATTTGTCAAGTAAGCGAACTAAATATGGGGGTAAACACTAGAAAAAAGACCAAAAACGGTATATTATATTTAGTGTAAAGGTTTAATTTTAGATGAATAAACATATCATTGCTAATAAACGCAATACTATTCTAATTATGATTGGGTTCATAGCCTTTGTAGCTCTTATTGGTGCTATCGTAGCCTATGCTGTCAATGATTGGCACGTGGCCATTACTATTTTGGTTATCGCTGCAGTTTACACCACAATTCAATATTTCCTAGCCAGTAAGTTAGCGGTAGCTATGACCGGCGCTAAAGAAATCTCTCGTGCTGACAATCCTAAACTTTATAACACAGTAGAAAAAGTTGCTTCTATGGCTAACGTTCCAATGCCAAAAGTCTATCTCATCCACGACTCTGCACCAAATGCCTTTGCTACCGGCCGCGATCCAAAACACTCTCTTATTGCCGTCACTACCGGACTACTCGACATCATGAGCGGTAATGAACTCACGGCTGTTGTTGGACATGAAATGTCTCACATCAAAAACTATGACATCAGAATTTCCATGATTACTTTTGGTCTAGTATGTATGATCGGAGTTATTTCAGATCTTGGTTTCCGTATGCTCTTTTATGGTAACCGTCGTAGTCGTGGAGAGCGCAGTCCGGTTGGCGTTTTTCTGGTATTAGTTGCTTCAATTTTAGCACCAATAGCGGCATCTATTGCTCAGCTTGCGATTTCGAGAGAGCGTGAATACCTCGCCGATGCTTCTTCCGCCAAAATCACGCATTATCCAGACGGTATGATCGCCGCCCTTAAAAAATTAGATACCCATGCTCGCCCGATGAAACAACAAAATGTTGCTACCGAGGCCTTATTCATTAATAACCCGTTAAGGAAAGGCGCACTCGGTAACCTATTCAGCACTCACCCACCAATTGAAAAGAGAATCGAAAGGCTAGAGCATGGAAAAACGCAAGTTTAAGGATGGGTTTAAAGAATCGTTTCAAAGCAACCGCGAAAAAATCTGGGACAGAAAACGCGCCCGTGTTAGGCTCCACCAGTCTTTTAAAAGGTCGTATCGCGAAGATTACACTAGGGATTTAGAGGTACCAGGGTTGCTTTATCACGCTATGAGCGCCTTCAAAATCATTTTCACTCATAAAAAAATCTTTTTCGGCCTAATCATCTTAGCGTTATTTTTGAACGTTGTCTTTGTTGGAGTTTTAAGTGAGGACACTTATGTCAATTTTCAAGATGCATTAGACATTTCCGCATCAGAAGACTCAACTGCTGACCCTGCCGATCAATTTGGTGAGAGATTCGGTAGTTTTGCTAAGGCAGGGATGGTACTTGTAGCTACGGTAACGACTGGCGGCCTCAACCAAAGCATGACGGAAGTGCAGCAAGTTTTTTCGATTATTATTTTCTTAGTCCTCTGGCTTACCACAATTTATCTAATCCGGCATATTCTGGCAGGACATAATCCAAAATTAAGAGACGGTTTGTATAACTCATTGTCGCCGATTTTATCTACCGGTTGCATCGTTGTCGTTGCTTTTATTCAAGCTATCCCATTAATGCTAGCATTAGTATTACACTCAACCGCCGTAGCGACCGATTTCTTATCTACTCCATTTTACGCTTTAATCTTCTTTATCTTTGCAGGGCTTATGACGATCTTTTCGCTTTACTTGTTGTCTAGTACGGCTATTGCTCTAATTGCAGTAACCATTCCAGGTATCTATCCTATGGCAGCTTTAAAGACAGCTTCAGATCTTGTTGCCGGCAGACGCATCAGACTCCTTATTCGTATCTTGTATATGTTATTCATGCTGTTGCTGGTTTGGGCAATTGTGATGATACCAATTATCTTGTTAGACTTTTGGCTTAAGAACTCATTTGATTGGCTTACGGGTATGCCGATTGTCCCATTCTTCCTTCTCTTCATGTTCTGTTTTTCGGTTGTTTATATCGCAGCATATATGTATTTATTCTATAGAAGGGTGCTAGTCTATGACAACAAAGAACGAAGCTGAGTCTCGTATTAAAAAACTCCGTGAAATAATCAACGATTATCGCTATCACTATCACGTTTTAGATGAATCAATCATGTCCGAAGCCGCAGCTGATTCATTGAAGCATGAATTATCCCAACTCGAAGCTGAGTTTCCAGAGCTAATCACACCAGATTCTCCAACTCAACGCGTGGCCGGGAAACCATTAGATAAGTTTCAAAAAGTTACTCACGAAAAAAGAATGATCAGTCTAGCCGACGTTTTTTCGCGCGAAGAAGTACTAGATTGGATTTCTCGCAACGAGAAATTAGTTCCAGGCGGCAAGATTCACGAGTTTTTTACCGATATCAAAATGGACGGACTCGCCTGTGCACTTAAATATCGAAACGGTGTTTTTTATCAAGCAGTGACCCGTGGTGATGGCATGGTTGGCGAAGATGTAACTCAAAACGTCAAAACGATTGAAAATATCCCACTTCGACTTTCTGAAGATTTAGACGAAGTTGAAGTCCGTGGCGAGATCATTATTTTTAAAGAAGATTTTGAGAAAATTAATGCTGCGCAAAAAAAGAAAGGCGAACCAGAGTTTGCTAACCCTAGAAATCTCGCTGCTGGTTCGATTCGTCAGCTCGATCCAAAAATCGCCGCCTCCCGTCCGCTTAGATTCATCGCTTACGATTTAGTCAAGCCGAATCTCCCTACCCACAAAGAAGCCTACGAAATGCTCCGCGCACTCGGATTTAGAACTTCAAACGAAGATCGCGTTTTTAAAGCAACAGAGCAAAAAGAATTATTCGAATACATTGACAAATTAGATGAATACCGCAAAGGCCTGCCATTTAATACAGACGGCATGGTAATAAAAATCAACGATCGCGAGGTTTACGATAAGCTCGGTATTGTGGGTAAAACTCCACGTGCAGCCGTAGCCTTTAAATTCCCAGCCGAAGAGTCCACCACCAAAGTTCGCGATATTGTAATTTCTATTGGCCGCACCGGCGCCGCGACACCAGTTGCAATTTTAGATCCAGTTCAAGTTGCTGGCAGTACCGTACAACATGCATCACTCCACAATGCTGACGAAATCGCCAGGCTAGACGTCCGTATTGGCGATACCGTAATTATTTATAAAGCTGGTGATATTATTCCGCAGGTTAAGGAAGTTTTAACTACGCTTCGCCCAGCTAACACTAAACCTTTCTCGTATGAAGAAGCCTTAAAAGCACAATATCCAGAGCTCGAGTTTATCCGTCCAGCCGGAGAAGTTGTTTACCGCGTTAAGGGCGAGACGTCAGACTTTATTTTGAAACGTTCAATCGAGTACTATGCTAGTAAGCCAGCTTTAAACATTGAAGGGCTTGGCGAGAAAAATGTAGTTGCTCTAGTGGATAGCGGTCTAGTCAAATCCATTGCCGATTTATACAAACTAAAAGTCGAAAACGTTCAAAAACTCGAACGATTTGCTGAACTCTCCGCCAAAAACCTCGTTTCTGCTATTGAGAATTCTAAAACTCCACCGCTAAATAAATTTATTACCGCACTCGGTATTCGCCACGTCGGCGCTCAAACCGCCACTGCACTCGCCAACCATTTTGGCTCAATCGAAGCATTGCAAGACACTACCAAAGATCAGTTGATTGAAATCCCAGACATTGGTGAAGTAGTAGCCGAATCAATTTTGGCATATTTTTCTGACGAAGATAATTTAAATCTTCTTTCCGAACTTAAAGAACTTGGTGTAAAACCCGAAAAACCAAATCTAGACAACGCACCGTTAAAAGGGAAATCTTATATCATCACCGGCACGCTAAGCTCGATGGGACGCGAAGTTGCCGAAGAAAAACTGCGTGAAAAAGGTGCAACCGTCACAAGTTCCGTCACTAAAACCACCACAGCTTTGATTTGCGGTGAAAAACCGGGCAAAGGCAAAACCGACAAGGCAGCAAAATTAAACATCAAAACAATTACCGAAGCAGAATTTCTCAAACTTATTAGTTAGTAAATGGGCTAGCGAGGCCAAGTCTTGAATTGCTTTCAGCGATACGCATTAGCTCGTTGTATTTCGCGATTCTTTCTGAGCGTGAAAGGGAACCAGTCTTAATTTGACCAGCCCCAAGACCAACCGCAATATGCGCAATCGTGGTGTCTTCTGTCTCACCTGAACGGTGGGAAATAATTGTGTTATAACCAGCGGTTTTAGCAAGCAAAACTGCGCTGATTGTTTCGGACAAAGTACCAATTTGGTTTGGCTTAATCAAAATTGCATTACCAAGACCTTCTTCGATACCTTTTTTAAGAAGTTTAGTGTTAGTTACAAACAGATCGTCTCCTACGAGCTGAGTTCTAGAGCCCAACTTTTCAGTCATCGTCTTCCAGCCAGCATAGTCGTCTTCACTTAAACCATCCTCGATTGAAAGCACAGGATAATTGTCTAGAATCCAGGTATACCAGTTAATCAAGTCCTCAGACGATTTCCAATCACCATTAGTTTTAAGCTCGTAATGGTCTCCGTTATGGAATTCCGACGCGGCAATGTCCATGGCAATACCAAAATCTTTACCAAAATCATAACCAGCACGGCCAACAGCTTCTTTAATACATTCAAGTGGTTCATTATTACCATCACGCACTTTTGGAGCGTAGCCACCTTCATCACCAACGGTAGTAGCATATCCACGATCTTTGAGCACATTTTTGAGATTATGAAAAACCTCTGCTCCCATACGTACGGCATCAGCCATATTCTCTGCGCTTTTTGGAATAATCATATATTCCTGAAAATCAGTTGCCCAGTCGGCGTGTTCACCACCATTCATCACGTTCATCATCGGCATCGGTAGAGACATTTCGTCGGTAGTGCCGGCAAGTTCTGCGACATACTTATAGAATGGCAATCGCTTAGCTTTAGCAACGGCTTTTGCAGTAGCAAGCGAAACTGCAAGGATCGCATTAGCGCCGAGCCCACTCTTATTATCTGTGCCATCTAGTTCCAACATCAAGCGATCGACATTTTTTTGTTCGGCCGAATTACCAACCAGTACGTCCTTGATCTTACTATTTACGTTCCAAACAGCTTTAAGCACACTTTTACCACCATAATAGGCAGCATCCCCATCACGCATTTCCAAGGCTTCAGCTGAACCGGTAGATGCACCAGAAGGCACAGCTGCTCTACCAATCTCACCAGATTCTAGAAGTACATCTGCTTCTACCGTTGGGTTGCCACGGCTATCTAAAATTTGTCTTGCTTTAATGTTTGAAATCGTAAAATTATCCATAAGCATTATTATAGCACACAACTCCCCAAAAACGCTAAAGGTTGCAAAGTGGCGAAAAAACTATTTTTATGAGATAATATTCACGATATGAACGAAGCTTTAAAAGAAAAGCTCAAAACCTTGCCGGTCTACCCTGGAGTTTATTTTCATAAAAACGAAGCTGGGGAGATTATTTATGTTGGGAAAGCCGCCGTGCTCAAAAACCGCGTGCGACAATACTTCCAAAACAGCAAAAAAGACGCCAAAACCGAGGCCTTAGTTTCAGAAATTTATGATACCGATTGGATTGTAGTCGACACCGAAATGGACGCGCTATTTCTAGAGTCCGAAATGATTAAACGTTACAAACCAAAATGGAACATCCTGCTTCGTGATGACAAGACCGTATCTTATGTGAGAATAGATTTAAAATCCAAAGTCCCATATATATCACTTACCCGTACGCCAGAAGATGACGGCGCAAAATATGTTGGTCCATTTTACGGCAAAACCGCAATTGAACGCGCACTCCGCATCCTTCGTCGAGTATTTCCTTATTACGACAAACCCTACGATGGCAAAAAGACTTTAAATACTGATCTCGCACTCACTCCTGGTATCGAAATCAATAAAACTACCCCAGCAGAATATAAAAAAGATTTAAGAAAACTGATTCGCTATCTTGAGGGTGACCGCGAAAAGCTATTAATTGACCTAGAACTCCAAATGAAAAAACTCGCAAAAGATGGAAAATATGAAGAGGCCGCTACTGTCCGTAATCAACTTTTTGGGCTAAAAGAGCTCAAGAAAAAAATCGTTTTTTCAAATAAGGAGTTTTTGGATATTTCGAGTGACCAGGCTCTTAGCCAGCTCCAAAAAATGTTAGATTTAAAAGAGCCACCTCGCCGTATCGAGGGTTATGATATTTCTCATCAATCTGGCGAAAATGCCGTAGCGTCGATGGTGGTTTTTATCAATGGCGCTTCGGATCGTTCCGAGTATCGCAAGTTTAAACTAAAAACTCAACAGAATAATGACCCAGAAAGCCTAAGAGAAGTCATTTCCCGTCGTCTAAAACATAAAGAATGGGAAATGCCAGACCTAATTATTCTTGATGGCGGATTAATTCAGGTTTCTGCAGTGCTGCCTTTGCTCGAACCTTTTAATATACCTATAATTGGGCGTGACAAATCAGGCGACCATTCTAGATCTGCCTCTGTTAAACTATGGGTTCCTCTACAAGAAAAAGACTCTATCTTCTCATTATATCACACAAATGATAATTTGTCAAGCATAAGCGACAGACCGTCTAAATTCAAACCTGTTATTTTATCAAATAGTTCACACGTTTCTAGGCTTATTGCTCGCATCGACGAGGAAGCACATCGTTTCGCTATCACCTACCACACTCACTTAAAACGCAAAAATATGCTAAAATAATTCCATGATCAAAAAACAGATTCTTTTATTTTTGCTTAGATGGGGTGTTTCCAGCCTTGCGATGTGGGTATGTATCAGTCTGTTCGCTATCTCTCATGGAGAGCACAATATTTGGTATTATATCATCGCTGGCCTAGTTTTTTCGCTTGTCAACTCCGTTGTTAAACCACTTGCTACGATGATGGCGTTGCCGCTTATTATTGTTACCATGGGTATTTTTACGCTCATTTTAAATATAGGCATGGTTGCGCTGACTTTCTGGATTCTTCCAGACGTACAAGTCGATTTTTGGGGCATTGTCTTTTCGGTCGCTGTAATTAGCATTATAAACAGCCTTGTCAATTTCCTGATTCCGTCATATAATAAGAAGTAATTATGGAATTAGGATCATTTTTACAGACTACTACTTTAATCTCTGCCATCCTGGCAATTCTATTAATTTTACTTCAGCGCCGTGGCGCTTCTCTAGGTGCGGGCTTTGGTGGTTCGGGCGAATTATTCACCACTCGTCGTGGTTTAGATAAATCAATGTTTAACGCTACTATCGTTTTTGTGTTAATTTTCGTTTTTTCTATTCTAGGACTCGTTTTAATACCTTCATAATATGGTAAACAAAATTCAAAAAAGTGGGCAAAAAATCACACAGAAAATTTCTCGGCTCTCTCGTAAAACGGCGATAGAGGGGCGCGAGCATGTTAAAGAGAACTTGGTTGAGCGTATTTCGCATATTAAAAATGTTAAGCTATTAATCGTTGAATGGATTTTGCTCGTTACTGCTGTTATGCTTCTTGCTATCACGCAGCTTCTCTGGTATTCGGATTCTTATTCTGTGCAAACATATACTTACGGTGGCACCTATACCGAAGCCACTCTTGGCGACGTTAAATCCCTAAATCCGCTTTTTGCCAACACTAATAGTGAAAAAGCTTTATCAAAGTTGCTTTTCGCTACGCTTGCCGAAAATGATTATTCTGGGCATACCGGTTTAGGCTTAGCACAAAACATTTATTCTAACGAAAATGGTAAAATCTGGACAATCAAGCTTCGCGAAAACCTAAAATGGTCTGATGGGGCACCACTTACTAACGACGATGTACTATTCACAGTCAGTATTATCAAAAATCCTAGCGTTACCACAAACTTTGATTCCAATCTGTCAGGTGTATCGGTAAAGGAAGAGGAGGGAAAGATTATTTTCGAGCTCCCGACTGCTTACGCAAATTTTCCATCAGCTTTGACTATCCCAGTTTTGCCAAAACACATTTTGGCCGACGTTGATCCGAAACTACTTCTTGAAAACCAATTCAGTAACAACCCGGTTTCCTCTGGTCCGTTTAGCTTTAACGCTACTCAGGCTTCCGCCACCAATGCTGGCGAGGCGGTGTTTTATTTGATACCAAATCAATATTATTACAATGGCAAACCTTTGTTAAACAGTTTCGCCATCCACACTTACAAGGAAAAAGAAGACATTCTTGCGGCTATGAAATCCGGTTCTGTTACGGCTACATCAGAACTCCAGGCTTCTGCCGCTAATGAAATCAAGTCCTCTAACATTTATGAGCGTCAAGCTGCACTTAGTAATGGCGTTTATATCTTTTTTAATATGAATAGCGGTGTCTTAAAAGAGAAATCATTGCGTAAGGCCATTCAAAAGGGGATCGACACCAACGAACTGCGCAAAATTATTGGCGATAATATTCCGCTTGACTATCCGATCACGCCGAATCAAATCGAGCTAGATAATTACCCTGAGATCCCAGCCCGCAATTTTGACGAAGCAAAAAAAATCGTGGCTGAAACTGAGTTTGATCGCGAAACAACTATTAATCTCGTATCAATTTCCACCGAATACTATGATGACGTAGCAAATAAGCTAGCCGAGCAGCTAAGAGATCTTGGCTTCAAAGTTGAAGTTCAGCTTTATGAGCCGAATCAAGAATTCGTTACTAATATTATTAGTACCAGGGCTTATGATATTCTGCTTTATGAAATCGAGCTTGGCCCAGATCCGGATCTCTTGGCGTACTATCATTCATCACAAAATAGTTCAGTTGGCCTCAACTTATCCAACTACAAGAACTCTCTGACCGATGACTTAATCTTGGCGGCACGAAGCACTATGGATATCACCCTTCGTAAAGCTAAATATGAAGCAATTCTTAAGCAATGGGTGGAAGATGTGCCGGCTATAGGTGTTGCTCAGACCAATATGAGCTATTTCTATAACAAGAACGTTTCAATTTTCTCAGAAAGCAATCGTTTAGTCTATGCTACGGATAGGTTTAATGATGTTGAACACTGGGGTGCTCAAAAAACTCGCAAAAACCGCACGCCATAAAAGCTTTAGCACTGGTAAAAAATATAAGTTGTGATATAATAACAAAAGCACCACGTGCACCTGTGGTGAAATTGGTATACACGCTACCTTGAGGTGGTAGTGGCCGTAAGGCTGTGCTAGTTCGAGTCTAGTCAGGTGCACCAAAAAGTGCTATAATAAACGGTACGGGCGGTTAGCTCAGTTGGCTAGAGCGCGTCTTTGACGTAGACGAGGTCACAGGTTCGACTCCTGTATCGCCCACCATTTTAAGCCAGTGGCTTAAAATGGAAAGGCAAACTTGTGCGCGAATGCGCGCAAGGAAGACCTACCACGGAATTTTATTTTATACTCGGCACTGGAAACTCCAGCGCCATCTTTTTTACTTCAGCATGAATCTTCTCGAATTCATCCGCCTTCTCAGAAAGCTTATCCTCAGATGGCACATCTTCACAAATCTTCGCTACTTCTTCCATCCAGCCGGCAATCTTCTTC
>JAEEGL015501175.1_pt1 | contig 19030 bp, 13 predicted proteins | sample 9134231 | NCBI WGS metagenome assembly JAEEGL01 (sample SAMN16246548, study PRJNA631951) | gut metagenome | biome: gut microbiome; feature: rumen; material: fiber-attached | host: Bos | place: Iran: Karaj | collected 2018-10 | reverse complement strand
TAAAGTAATAGATTTAATACTATTCCAAGAAAATGAAGAAGTTCCTAGTTCTTCAACTCCTTCTGGAATCACAATATTTTCTCTTTTTGCTCCAGCATAACCAATTATTACTGCTCTATTTTCTGATCCATCACTATTTCTCTTATAAATAAACGCTTTACTATCAGGAAGTTTATTAGAAGTGAATGCAAGACTTCCTATTGAAGTAACAGAAGGTGGTATTTCTAAATCAGTTAAACCACATGAAATAAAGGCATGACTTCCTATCGTTGTAAGTGTTACTCCGTTTTTAGTCATTGGTATTGATACATTATCATTTGATCCCGCATAACTTCCTATTCTACTATAATCCCATTCTCCTCCACCACTTGCACTAGCTCTTCTAGCATAAACAAATTCATTATCATTACCAGCTGGAATTCTATTATTAGTAAAGGCTCTATCTTCAATTGTTTTAACACTATCTGGTATTGTTAATGAAGATAATTTATTATCGGAAAATGAATAACTTCCAATAAATTCTAAACCTTCAGGGAAAACAATACTTTGTAATGAATTATTTTGGAAAGCAGTAGATTCTATTCTTGTAACAGAAGCTGGTATTGCTACAGAAGTTAATTTACAACTTCTAAATGCCCCACTTCCAATAGTTTTTAAAGGTACTTGTTGTCCTGTTTTAGAATTATAGTGTGATGGAGGTATTACAAGATCTCTTTGTGTACCTGCATAACCAATTATTATTGAATAATCTGTAGTTCCATCACTTAATTGTTTATATATAATTGCATTTGCTTCATCTATTTTATTACCTGTATATGCTCCAGAACCCAAAGTTGCAGGCGCTTTTAAAGCAATTTCTGTAAGTTGATTATAAGCAAACGCTTCACCTCCTATTGAAGTAAGTGTATATGGATATACTACATTTGTAATTTTATTACTTCTAAAAGCACTACCATTAATCGTAGTTAATCCTTCTGGTAAGATTACCGTAGTTAATCCTTCGTTATAAAAAGCACTCGATCCAATAATTGTTACAGCTTTACCACCTATTCTAGATGGGATTTCTACTTCTTTTGGACATTCTCTTTTATAACTTTCGATAGTAATTGTTCCATCTGCATTATCATAATATGTATAACACTGATCTGCTTCAACATTAGTAACACTTAGTACTGGAGCTGTTACAGTTTCTTCTCCATTTTCATTAATAGTAAGAACACTATCTCTAGCTCCAACTCTTCTTCTATCAATTGAAGATAAAGTTGTATCAACTATAATATCATCAATAGTTATATCTTCAATATTCTTTAGAATAATCTTATGACCAGTTGCATCAATACTAGTCCAGTAATAATCAATTTTACTATTATGATCATTATAAGCAGCTACTACATAAGCTTCTTTCCATTGACCATAAGGAGATTTATCACCTTTTTCTACATCTATTAACTTGTATGATATGTAGTATGAAGTATTTTCATCATTTACTTTAATTTTTCCACTAGCTACTTCTTCTCTAACAGCATTAACATATCTATTAGCAATTTCTACATATGCTTTCTTTCTAGATGTTTCTACTGCTACACTTACATTAGGAATTGCAATTAAAGCAATTACACTTAATATAATTATTACAGCTAATATTTCTACTAAAGTAAATCCTTGTTCTTTTTTCATAAGTATTGCTCCTTATTTTCTAATCATCACTTTATCTTGACTTTTAACATTTTGTATTTCATCTTTTAATGCATTTATTTCTTTAAATCTTTCTTCAAGATATTGTGCTTCATTCATCCAGCCAGCCATCTTTTTTCTATAAGCTAGTTCTACTCTATCAATTCTTTCATTTTCTAAAAGTGTTAATTCAAATAGTCTTCTTCTTTGTTCATCAGACAATGTTGATTCTTTTCTATTTTCATCTTCAACACTTCTTAAATGACTTAATTCTAAATATTCTTTTAATTCAGAGAATTCTTTAGATAATGGTGTGATTTCTTCTTCAGGCTCTTCTTCTATACTAGGTTCATTTAATGGTTTTCCATCATGATAAACTAGTAATTCATCTTCACATTCTCTATCTATTTCTTCAAATATGATATTTCTAATTACTTCATCTTCTATTTTGAAAGCTTGTTTCTTTCTATCATCATATTTTCCAATAACAGCTTTAATTTCTTGTTCTAAAGAATCTTTTTGAACAAAGTCAACATCTGGAGAATCATATACATGTCCTAATGTATAAATGCTTTCTAGGAATTTTTGAATAGCTTCTTCTCTAGGAATATCATCATAAATTCCTGTGACTATCATTCTTCCATATTTACCTGCATCATATTCTGCTTTATTAAACCAGTTTAATTTAGATTCATCAACAGGTTCTTTATCTCTTTTTCTATTACCAAAATGACTAGCTAATGTCATAATAGCATCTTGCCATAATCCAATAGCTTGATCACTACTCTTTTCACTATCTAAGTTTTTCATAAGAGATATGCATCTTAATGCATCCATGTAATTTAATTTAAAGCTATTTTCATTTTTACCAACAATTCCTAAACTAATTTTCTTAGGCTCTTCTAATTGATCAGATTTAGATTCATCTTGTTTTTCAGTCTTCGCATGTTTTGGTACATAAGATTCGTCTTCTTCTTGAACTTCCCCTTCTTTAGCATGTTTAGGTACATAAGACTCAGTTTCTTCTTGTTCTTCTTTTTCTGCATGTTTTGGTATGTAAGATTTGTCTTCTTCTTGAATCTCGCCTTCTTTAGCATGTTTAGGTACATAAGACTCAGTTTCTTCTTGTTCTTCTTTTTCTGCATGTTTTGGTATATAAGATTTGTCTTCTTCTTGAACTTCCCCTTCTTTAGCATGCTTAGGTACATAGTCTCTACCAAAATTTAATATATCTTCTTCTAAAATATCTAATTCATCTAAATCTACAGGTTCAGTTTTATCCTTACCATAATTAGTTAATTCTTCTTCTAATTTATCTAAATCTTCATTATTAGTTACCTTAGGATCAGTTTCTGCTATTCTTCTTCTAGCTTCTTCTATTTCTTCATCAGTCATAGGTGTTGCATTATATTCTTGAATATTATCTTGAATTATATGACTTCTATCAAAAGAATAAGTACCATCACTATTCATAGTATTTTTAATTATTTCATCAACTGGTAAAGCTTCTTCTTTTCCATCTACAATTAATACATGTTCTGGATGATTATTTCTCCATTCTTCGATATCCTGTTCATCTATTAAATGAATAGGTTCATAATACCAATCCTTTCCATCATAAAAACTAACATGTGGATCTAAAGCAAATATTTCTTGTCTATTTGCTATTGTTTCTAAAAATCTATCTTTAATTTCTTTTATTTCTTCTTCTGTTATTGATGGATTTTCTTCTCTTTCTACTTTTAATTTAGCATCTAAAATAGTTAATAAATCTATTCCATCAACCATTCCATTTTCATTTAAATCCATTACTAGACTATAATAATCATCAATAGTCTTAATACTTTCAGCATCTGTATATCCCATTAATTGAAGTGTTCTAATTGCATATCCACGTGGATCATAAAAAAGTGGTAAAAAGTATGCTTCATATGGATTCATAGAATAAACTCTAACACGATCTGCTTCTTCAGGAGTTGTTACAAGTGATAATGGTAAAGAGAAAAATTTATCATCTAAAGAAGCTCCATCTCTTGGTGAAAAACCAAAATAATTGTATTTAATACCTTTATGATATCTTTTTTCATCTGGTAAATCCCAAGTGACGTCACAACATACTATTTGATCAACGCCATATTTAGGATCTTTTACTCTAGCAATATTTCTAGCATGACCATCTACTGTATATCTAAATACTGGTATCCCTGCTTTTCTAAGCATTGCTGAATAAAGAGTTGCTAATCCTAAACAGATTGCATGATGTCCATTCTTTTCATCTTCATTAATTATATGAGATAAGCTTTGAGTCGAAGATATATCTCTATTTATTTCTTCTTCTGGAGAATAAACATATTCTGTTGCAATGTGATCATGTGCCCAAACCATTGCTTCAAGTGGTGAGTAACTTTTTTCCTTAATATGCTTTTCTGATTCATCTAAAAATCTTAAAATATTTAAATAGTTAGATAATGTTGTTTTTCCTCCACCTTCAATTGAAGAATAATGTTGAACACTAGAACCAAAAGGTTCTTTTTGATAATCATCTATCATATCATGACATGTACTATAAACTACATATACTTTATTATCAGGTAAAATTGTTTGTAATTCTTCAAAATCAGATGAATGATCTATTAATGTATCACTTAATAATAATATATCTGCATCTTTTCTTAGACCCTTCTCTTTTAACTTTTCAAAGAAAGGTCCATATAATTTAGGATCATATAAATTTAAATCTAATTCTACATCTCCAGGATCACTATTAATTGCATCAATTAATTGATCTATTTCTTCATCTGTTAATTCTTTAGTTACATGAAATACCATTTTAATTTTTGATTCATCTTCTCTTGTTCTCTCTAAATCAACAGGATATACTACCTCATATGATCTTTTAAATGGTCCCTCGTTTGGAATAACTAAATAATCAGTATCAATTGCTTCTACACTTGGATCCATATTATCAACAAATATCATAGTAACATCTTTTAATATTTCATAGTCTTCTAAAGTAAGAGTATATCCTTCGTCTGCTATTCTTACGTATAAAGGGTTTCCATTAGCCTTTTCTTTAATAGCATCCATTATTTCTTTATCACGTAATGTTTCAGCATCTATTACAATACTAAAATCGATAACACTTTCTTCACCTCTTATAATAGCTAATAAAAAATCTCTATACTCAGGAGCTGTATTAGCAATATAAGTTGGTACACCAACTTGTTTTCCTAAATTTTCGTTTGATTTAAAATCACTTATTGTACGTATTGGATAATCTCCATGTTTACAAAAGAATCCTTTAATAAATCCAGGTTTAATTAATAAGTCGTCTTCCATAAAAGCACCTCTATAATCTCTCTATCATAATTTTATCACAAATAGAACAAAAAAAAGAGAATTATCTCTTCTCCTTGGCAATAGTTAACATTAATTTTATTCTATTTACTTGATTAGTGTGACTTGCACCTGGGTCATAGTCAATAGCAACAATGTTTGATTCAGGATATAATTCTCTTATTTTCTTTATTACACTTTTACCAACTATATGATTTGGTAAACAAGCAAATGGTTGTACACAGACGATATTAGTAACGCCTTCCTTAATAAATTCAACCATTTCTCCAGTTAAGAACCAACCTTCTCCAGTTTGATTTCCTGTTGATAGTATTCCATCAACGTTATCAGCTAATTTATAAATATTTGTAGTTTTTCTAAATCTTGTTCCTTCTAAAGCTTTATCAACAGGACCTTCATATATTTTTAAAAGATCTAAAGCTTTTTTACACAAATATGTATAGAATCCACCACTAGTCTTTAATAATTTAGCTTTTATTAAACCATTAATGGCACAATATTTAACAAATCCCATTAATTCTGGAGAAGCTACTTCTGCTCCTTCTTTTTCTAATTTATCTACTAAATGATCATTTCCAAAAGCATGATATTTAATTAAGATTTCTCCAACTATACCTACCTTTGGTAAATCTTTTAGTTTAACTTTAATACTATTAAACTCATTTACTATCTCTTTAACATTCTTACGATATTCTCTTAGAGAACCTCTAGCTACTCCTTCAGCGCATTTCTTATTCCATTTTTCGTATAGAGCTTCACTTTCTCCCTTATTTACTTCATATGGTCTAATAGCATATAAAAGCTTCATTAATAAGTCTCCATATGCAACGGCCATTAATAATTTATTAACAAGTACTAAATTTAAATGGAACGCTTGTTCTTTTTCTAAACCACTTACGTTAAATGATAGTATTGATATATTTTCTAGGCCAGCATCCTTTAGAGCTTTTCTAATTAAACCAATGTAGTTAGTAGCACGACATCCTCCACCAGTTTGACTAATGATAACACTGGTATTATTTAAGTCATATTTACCACTTTGAAGAGCTTCAATTAGCTGTCCTGTAGTAATAATTGCAGGATAACAAGCATCATTATTTACATACTTTAGTCCAGTCTCAATAGTATTATCAGTTGTTTCTTTTAAGTAAACAGCTTTATAACCAGAACTATTAAGTACAGCTTCAATTAAAGGCATATGAAATGGTGACATATCTGGGAATAATAAAGTATGAGTCTTATCACTTTCCTTAAAGTAATTCTTAGTATAACTATATGTTTCATACTTTTTATTATTAATACGTTTATTCATAGAGGCTATTAAAGAACGTATTCTTATCTTCGCAGCTCCTAAGTTATTAATTTCATCTATTTTAATAGTTGTATATAACTTATTATTAAATCTTAATATTTCTTCTGCTTCATCAGTTACAATAGCATCTAGTCCACAACCAAAAGAATTTAAGTTAACAAGTTCTAAATTGTCATAACGAGATACTACATCACAAGCATTAAATATTCTTGAATGATATTCCCACTGATTAACTATTCTTAATTTAGATTTAATTTTACTTAAATGACATATTGAGTCTTCCGTTAAAACAGCTAAACCTAAACTATTAATCATTGTATCTATACCATGATTAACTTCATTGTCTAAATGATAAGGTCTTCCTGCTAATACAATACCTTTTTCATCATGATCTTGTAAGTATTTTAAGAATTCTTCTCCCTTATCTCTTACATCTTGACGGAAATGTTCTTGTTCAGCAAATCCTTTTTTTATTGCTTCTTTTAATTCTTTTTTAGTAAAGTTATATTCTTTAAATTCAGGTAATTCCATCATAGTCTTTAAAAGAGCATCTGGGTCAAGTGGTAAGAATGGATTCATATATTTAATATTATTCTTCTTTAAATCTTCAACATTTAATTTAATTGCTTCACTATAAGATTGAACAATAGGACAATTGAAATGATTATCGTTATTATCAAATTCTTCTTCCTCATAGATAATGCATGGATAAAAGATTGTTTTAACTCCTCTATCTATTAAATTAATAATATGTCCATGAACTAATTTAGCAGGATAACATACTGATTCACTAGGCATTGATTCAATACCAAGTTCATATAGTTTTCTACTTGATCTATCAGATAATACTACTTTAAATCCTAAACTCGTAAAAATAGTAAACCATAAAGGATAATTTTCATACATATTAAGTACTCTAGGTATTCCTATTTCTCCTCTAGTAGGATTTTCTAATGGTTCATAGTCAAATAATCTATCATATTTCCAAGAATACATATTTGGTAATGCACTATTACTTCCGTTATTACCACTACCTCTTTCACATCTATTACCAGAAATGAAACGTTTCTTGTTAAATAAATTGATTGTTAAAGCACAGTGATTTTCACATCCTTGGCATCTTGTATGAGAAGTCTTTACTTGTAAATTCTCTATTTCTTCTTTAGTTAGCATCGAACTTTTTATATCTTGATCTTGATATTCTTTATAACTGTTTAAAGCAATTAGTGCTACTCCATAAGCTCCCATAACACCTGCAATATTAGGTCTTACTACTTCTTTACCAGTAATAATTTCAAAAGCACGAAGAACAGCATCATTAAGGAAAGTTCCACCTTGTACTACTATTTTTGATCCTAGAGTTTCAACATCTCTAATCTTCATAACTTTTTGAATAGCATTTCTAATAACAGAATAAGATAGTCCTGCGAAAATATCTCCAAGTGGTCTTCCTTCTTTTTGAGTTTGTTTAATCTTAGAATTCATAAATACTGTACATCTAGAACCTAAATCAATTGGATTTTCTGATTTAATAGCTAAATCTACAAAGTCTTGAATACTAATATTTAAACTCTTAGCAAGTGTTTCAATAAATGACCCGCATCCACTTGAACATGCTTCATTAAGCATTATTGAATTAACTGCTCCATCTTTGATTCTAATATATTTCATATCTTGACCACCGATATCGATGATACTTTCAAGTCCAGGTAAGAAATAATTAGCAGCTTCAAAGTGAGCCATCGTTTCTATTTCACTTATATCTAAATTAAAAGCTGTCTTAACAAGCATTTCTCCGTATCCAGTAGAACCTGCTTGCCTTATAACTGTCTTTTCTGGTAATTTACTATAAAGATCTAATATCATATCTTTAACAGTATCAACTGGTGTACCATTATTGCCCTTATAATTTTCATATAATAATTCACCAGTACTACTAATAGCAACTACTTTACAAGTAGTAGAACCAGAATCGATACCAACAAAAACATCTCCAACATAACTACTTAAATCTCTCTTTTTAACAGCATCTTTAGAGTGTCTCTTTTGAAATTTTTTATAATCAGCTTCACTTTTAAATAAAGGTTCTAAATTATTAGAACTACTTTCTTTAAATTTTCCTAATTTATCTTTTAGTTCTAACATTTCTTTTCTAGTATATGTTTTTTTCTTTTCTTTATCTAAAATTGCTCCGATAGCAACAAATAATTTACCATTATCAGGAACAATTATTTCATCATCTTTTAAGTCTAATGTTTTAATAAATCTATCTCTTAACATTGATAAATAATTAAGTGGACCACCTAAAAAGATTACATTTCCCTTAATTGGTTTACCACATGCTAATCCACTTATTGTTTGATTAACAACTGCTTGAAGTATTGATAAAGCAATATCTTCTTTTTTAGCTCCTTCATTTAAAAGAGGTTGAACATCACTTTTAGCAAATACACCACAGCGTGAAGCAATTGGATAGATTGTTGTACCATTTTTAGCTAGTTCATTTAATCCTTCAGTAGTTGTATTTAATAAAACTGCCATTTGATCTAAGAAAGCTCCAGTTCCACCAGCACAACTTCCATTCATTCTTTCTTCGATAGTACTATCAAAATAAATGATTTTTGCATCTTCTCCACCTAACTCAATACAGACATTAGTTCTTCTAGCATATTCTTCAATTGCATTTTTACAGGCAATAACTTCTTGAACAAAATTAACATCTAAATATTTAGACAATGCTAAAGCACCACTACCTGTTAAAGTAATGGTAAAACTTTCTTTACTATATTTATTTAAGATATTATTTAACATACTATCAATAGTTTTCTTAGTATCAGAAAAATGTCTTTGATAGTCATCATATAATATTTGTTTTTTATCATCCATAACAACTACTTTAACAGTAGTTGAACCTACATCTAATCCTATATTTAATATCTTTGTCATTCAACACTACCTCAATGAATAATTATATCACGAAATATTATTATATAAAAATAACTATTTAATTACAATATTATTAATTTCTTTATCTAATTCACTAAATAAGTAAGATAAATCATTTTCTTCATAATTAATAACTATTATATCTTTACATCCACTTATCATCGCAGATATCTTTTTTTCTTTATTTTTATAAAGTACAATTACTGGAATTTTCTTTTCCACAGCAGTACCTATTTCTATACCCACTCCTAAACTAGGTGTAGAGCATTCTGCTACTACTAAATTAGAACTAAGTAAATATTTCATATCTCTTTCATAAATATATGTATCTTCTAATAATTCACCATTAATACTTAAATTACTACCTATATGTTCAGTTAAAACAGTTCCGTATTTCTTTAAATATTCTATTATTTGATGATATAGATCTTTGTCATCTCTACCACCTCTAATTGGTCCAGCAAAATATATATTCATTGTTACCTTCCTATCATATTAATTAACTTAGTTTTAGTTAATGTTTCATATACAAATTTATGATTCTTTTTATAATAGAATAAACTATCTAAATAAATAATAGATATTATAAATATAAAAATACATAAAATAACATATATAGTTAAACTACCCTTAAATATATCAAATGCCCATGGTATAACAATTAAAGATTCTTCATATATCATAAATCTAAATAGATATCTAAGAAGTAATTGACTAATACTAGGTTTATTCTCTTTTTCATTAACTACTTTAATTCTAACTATTAGTTTTCCTATACTTGATCCATTAGTTATTACTGCTGATACCATTAAATATAAAACCATAAATATACTGTAAAAGCCTGGTGATGGTTCTAATAAGAATATGTATGATAATAAAGAGTATAAGAATACACCAAATACTGTGTCGATAAATAAAGCTACTCCTCTTCTTAAAAGAGATACTCTATTACCTCTTAATATAGATGTTTCATCAATACGATCTCTACTTGGTAATATAAAACTAAGTATTGGTGTTAATACACCATACCCAATTAAACCGCCTAAAGTATTTAATATTAAATCATCTACTTGAAAATTTCTATATGGATATGGATATATACCAAATAAACCACTTAACTGAGTTAATTCAAAGAAACAAGATAATACAAAACTATATATTATTACTTCCCATTTACTCTTTTTAAAATAATATCTTAGATAAAATCCAAATGGTATTGTTAATAAAATATTGTAAAAAGGTTCTGTAAAACAGTGTTGTCTTAAACTAGGTAAATATGTAGTTGGATCACTTATATTAAATACTGTTTTTTTAGCTATTTCTTTAAATATATATAAGGGATCTAGTACAATCTCTTTAGCTGTTTCTACATTTACGCTAGATATTGGAGGAAGTGGTAATATTACTAAGAAAAAAGCTACTAACATATATAAAGCAAAAGAATAGATAATAATACTTCTAAAAATATGAATGCTTCCATATTTATGATAAGTCTTTATCATATATGGTAATGTTATTAAAAAAGCAAGTATTGGAAATAATATAAATCCTACTTTAATTGGATAACCATAACCATCCATAGTAACTCCTCCTATTATGTAAACATTATATCATCAAAGAAATTCTAAATATATAACGAGGTGTAAACATTTGTCTAAATAAAATAAAAAAACTCAATTCATTGAATTGAGTTTTTATTACATTATATTACTTATTTAAAGCTTCTTGAACTGCAACACTAACAGCAACAGTAGCACCTACCATTGGGTTGTTACCCATTCCGATAAGTCCCATCATTTCAACGTGTGCAGGTACTGAACTAGATCCAGCAAATTGTGCATCACTATGCATTCTTCCCATAGTATCAGTCATACCATAAGAAGCAGGTCCAGCAGCCATATTATCTGGGTGAAGTGTTCTTCCTGTACCTCCACCTGAAGCTACTGAGAAGAATTTCTTTCCAGCTTCAATTCTTTCTTTCTTGTAAGTTCCCATAACTGGATGTTGGAATCTTGTAGGATTTGTAGAGTTTCCTGTAATAGCAACATCTACATCTTCATGCCACATGATTGCTACTCCTTCTCTAACATCATCAGCTCCATAACATTTAACTTTAGCTCTTTCACCTTTAGAATAAGGTATTTCTTCAACTATTTTTAATTTACCAGTAAAGTAGTCAAATTCAGTTCTTACATAAGTAAATCCATTAATTCTTGAAATAATTTGAGCTGCATCTTTTCCTAAACCATTAAGAATAACTCTTAAAGGGTTCTTTCTAACTTTGTTAGCACTAGTTGCTATACCAATAGCACCTTCAGCAGCAGCAAAACTTTCATGTCCTGCAGTAAATGCAAAACACTTAGTATCTTCACTTAAAAGCATAGCTCCAAGGTTACCATGACCTAAACCAACTTTTCTATCATCTGCTACAGATCCTGGAATACAAAATGCTTGTAATCCTTCACCGATTGCTTCAGCAGCTTCACTAGCTTTCTTGCATCCTTTTTTAACTGCAATCGCAGCTCCTAAAGTATATGCCCAAGCAGCATTGTCAAAACATATTGATTGAATTCCTTTAGTAATTTCAAATGGATTAAATCCTAAATCAGTACAAATCTTTAAAGCATCATCGAAATCTTTAATGCCATATTTCTTCATTACTGGTTTAATTTGTTCTATTCTTCTTTCATAATTTTCAAATGTAACTGCCATATTCTATTCCTTTCTTGGATCAATATATTTAACTGCGTCATCATATCTTCCGAATGTACCAGTTGCTTTTTCAATAGCTTCTTTTGGATCCATACCTTTCTTAATATTTTCCATCATCTTACCAGTATGTACATACTTATAACCAATGATTTCTCCTTCTTCATTTAATGCTTGTTCTAAGATATATCCTTGAGTTAATTCTAAGTATCTAGGTCCTTTAACAGTAGTACTATAAATAGTTCCTATTTGACTAGTCTTACCCTTTCCTAAATCCTCAAGTCCAGATCCGATTGGTAAACCATCTTCTGAGAAAGCAGTTTGTGTTCTACCATAAACTATTTGTAAGAATAATTCTCTCATAGCTACGTTGATTGCATCACAAACTAAATCTGTATTAAGTGCTTCTAAAATAGTTTTTCCTGGTAAAATTTCTCCAGCCATAGCAGCACTATGAGTCATTCCTGAACAACCAATTGTTTCAACTAAAGCTTCTTGAATAACACCATCTTTAACATTTAATGTTAACTTACAAGCTCCTTGTTGAGGTGCACACCATCCAATACCATGAGTTAATCCAGAAATATCTTTAATTTCTTTTGCACTAACCCATTTTCCTTCTTCAGGAATTGGAGCAGATTCGTGGCTTACTCCTTTCTTTACAACACACATGTCTTCTAGTTCTTTTGTACATTTCATTTGCATTTTCTCCTTTTCTTTCTAATAGAAAGACTAATAAAAACTTATTAGCTCTTAATTAGCAATATTTAAGGGTTATTTATCCCACAAATAGATTATATCATTTTAAAATAAAAATACTATATCTTAAAATAAAAAAATAAGGCAAACGCCTTAATCTCATAGTACTACATAAGGTTTAATTAAAGTTAAACCACTTTTCTATTTCTTTAAGTGTAGTAATTTCCGTTATCTTTTTATTAATATACTTATTATGCTTCATAAAACACCTTCTATACATAAATAAAATATAACATTTATATACTTATATACAATATGTTTTTAATAATAAAACTGTTTTTTACATAATTAATTGTAAATGATAATTAAAGCTTTTTGATATCTAATAATCCTCTTGTATGATAACCTAATTTATTATAAAAATTAATACCTATATCATTATAAGCAAATACATCGATAACGACATATTCACAGTCAATACTTCTAAAGTATTCTTCCATCTTTTCCATTAATTTTTGTCCTACACCATTACTTCTAATTTTTTTAGTAACAATTAGTTCAGTTACTTCTCCTCTTCTAGGACATTTATAGTCAAGATAATCATATTCTTCATAAGTACCTAGTATTCCCATTATTACTCCAATTGCTTTACCATTTTGGATGGCTAAATAACATTTTCCATTATTATTTTTAACTTCATCTAAATCAAGTACAGCCATCTTTTCACGATATTCAGGATGTAATCTATCTAACTTATCTTTATCAATTGAAATAATATATTCTTCTAGTTCAACAAGTAAATCTTTAACATCTTCTAAATATTTTTCTTCATATTCTATTATTTCCATTTAATCACCTATATAATTATAACAAAAAAAGAGCATTACTAACTACTCTTTTTCCAGCTTAATAATTCATCTATTAAATATTGACCCTTACTATTCTTTTCACCAAATGCCATAGTACCAACATTAGTATGATTCCATGTTCCTTTATAGTCATGAAACGTTGCATATCCTCCGATAGCATTTATTTGATTTGTAGCATTTTTAATATAATTGATATTAGTATGATTATTACCACCTTGTCCTGTATAATTGATTACTTTCATTCCCTTAAATGCACTTGTTATATCACCTGCTCCATAAGCTGCCATAATAGCCGAAAACTCACCAGGATGTTCATTAACAAGTCTATATGACGTAACTGCTCCATAGCTAGTACCAGAAAGCGATATTCTATCTGTATCACCATTATATTTTTTAGCAACTTCCAGTGGTAACTGTGCTAATTGATCACGGAATTCTTTATTTTCATATTGTCTACCATTTTGAACATACGGAATAACTACTATTCCATTAGGAGAAACAACATTTTCTTTAATTAATTTACCTAAACCTCCATTTGTCATTAAATTTGTTCCATGATTTTTAAAATCCATACCATACATATACATAGTAATAGGTAATTTTTCAACTTCCCCAGAATAACTAGGCCTATAAACTAAGCATTTCATTGTTTTTCCGTTTACAACAAAATCTTCTAATTCAAACGATTTTCCAGTCATTTTATTTGTTATAGGAGGTGCTTCTTCGCCACCTTGTTTTTCTTCACCAGCTGCACTACTACCAGAAGAAATAGTTCCACCATAACCTTTTAAAGCTATTAACATACTTTTAGCAGCTTCTAAATTATTATCAAATTCTTTTAATTTATTTGCTAGTCTACTTTTAGCCAAACTTTTACTATCACTATCTTCACCACTATTAGCAGCTGCTTGTAATGAAGCTATAACACCATTTAAAGATTCTAATTCAGATACTTTACCAACTAAAGAACTACTAGTAGATAATATTGAACTTAAATCACCTTCAACTCCATTTATTACATTACTACATGTAGTATTTAAACTATCAAAAGTACTAATAAGAATAGATTTTTTACTACTACTATAGTTAGAATTTAAACCATTTTTAGCAGTAGTATTATATTTAAGTACATCAGAAATAGACCTAGATATATCTGAAGCGGCACCGCTCATAGCTCCAATACTAGGTCCAACTGTTTCTTTAAATTTAATTAAATCATTAGGAATCTCTGGCATAAATCCTCCCTATTCAGCTAATTTCTCCTCTATTTCTTTATTAGAATTATCATTAGATGTTTCATATTCATTAACTGTATCATTCAAAAAATTAATATCATTATCAATATAAGTAACAACATCATTATAAAATGTTTTAAAATCTTCAATACTAGTATAAAATTCTTCACTAGTAGCTGAATCCCAATTTTCTTTAAGTATTTCTATTTGATTAGTAATTCTTTCTAGTACAGATTCTAATTCCTTCTTTTGATCACTTATTTTATTTATTTCTTCTTTAACAAGTGATAAATCTATATTAATATCCATTAAATATCACATCTTTCTACATTTCTAATAAAATCTTCATTAGAAATATTTTGACTTAAAGAAATTCTTTCAAGTAATTCTCCAGTAGCAGTTAAATAGTTTTTAACATTTTCTAAATCATTAATATGAGAATTAAATGACTCAAGAAAATTATGACTATCATCACCAGTCCAAATGTCTTTCATATTATCAGATATTTCTGTTAATTTAGTTTTAATTTCATCAACATTTTCTATTTCATCTTTAAATAATAAACTTGTTTCATATAATTTTTTATAATTAATTTTTATACTATGCATTTTATCACCTCTTAGATTTTTAAATTTTTACTTAGTAACATCAACGCATCTTTATCATTACTACCAATAGCATATATATTTATATAAGATTTTATTAAATCATAAGAAGCATCTCTAAGTTCATCTGCATATTTTTTATTGGTTAATATTTCTTCACTAGAAACACCTTTCATCTTAGCTATTTCATCAACCATTCCTTTAGTAATCTTAGCAGTTTGTTCATTAACTGATAAACCACCATTACCTTCATAGATATTCTTAATATCTACCTGAATATTATCAAAAGAAACTTTTTGAAAGGTTTCTATAAAGTTTTGTGATGTAGTTACAGCATTAGATTCTGTAATTTTATAATTAATACTTGCAAAAACTTTTTTAGAAAAATCAGAAATATTCTTACCACTAGTAAGTAAATATTTTAATAAAGTTTTCTTTTCTCTAGTACCTAAATCTAATATTTTAGCTTTTAATTCAGAAGAAATATTACCATTCTTAAATAAATTTACTAATATAACATTTATTTCATTTCCAAATTCTTCATTGTCATTAAATATTAATGATTTTAAATCATTTTTAGATATTAGTAATAAATTATATATTAAACTAATATTTGTATAATCATCTAGACTATTTACATAACTAATAAAATCATTTTTAATTGAATCATCTAATTCTTTTTCTTCTGTTTCAGAATATCCTTGTGAGCTACCTCCGCCACTATAGGATCCTCCACCGCCTTTGTATCTAGGTGAATCTTTTATATAATCTTTACCTTTTTCATCAATATGATTTTGTTGTGAAACAAAACTAAGTATTGCTGTAGAGATGCTTTTAATATTAACTTCAATTGCTTTAATACAGCTATCTAAACTATTAAAGAAACCTACTGCAACACCATTAGAAATTAAAGGTGAAAATGTGCCAGTAACATTTATTGAATCAAGATTAGCAGATGAAACTGAAGAACTCCAAGAAGTTGAGACATCATTTAAGCCATCTAAATTATAATACTGTATTTCATCTTTTAATAAATCTAGCTTGTTTTCCTTAGCATCATTCATACTATCACCTAATATAATATTATAACAAAAATGTAAATAACGCAATTTTACTAAGTCTTTTTTATGTAAAAAGAGTCTATAAAATGTAGACTCTTTATAATAAAACCGATATATATATAATTCCTATTATAAATAATGACAATAGCATTAAAAATAATATCATAAATGCATGTTTCTTTTTTTGATCAGCTAAAGCTGCTATATACTCTCTAATAAAGGCATTTAAGAAGAAATAAGACTTAGTTTTTGATCCAATACCTTCGATATTTTTATCATAAATTGAAGCAATTGTTCCACTTCTAAACACATGATAATTAGTAGTAGAAAAAGCCACCTTTGCTTTCTTATCATTTATTAATTTATATGAATAGGCAAAATTTTCTTTAGTACTAGTAGATTTATTCTCTACTATAATATCTTTCTTTTTTATACCTTGCTTAATTAAATAATTATACATTGCTTCAGCTTCAGAAATAGTTTCATCTTTTCCTTGTCCTCCACTAGGTACAAAAATAATACCTTTTTTACTTTTCTCTTTCTGTAATTTAGCAAACTCTATAGCTCTATCTACTCTTCCTTGTAAAAGTTTTGTTAGAGTACCATCTTTCTTTACTTTACAGCCTAATATAATAATATAATCTTTATCGTATTTAGGAATCTTACGAGCAGCTTTAATACTTAAGATAATAGTACCAATTAATATACATTCTAAATAACTAATAACACTAAAAATAGAAGTATCAACAAATTTTTCTATATAAAGCCAAATACCCTTTTCATTATGTACATCAATATAAGTAGTAGTTTGTAGAAAATCACTAAGTATATTTGGTACCAAAGTTACAAATACAAAGAATAATCCAAGTATAATACCTAGCATATTTCTAATACTAAATCCTTCTTTTTTTATTAAAGAGATATTACTAATAGTTATTAATATAGAAGTAATAAATGCTACTGGTAATAACAAATAAGAAAAAGTACTAGAAGATTCAATTATTCTTTCTAATGAACTAAATAATCCATTATAACTTATTACTTGTAAAAAGTGATTAAATAAAGATACAAATAGAAAAATAATAAGTCCTAAATATAAAACATTCTTATGCTGATATAAATTATCTTTAATAGTTTTATAATATTTTTTTATTAGTAAATATAGTGCATAAATATGGAGTACTATTATAGATAATAGTATAGAAATATCTCCATTTATTTTACCAATATAATTTTCATATGAAATAATATTATAGTTATGAACATATAGTTTTATAAAAGTATAAAACAAGTCTTCTTTTTTTATTTCAATTGCAGTATGTCCCTTTTTTTGACCTTTAAATTTTAATACTAATTCATTACCATTAATCTTTTTATCTATTAATTTAACATTATCATTATCTAGTTCAATAGGTAGTTCTTCAATATTATCAACTTTTTTTGGAATAGTTATTTTAATAGTATAAGTATTACCATTGATAAGTATTATAAAAAATGATATTAAAAAAAGTATTACTGCTAATATAATAAATTTTAATTTATTATTTATCTTAGACATAATATCACCAAATAAATTATAACATAAAATAAAAAACTAGATTACTCTAGTTTTTATTCAACATTAACTCCCTTATTTAGTATTTTCTTACATATAAAACTCATAGCAAATATGATAATTACATAAAGAATAGTAGCTCCTCCATAAAGAGTAATAAATGATTTTCCATTTAGCATAATATTATTACTAAATAAATCCATTATATTGCTATCAAATACTCCTTCAAAAGCAGTAACTCCAAGTACTAATAATTGAGCGACTAAGTATATAATAAATCCAAATAATATAGAAAATCCAATCTTACCATTATTCTTTCTATATCCTAGTATTATTCCTAAAAATCCACACTGTATAGCATTAAAGAATTCTAAGAATATTATAAATAACATACCGGATACAAACAAAAATGTAGATATATTTAAATTTGTAGTAAATCCCAAAATAACATTTTTTAATATTCTCCAGTTGTCTTTAGAATAGAATGCTATAAATAAACTAATAACTATTACTAGAAATCCTATTACATAAAAGATTAATGTCTGTATAAATTTTGAATTATATATATCATTTTTAGTAACAGGAAGAGTATGAGTTAAATAAGATTCATCTTTATAAATAACATCTCTAAATCTAATCCAACTTCTTATCATAGTATTAATTAAAGTATTAGCAATCATAGCTATTAAAGTACCTATAGTAATATTTTTAACTATTACTAATATTGTAGTAGTTTCAAATAAACTAAGTATTCTAGTTAATATAGCAAAACATATTGAAAGTATATAAAATCCACTCATATTCTTAATCATATATTTTAAATCATATTTTAATAATTTAGTTAGCATTTAAACATCCTCCTAAAAATTTCATCAATAGATCCGTTTTCTTTCTTTCTTAACTTATCTGCATCACTTTGCAGTCTTATTATACCTTTACCTCTAAATACTACTTCATCAACTATTCTTTCAATATCAGATATTAAATGAGTAGATATAATTACACTTG
>JAEEGL015113831.1_pt1 | contig 19030 bp, 15 predicted proteins | sample 9134231 | NCBI WGS metagenome assembly JAEEGL01 (sample SAMN16246548, study PRJNA631951) | gut metagenome | biome: gut microbiome; feature: rumen; material: fiber-attached | host: Bos | place: Iran: Karaj | collected 2018-10 | reverse complement strand
TATCACCCACGGCGTTGACGGCGATGTAATCGTTATGGGATTTGACTGCAACAAGTGGGCACTCAGAGAGCTCCTTGCAGGCAACTGGAACTACGATGGACAGTGCAGCCCCTTCCAGGCTCAGATCATCAGCGACCTGATCAAGGGCAACAAGACCACTTCCGAGAAGAAGATCATCAACGAGGAGAAGGGCTTTGATGCAAAGACTCTTACCCAGAGTGATATCGACACCTACGGATTAGGCGAGTAATATTAAGGCTTAAAACAATTAGCGCAGCGAAGCTGTAGATATATAGCAGCCCGCTGCGCTTTTTTAAGGGCAGAGCCGGCAAAAGCTCTGCCGTGAACACAGATCAAGTCGGTAAACTGATCTGATTGCGGGAGGTACAAATCACATGCAGGAAAATGTATTACTGCAGATGCGTCAGATAGAAAAGAGCTTTCCGGGTGTGCGTGCCCTGGGCGGAGTCGATTTCACTCTGAGAAAAGGTGAGATCCATGCTCTGATGGGAGAAAACGGAGCCGGAAAGTCTACTCTGATCAAGATACTTACGGGTGTTTATCATATGGACTCCGGTGAGGTCAGAGTAGAGGGCGAAAAGGTGTCGATCCATTCACCTCAGGATGCCCAGAATAAAGGAATCAGCACGGTTTATCAGGAGATAACGCTCTGTCCGAACATCACCGTTGCGGAAAACATGTTCATCGGCAGAGAAAAAGGAATATGGATCAATCATAAAGAAAGAGAAAAACGTGCGGATGAGATCCTCGGAAAGCTGGGGATCCCTGCCAGAGCAAAACAGCAGCTGGGCAGCTGCTCGCTGGCGGTTCAGCAGATGGTGGCCATAGCCCGCGCGGTAGACATGCAATGTAAGGTTCTGATCCTTGATGAGCCCACTTCATCCCTTGATGACAAGGAAGTAAAAATGCTCTTTGACCTTATGAGAGATCTAAAGAGCCGGGGCGTAGGGATCATATTCGTAACTCACTTCCTGGAACAGGTGTATGAGGTAAGCGACAGGATCACCGTTCTCCGTAACGGCGAGCTTGTGGGAGAATATCTGACAGAGGAACTCCCTCAGGTAGAGCTTGTCTCCAAGATGATAGGAAAGGAACTCGAAGAGCTCTCCTCAATGGGTGAAGGCGATGACAAAAATGCCGAAGCCGGAGAGATTTTCTATGAAGCCGAAGGCCTTTCAAGCAGCGAGACCTATCCTTTCAATTTCAATATCCGAAAAGGAGAAGTAAACGGCTTTACCGGGCTTCTCGGATCGGGCAGAAGTGAGAGTGTCAGGGCAATTTTCGGTGCCGACAAAGTTGGTGGCGGCAGCGTTAAGATAAAGGGTAAACCCGTCAAGATAACAAAGCCCATAGATGCCATGAAAAACGGTATCGGGTATCTGGCGGAGGACAGAAAGCGCGACGGAATAATCGCTGAGCTCAGCGTGCGTGAGAACATAATTCTGGCGCTGCAGGTTATGAACGGAATGTTCAAGCCCATAAGCAGAAGCGAGGCCGAAGCCTTTGCCGATGAGTACATCAAGGTGCTCAATATTAAGACTGCCAGCAGGGAGACTCCGGTAGGATCACTCAGCGGCGGTAACCAGCAGAAGGTGATACTTGCAAGATGGCTCCTCACTCATCCCGATTATCTTATCCTCGATGAGCCCACAAGGGGTATCGATGTCGGTACAAAGCTTGAGATACAGAAGCTTGTGCTTAAGCTTGCGGAAGAGGGAGTGAGCGTAACGTTCATATCCTCAGAAGTTGAAGAAATGCTCCGTACCTGCAGCCGCCTCATAGTAATGAGAGACAAACATATCGTGGGTGAGCTGAAGGGCAGTGACCTGAATCAGACACAGGTTATGAAAACTATTGCGGGAGGAGAGGCTTAAATGAAAAACGGTAAAAGAAACATTTTCAAAGGAGGCCTGGGACAGCTCACAATTCCTATAGTATCGATCTGTCTGCTCCTTCTGTTCAATCTGATAAAAGGACTTATAACAAAGGACCTTTCCTTCTTCAGTATTGAACTGGTCAAGAATAATTTCGGAAACATGGTTCTTTCGGGTAACCTTATCAGTATCATTAACGGCGCGAGCGAACTTGCGGTCCTGGCGATGGGAATGACCCTTGTTACGGCAGCCTGCGGCGGACAGGATATCTCCGTCGGAGCTGCGGCAGCCATAGCCGGAAGCATGTTCGTAAAAGTGGTTAAGACAGGATCTTCCATTTCGGGAATGAAGGTTCTGCTGGCATTCCTTGCGGCATGTATGATCGCCTGCATGTTTGCTGCATTTAACGGCACGCTGGTAGCGGTTTTCAAGATACAGCCCATGATAGCGACGCTGATCCTGTACACTTGCGGACGTTCGATAGCATACTGGATAAACGGCGGTGCAACGCCCACCGTTTCCAGTCCCATCATCTCGGGAATAGGAAGCTTTATCCCGGGTGTGCCTATCCCCACACCGGTCATAATCGTAGTGGTGATGGCTATAATCTTTAAGCTGGTATTTCACTTTACATCGATCGAGCTGTTCACACAGTCGGTCGGAATAAACGGAAGTGCGGCAAGACTTAACGGAATCAATTCCACATTTATAAAGCTTCTGTCATTCATCATCCTGGGGGTGTGTGTGGCTGTGGCGGGAACCATCGGCGTGAGCAGGCTTGGCCTTATCAACCATGAGACACTTCTTCTGGATGTGGAAATGGATACGATCCTTGCGGTTGCCATCGGCGGAAACAGCCTTGGCGGAGGTAAGTTCAAGATAAGCGGAAGTATCATAGGCGCTTACGTTATACAGACACTTACCATCACCCTTTATGCGATGAAGGTTTCATCCACCGACGTTAAGGCGTTCAAAGCGATCGTCATAATCATACTTGTTGTAATAGGCTCACCTGTTGTAAAGGCCTGGTTTGGCAAGTTTATCGGTAAATATTTTAAAAAGAATAAGCAGTTAGCTGTGAAAGGAGCGGAATGATCATGGAGAATTCTAAGATTAGAAAAAGAGAGCCGCTCACGGATACACAGCTTCTTATGACCATCACCATAGGTATCTTTATCACTATGTATGCGGTGGCAATGATAGCTCTTCAGGGCGGATTCCTTCACGCACAGCAGATATTCGATATGCTCAACGATAATGCGCCGCTCATCATCGTATCCTGTGCGCTCACCATAGTAATGATCGGCGGCGGTATCGATATCAGTGTAGGCGCGGTGACATCGCTCACCGTAATGGCATGCGTGCTCTATCTTAACAATGGCGGAAACATTCTTGTATCTGTTCTGCTTGCGATCGGTATCGGACTTGCCTTCGGTCTTGTGCAGGGGTTCCTTATCAGTTATCTCGAGATACAACCCTTTATCGTCACTCTGGCGGGACTTTTCTTTGCAAGAGGAATGACCACCATCCTTTCGGTCAATCCACAGAAGGCAGAGCATGCGGCATTTAATAAGCTCAGGGAAGTGCAGTTTGTAATACCCTGGCTCGGATATACCGCCAAGAACGGAAACGTGGTTCCGGCCAGGATAGAGCTTGGCGTGCTTGTGGCGATCCTCTGCGTGGTGCTTGTGTTTATCATGCTCAGATACATGAAGCTCGGACGTAACTTCTACGCTCTGGGCGGAAACCAGCAGAGCGCACTCATGCTTGGTATCAATGTAAAGCGTACACGCTTTATGAGCTATATATTGAGCGGACTTTTGAGCGGAATATCGGGATACGTATTCATGCTCCATACCGGCGCCGGAAATGCGACAAACGCAGCCGGAATGGAAATGAACGCCATAGCTTCTTCCATCATCGGTGGTACCCTCCTTACCGGTGGTGTGGGAAATGTTATCGGTACCTTCTTCGGAACCCTGACCCTTACCACCATCAAAAAGATCGTTGTATCCAGCGGACTTAACGATCCCTGGTGGCAAAGCATCACAACAGGCGGAATGCTCTGCTTCTTTATCATCCTGCAGAGCGTGGTACTGAGCCGCAGAGCAAAGAAGAAAAACGCTTAGACAAAGCAAAAACAAAAACACTTAAACAAAACAGATTTCAGGCCGGGCTGACAGAAAAAGGACGATCCTCGTATGCATACTTTTGTGTATACGAAATCGTCCTTTTCTGTTGTTTTGTGATATAATAGGTCTAGTATGGGTAAAAATACAGAAAAGGCAGAAAAAATGGCAAGATTTACAGATCTGGAAGAGACAAGAAAGTACTTCAGCAATGACAGATTCGCTACCGATAACGGAATGGTGATAGATGATGTAAGCGAGGAATATGCGGTATGCAGCGTGGTCCTGGGACCGGGACACAAGAACGCAAACGGCGGGATAATGGGAGGAGTGATCTTTACACTTGCGGATTTTGCCTTTGCGGTGCTTGCAAACAGCATTCATCTTCCTACGGTGGCTCAGCAGGTAAGTGTGAATTTCCTGAGCGCACCCAAGGGTGAGAAGCTTATAGCAAAAGCCGTGTGCAGAAGGTCAGGCCACAGCTCGACGGTGATAAACGTCGATGTAACCGACGAAACAGGAAGAGAAATCGCACAGTTTGTCGGAACGGGATTTAAAATATACAGCGGGAAGTAAGAAAGAGCAAAATGCAGATAAGAAGCGCTATAAAAGAAGACGCTGAAAGGCTTCTTGAAATATATTCTCATTACGTTGAAAACACAGCAGTCTCTTTTGAATACGACGTGCCGACTGCTGAAGAATTCAGGGGCAGGGTGACAGCCACCCTGAAAAAGTATCCATACCTGGTGGCGGAAGATGAAGGTAAGATAGTCGGATATTCCTACGCAGGGGTGTTCAAAGGAAGGGCGGCCTACGATCACTGCTGTGAAGTGACCATATATCTGGACCGTGAATGTGTGGGAAAGGGCTATGGCAGGGCGTTGTATGAGGCACTGGAAAAGGAACTTCGCAGCAGAGGGATAGTCAATCTTTATGCATGCATTGCGGACCCGATAACAGAGGATGAATACCTTACAAAAAACAGTGAGAGATTTCACAGGGCAATGGGATATGTGAAGGTGGGAGACTTTCACAAGTGCGGTTATAAATTCGGGCGGCTCTACAATATGATCTGGATGGAAAAGATTATAGGAACGGTGGAAAAATGAAATCAGTCACACTCGGAAGAACAAATATAACAGTGCCTCAGAACGGATTCGGAGCTCTTCCGATCCAGAGGATACCATTGGATGATGCGGTGCACATCCTGCGCAAGGCATATGACGGCGGAATGCGGTTTTTCGATACCGCGAGAGCATACAGTGACAGCGAGATAAAGCTGGGCGCGGCATTCGGCGACGGATACGTGGACCGCGACAGGATCGTCATCGCCACAAAGACCGCCGCAAAAAAGCCGGAGGATTTTTGGACCGATCTTGAGACATCACTTAAAAATCTTAAAACGGATTATATAGATATATATCAGTTTCATATGATGAACGAGTGCTGGAAGCCCGGAGACGGAAGCGGCATGTACGAATGCATGATCGAGGCCAAAAAGCAGGGAAAGATCAGGCACATAAGCGGTACCGCCCACAAGATAGGGGTGGCAAGGGAGATAATCGGGTCGGGCCTCTATGACACTTTGCAGTACCCCATCAGCTATCTGGCGGACGATAAAGAGATAGAGCTCATAAAGATGTGCAACGAGCATAATGTGGGACTCATCTGCATGAAAGGCCTGGCAGGTGGGCTCATAACCGATTCCCGCGCCGCTATGGCCTTTATCTCACAGTTTGACGGAGCCGTGCCTATCTGGGGAGTGCAGCGCGAAAAAGAGATAGATGAGTGGCTGTCATATATGGACGACACACCGCAGTATGACGGAGAGATAAAGGAATTTGTCGAGAGGGAGAAGGAATCTCTTTCCGGAGACTTCTGCAGGGGATGCGGGTATTGTCTGCCATGCACGGCCGGTATACAGATAAACCAGTGCAACAGAATGAGTCTTATGCTAAGGCGCGCGCCAAGCGCAGGATGGCTCAGCGAATACTGGCAGGCAGAGATGGAGAAGGTGGAAAATTGCATAAACTGCGGGGCGTGTCTGCCCAGATGTCCCTACGGGCTGAACATTCCGGAGCTGCTTAAGAAAAATCTGGAAGATTATCGAAAGGTCCTTTCGGGAGAGGAAAGCGTTTAGCTTAAAAGCAATAAGCGTGAGGAGATAAACTGATGAAGAAGTGGAAAATCTGGCAGATAGTTCTGTTTACGTCCCTTTGCGTGGGACTTAATGTCGGAGGCAAGCTTTTTGCCACACGGCTGCAACTTCCCTTTTGGGCCGATTCTTTCGGTACTGCGCTCTGTGCCTATATTGGAGGGCCGGTATGCGGAGCTGTTGTCGGTTTAACGGGCAACCTTGCATACAGCGTGGTAAACAATCTCTCCGCCGCCTACTCCATCACGAGCATCGCGCTAGGTATCATAGTCGGCATTGCAGCCAAACGGAAACAGTTCAATCAGTTTTACGGTTTCATGAAGACCGCTTCTTTAGTCATGCTTACGGCACTGATCGTATCCGTGCCGTTAAATTTCATTTTACACGAAGGATATACAGGCAACAGATGGGGGGACGGGGTGATCGATTTCCTGCTGAGAAGAAACTGGCCCTTTTTTATCTGCGGCTTTATGGGGCAGCTTGCGCTCGAGTTTCTGGATAAGATCCTGACTATCGCAGCTGTGTATATTGTCATCCTGATACGCAGGGAGAGTAAGGACAATAAAATAGTCAGCCATGTGGGGAACGCAGGAGCGGCATTCCTGCTTTGTCTGCTTCTTGGCATTTCTTTCCATACTACAGTCAGAGCCGATGACGGCGCTGCGTCAGATACCACCGATTATAACGATTATGTTCAGAGCGAATACAGCAGCAATAACGGCCTGCCCTGCGGAGAAGCAAACGACATCGTGCAGACCAATGACGGTGTGATCTGGATCGGCACATATGCCGGACTGTACAGATATAACGGGCGCGAATTCCACTGGGTTGACAATTATGAATCCGTAAGGAATGTCAACTGTCTCTATGTGGATGAAGAGGGTCGCCTGTGGATAGGTACAAACGATAACGGACTCTCCATAGTTATCAGGGAGGAAGTCGTTAATGTTCTTGATGAGACCAGCGGACTCCCCTCCAATTCAGTGCGCTGCATTATCCGTGCCGAGGACGGATACTACTATGTGGGCACTACCACCAGCATGCAGATACTGATGATGAATAACGGACTCAAGGTAGCCAATACTCTTGAGGAGGTGTACAACGCCGACAGTATCACAGCGGACGAATCCGGACACGTGGCCACCATAGGCGGTGACGGAAGGCTTTTCCTCATAAAGAACGGGGATATACTCTCCAGCCTGCAGTCACCGAATGAACAGGATGTATTTAACTGCTGCGCATTTGCACCCGACGGAAAGCTGATGGTGGGAACCACCACCAATCACATCTATTACTACGAGATAGTGAACAACGGCTTTGAACTTCAGGGTGTACAAACCTGCGAAGATGTGGCCGGGATCAACAATATCAACTACATCGACGACGGTACGCTTTTTATCTCCACCGACAGCGGAGTATCCTATATCGATGACAGCGGATATCATCGCATTAATACCAACGATTTTAACAATTCAATAGATAACATGCTCTACGATTATCAGGGCAATCTGTGGTTCACTTCTTCAAGGCTCGGACTGCTCAGACTGGCCAAATCCCCCTTTAAGGACATATATGGCTCGATCGGAATGGACCGAAGAGTTGTAAACGCCATTGTTTACTGGCAAAACTGCTATTATATAGGCACGGATAAGGGGCTTGATATAGTGGACAGATCCTGCAGAAGGCAGGTAAACAATACTCTTTCCGGAGAGTTGGAGGGTAAGCGTATCCGCTGTATGTACACGGATGATGTCAATCATCTCTGGGTATGTACATACGGGAACGGCCTGATGGAGTTTTCGCCGGGAGGTGAATCCTGGGTATATAATGCCGAAACAGGGAGTTTTGGAAATCGCGCACGTATCATAACCGAGCTTTCGGACGGGACCATCCTTGCCGCAGGAGACACAGGTATCAGTTATATCAAGGATCATAAGATCACCCGCACCATACGAAATGATGACGGCCCTATCAATTCCATGATCCTGACACTTACAGAGCTCAGTGACGGAACTGTCCTTGCGGGAACCGACGGCGACGGCATCGCTGTGCTTAAAGACGGCAAAGTGACAGATATGATCACACGTGAAAACGGGCTCAGCAGCGATGTTATCCTGCGCACGGTAAAAGATCCCAAGACGGACGGTATATTTATCGTTACCAGTAACGGACTCTGCTACCTTGATGTTGACGGCTCTGTCCGCTCACTTGAGAACTTTCCTTACTTTAACAATTACGACATCTGGGTCAAGGATGAGGATACACTGTTTGTCATGTCCAGCGCCGGAATATATGTGGTGGACAGGGACGGACTGGTTACAGGCGGAGACATGGGCTGGGAACTTCTTGACGCAAGGCGCGGCCTTGGTACATCGCTGACAGCCAACTCATGGAACTATTACAACGGAAAGGGTGAGCTTTTCCTTCCCTGCGACACGGGCGTATACGTCATAGATGTGGAGAAATACAACAGTGACGTCCGTTCATACAGAATGCAGCTGGCAACTGTAAGACTTGATGACGTGTTGCAGCCCATTTCAAGGACGGGGGCTATCATCGTCGGACAGGATGTCAGCAGAGTAGAGCTCGGCCCCGAGATACTCAACTATACCGTTCAGGAACCCATTGTGGGTTATTTCCTTGAGGGGTTTGATCCCCGGCCGACTATAATCCCTCAGAATAACCTCAACAACATCATATATCCCAATCTGCCGGCGGGAGAATATATATTCCACCTGGCTATTTATGACAGCTCCGGTGAAAGAGTGCTTGAAGAGCGCAAATTCGATCTGATAAAAGAGGGCGGATTCTATGAGAAACGCGGATTCCTCTTCTATATGCTCATGCTGCTTTCGATGATACTTGTGTGGTTTACCTGGCTGATAGTCCAGCGCCAGCTTCATCAACAGCAGGTTAAGATAAACATGGCAAATGAGACAGTCATGGCTATCGCAAACGCAGTCGATGCCAAGGATGTCCGTACGCACCAGCATTCGACACGAGTGGCGCAGTATTCCATGCTGATAGCGGAGGAGATGGACTGCTTTAAGTGGTGGCAGCGCAGGAAGGCTATTTCCAATCTGGGAAAAGCCGCGCAGATGCACGACATAGGAAAGATCGCCATACCCGACAGGGTGCTCAACAAGGTGGGAAGGCTGGATGATGAAGAGTATGCTATGATGAAATCCCATGTTACCCGCGGTGCCGAGATACTTAAGGATTTCACTCTTGTGGACAATGTTCAGGAAGGAACCCTTTATCATCATGAGCGATACGACGGAAAGGGATACCCTAAGGGCTTAAAAGGCGAAGAGATCCCGCTTTTTGCAAGGATCATCAGCGTGGCCGACACCTTCGATGCCATGACATCCAATCGTGTATACCGGCACCATATGGACACCGATTATGTTATGAATGAGATGAAGAGGGGAAGGGGGACGCAGTTTGATCCCGATGCGCTGGATGCTTTTCTGAGGCTTGTGGACAAAAAGGTGATCAACATCGACGAGCTTTATGCACAGAAGCGGGCGGATGTGGATCAGGCCGATCAGGAGGCTCAGGAAGAGCTTAAACGCCGCGCCGAGGAAGACAAAAAGATTCAGGAAAAAGAGATGAAGGGAGAAGGGGAAAACAAGGAAAATGAAGAAGAGGAGGACGCAATGATATGAAACGGGTTTATATCACGACTATCCTGACCTGTGTGATCATACTGGGTGCTATTGTCGGCGTCCTTCATCTTTTGAACCTTTCCGGCGGAAGAGATCATATAAAGGTCGGGTTCATCTATGACAATGATGAGAGCACACCCTACACCTATAATTTTTCTCTTGCGAAAGACGCTGTGGAAAAGAAATACGGCGAAAAGGTCGAGATAATGACCTGCAGCAATGTACTCGACGACGAGATGGAGGAGCCTCTCAGGGAGCTGGCCGATTCAGGATGTGACATTATCTTCTTTAACGGGTACAGCGAGCTTGTGCCAAAGCTTGCAACGGATTACCCGGATGTGCAGTTCTGCCAGACATCGTACATGGATATGTACGGGAAAGAGGTGCCGGCCAATTATCATACATTTAAGGGCGAAGCCTATCAGGGAAGATATGTGAGCGGCATAGCTGCGGGAATGAAGATATCCCAGATGATCTCGGAAGGTATCATTTCGGAAGACCGGGCGACGGTGGGATTTGTTGCGGCGTTCCCCACTTCGGAAGTAATATCCGGATATACTGCTTTCCTGCTGGGTGTGCGTTCCGTCGTGCCTTCGGCAAAGATGTATGTATGTTACACCGGCACCTGGAGCAGCTATGCTCATGAAAAGAGCGCAGCACAGAAGCTTATAGATAACGGATGCGTAGTGATATCTCAGCACACAGACACTATAGGTCCGGCCATAGCCTGCGAGAAAGCTTCGGATGAAGTACCTGTCTACTTTGTCGGCTGGGGGCAGAGCATGTCGGAAGTGGCACCGGGTTCATCTCTCGTAACTGCCAGGATCTGCTGGGAACCATATGTGTTGTCGGCAGTCGAAGCGGTCCTGATGAACAAGAGGATCGAAAAGATCGTCGTCGGTAATGTACATGGATCCGATATATCAGCCGGCTTTGAGAGGGGATGGGTTGAAATGGTCGACCTTAACCTTCAGGTCGCGGCTCCCGGAACCCAGGAGGCAATGGACAGTGCGATAGATAAATTTATTAAGGGGAATGATGATTTTGTTTTCCGCGGTGATTATAAGGGCGTAAGCTCCTCCGATCCGTCGCAGACTATCGACCTTACCAACGGATATATCGAGAACGAAAACACTTCTTACCCTATGTTTGATTACATCCTCACAGATGTGATCACTGTCCTGGAATGACCTTTCCCGGGGCTGCTTGGATTATTGATCGAAGGAGCGTGTGCTATGAACACTGGATCGGACGCATATTTATTCGGACAGATACTCGGAACGCATTCATTTCTGTTAAAAGACGGATTCCTTAAGCCGGATGAGTACTCGGAGATAGGGGAAAAATACTTCCTTCCCGGAGGTGAAACCGGAACTGCCGCAACCGTGCTTGATTCACTCGGGGTATCAGTGCGGATGGACGGCACATGGATCGGAACGGAAGTTGCACCGATGCTTAAAGAATTCTACAAGAATAAGAAGGTGGATCTGTCGCTTCTGCATTTTATGGAAGATGATGCGGGAGTGATGGATTACGTGGTAATTGCGGACCTTGTGAGATCGCCCATGGGCAGGTTTCAGACGCTTTTCGCATCGGGAAAAAGGTGGTGGAATGTACCGGAGGAAAGCGATATCGCGGGATGTAAGGCCGCAGCCATAGATCCCTTTTTCGGAGAAGAGACTTTGAGGGCAGCGGAAATATGCGGAAAGCTGAGGATACCTTATGTTACGATAGACAGCAGGCATGACTCAAAGCTCCACAAAGACGCAGCGGTAAACGTAGTTTCCAAGGAGTGTACATCGGAGCATTATTCCGGAATACCCGCAGAAGAAATAATGGAGATGATGAAGGCCGAAACCGACGGACTGACCATCATCACGCAGGGGGCGGGTGATATGCTCTATGCAAGACGCGGTGAGGAGACACACAGGATGAAGCCCTTTAAGGTGGAGGTCAGAAGTACGCTGGGCGCCGGAGATACATTTAAGGCCGGATGTGTGTACGGTCTGCTTCACGGAATGAAAGACGAGGAGCTGGTGCGCTTTGCTTCAGCCTGCTCTGCGGTTGCGATCTCGCGGTTTCCGCTTCCGCTCAATCCGCCAAGGCTTGAGGAAGTGCAGAAGCTGATCTGTGCAAGGTGACAAAGACAACAAGGAATAATACTCTGACAATGCTTAATCAGTTTTCAAGAACAGAATTATTATATGGTGAAGAAGCAATGGGAAGGCTTAAGTCTTCCCATGTTGCTGTATTTGGAATAGGCGGTGTGGGCGGATATGTGGTAGAAGCCCTTGCCAGAAGCGGGATAGGTGCCCTTGACCTGATAGATGACGACAAGGTTTGCCTGACAAATATAAACCGACAGATCATAGCAACAAGAAAAACCATCGGAAAATATAAGGTGGATGTGGCGGAAGAACGTGTACATGATATAAATCCCGACTGTGAGGTCAGGGCTTACAGGACATTCTTTTTGCCGGAAACGGAAGATCAGTTTGATTTTAACGAATATGATTATGTGGTGGACGCCATTGATACGGTTCCCGGAAAGCTGGCGATCATAGAAAAGGCGAAGAGAGCCGGAGTGCCCGTGATCTCATCCATGGGAGCGGGAAACAAGATCAACCCTTCAATGTTTGAGGTGGCGGATATCTATCAGACTTCGGTATGTCCACTTGCCAAGGTAATGCGGCACGAGTGCAAAAAGCGGGGGATCGATTCCCTGAAGGTGGTATATTCAAAGGAAAAGCCCATAAGACCTTTGGAAGATATGTCGATAAGCTGCCGGACGAATTGCATCTGCCCTCCGGGAACGGCCAGAAAGTGCACGCAGCGAAGGGATATACCGGGGTCTAATGCCTTCGTGCCCTCAGTTGTGGGACTTATAATAGCAGGTGAAGTGATAAACGATATTACAGGGAGGAAATATGGACAATAAGGCACTTAAAGCTCTGTTAAATGATATGTCACTTGAAGAAAAGGTGATGCAGCTGGTACAGATCCCCGGATCGGAGTACGAGGCAGATGCCGAGATAACCGGAGTGACAAGGGGGCAGGCAAACGAAAAGGTAAAACAGCTTGCCGGAAGCACGCTGGGCGTGTGGGGCAGTAAAAGGATAAAAAAGATCCAGAAAAAGTACATGAAAGAGCATCCTCATCATATCCCTCTCATGTTTATGCTGGATGTCATACACGGACATAAAACGGTACTTCCATGCCCTCTGGGACAGGGAGCCACTTTTGATCCGGAAGCGGTAAAAGCGGGAGCTGCCATGCAGGCTCGGGAGGCGTCGGCAGACGGCATACATGCCACATTCTCACCCATGGCGGATCTGTGCCGGGATGCCAGATGGGGCAGGATAATGGAATCAACCGGTGAGGATAAATACCTGAATTCCTGCATGGCTGCAGCTATGGTCGAGGGATATCAGGGCGATGATCTGAAAGATCCGGATCATATTGCGGCCTGTGTCAAGCACTTTGCTGCCTACGGCGCAGCTGAAGGCGGAAGGGATTACAATAACACCGAGCTTTCGGAGCATACTCTGAGAGAGCATTATCTACGCGCATACGGTGAAGCTGTTAAGAAAAACCCGGCGATGGTAATGACCTCGTTTAATACCATAAACGGTATTCCCGCTACCGGGAACAGATTCCTTATGAAAAAGATATTAAGGGAGGAGTTTGGTTTCAAGGGAGTGCTTATATCCGACTGGGCAGCTGTGGGAGAAATGATCAATCACGGATTTGCGGAGGATCAGAAAGATGCCGCCTACAAGGCTGTGATGGCAGGAGTTGATATTGACATGACTTCCGGATGTTACAGCGGAAACCTTGAAGAACTTGTTAAAAGCGGAGCGGTTTCGGAAAAGATGCTTGACGAGGCGGTTCTCAGGGTCCTTAACATGAAAAACGATCTCGGACTGTTTGAGGATCCCTTCAGAGGGATCGATATGGAAGAAGGGGCGAAGATAAATGAGGAGAGCAGGCAGTTGGCAAGAAAGACTGCAGCACAAAGCCTGGTGCTTCTCGAGAATAAGGGAAAAGCATTACCTCTCCGAAAAGAAAAGAATGCTTTTATAGGCCCCTATGCCAACACAAAAAGACTGCAGAGCTCGTGGGCATTTTCCGGTGAAGATGAAAATACAGTGACCGTATTTGAAGCTGCATCGTCAGCTTATGATAAGGGAAGTATCAAGTACGCCGAAGGCAGCACCATGATGGATCAGGATGCGGTGACTGCAAGGGGGATCTGCCATGTAGATAACTGGCAGGAGGAAAATGACAGGCTCCTTAAGGAAGCTGTTGAAACCGCAGAGTGGGCGGATACCGTGGTACTGTGCCTCGGAGAGGACAGCACCCAGTCGGGAGAGGCAACAAGCAAGGCAAGCCTTAAGCTGCCGGAAGTGCAGCTCAGACTGTTGGATGAGATCAAAAAAACAGGCAAAAGAATAGTAACACTTATATTTACGGGAAGACCCCTTGAATTAAAGGAAGCAGTAGAGCTTTCGGATGCCCTTATGGTTTGTTGGCTGCCCGGTACCGAAGGCGGAAACGGGGTGATGGATGTTTTGTCCGGAAAAGTATCTCCCTCGGGAAGGCTTCCTGTCAGCTTACCTTATACCGTGGGTCAGGAGCCGCTGCATTACGATATGTATGCTACCGGACGCCCCAAGCCGGAAAATGGCCCATCCGAATACACTTCGAGATACCTTGACAGTGAGAACGGAGCGCTTTATCCCTTCGGGTACGGACTATCATATACCGCTTTTGAATACGGTGAGCCTAAGCTGAGCGCGGAAAGAATGTCCGCAGGGGAAACGCTGACAGCTTCCGTGACAGTCAGAAATACAGGAAAAATGAAGGGCGATACGACAGTTCAGCTCTATATAAGGGATGTCACGGGAAGCCGCGTCCGCCCTGTAAGGGAACTGAGCGGTTTCAGGAAGATATCCCTGGAGCCCGGAGAGGAAGCGGAAGTCCGCTTCGATATCAATGAGGAAATGCTGCGCTTCTGGACCGCGGAAGAAAAGTGGGAAAGCGAACCCGGAAAGTTTTACCTCTGGCTTTGCGATAACAGCCGGGACGGAAGGCCGATAGAATTTTGGCTGGAGTGACGAATTCCGCAGGATGATAAGCTTTAAGTGAATCGAGGAGGAACGATGTTATGGAATTTGCAAAAGTGGGAAATGCCCAGATGGGACTTATGGTTCTCGGAGTACTGATCTTTTTGTTTGTGCCGGTTATCATAGCGATAATCTGGACTGTGAAGAAAAAAGAAAGATTCACCACCGTACTCATCGGAGCGGCAACCTTTCTTTTATTCGCCGTCATACTCGAAAAGCCCCTGCAGAATATTCTGGTTTTCCCGGGGCAGATGGGCCTGCCCGAGCATGCGGCAGCCAAGTTCATAAATGCAAGGCCTGTTTTATGGGCATTGATCGTCGGATTGTTCCCCGGGGTATTTGAAGAGACAGGGCGCCTGGTGGCATTCAAGACCGTACTCAGAAACAGAAAGAACCGTGAAACGGGAATATCACACGGCATCGGACACGGCGGATTTGAAGTTATGTTCGTGCTGGGGGTTACTTATATCACCAATATCTCCTATGCTGTAATGATCAATACCGGAGCATTCGGAAACCTTATAGCGCAGATGGCGGCGCAGGCACCTGATCAGGTAGAGCAGGGTTATGCAGTAGCAGCGCAGCTGGCGGCTTTCTCGGTGGGAGATCTTGCTCTGGGTGTTCTGGAGCGCATATTTGCCGTAATGTTTCATATTGGTGCTTCGATGCTGGTATTCTATGCGTGCAAAGACAAAAAGAAATTCTGGCTGTATCCCGTGGCGATACTGATCCATACTGCGATGGACGGGATGACGGGACTAAATATGGCGGGAGTGATAGAACTGACGCCGGTGATGATAGAAATCATCGTCGCAGTCTTTGGCTTCGCGGTATTCTTCGGAGCGTATTTCCTTTTATACAGGAAGGATAAGAAGTGAAAATCGGGAAGATACAGACTTTCTGAATAAAGGAGATTAAAAAAGTGGAAAAGCTTTTGTTTGCTTCCGATTACATGGAAGGAGCACACCCCGACATACTTAAAAAACTTGTTGAAACAAATATGGAAAAATCGGCGGGATACGGAAGCGATGATTTCTCAGGATCTGCTCGAAACAGGATAAGAAAAGCGTGCGGGGCTCCTGATGCGGATGTGTTTTTTCTTGTGGGAGGAACGCAGACAAATGCGGTAATGATAGATGCACTGCTTCGTCCTTATCAGGGAGTTATAGCTGCTAAAAGCGGTCATATAAGCTTACACGAGGCGGGTGCGATCGAATTCGGAGGACATAAGGTGCTGGTGGCCGATCATGATAACGGAAAGCTCTCAGCGTGCGAGACAGAACGTATTCTTCTGGAATACAGGCAGGATGAGAACCGTGATCATATGGTCATGCCCGGTATGGTTTATATTTCACAGCCGACGGAATACGGTACTCTATACTCTCTCGCCGAACTGAAAGAGATAAGTAAGGTATGCAGGGAAAATAACATTCCACTGTACCTAGACGGAGCCAGACTCGCTTATGCCCTTGCCTGCCCGGAAAATGACGTTACACTTAGGGATATTGCCTCGCTTTGTGATGCATTTTACATCGGCGGGACTAAATGCGGAGCTTTGTTTGGCGAGGCTGTGGTCATACCGGAGCATGATCGCATCCCGCATTTATTTACCATAATAAAACAGCACGGGGCACTACTTGCAAAGGGCAGGATCGCAGGGATTCAGTTCGACACTCTGTTTACCGACGGATTGTATGAAAAGATCGGGAAAACCGCTATTGAGGCGGCGGATAGGATCCGGAAGGCTCTTGCGGACAGAGGATACAGCCTTGCGTTTTACGCTCCTACAAATCAGATTTTTATTAAAATAAGCAAAGACCGGGCGGCGGAGCTGTCGGAAAAGCTGGAACTTGCATTCTGGGAGAACACGGATGACGGCCATACCATCCTGCGTATAGCGACAAGCTGGGCTACTAAGCCTGAGGATGTGGATCGCTTGATAGAGTGTCTTTGAAGCGTATAGCCTTTTCTTAGGACGTCCGAATCTTATCCAAGAGGAAGTTCCGGATAAGTATAACAGGAGAATAAGGATGGGTGAGGTAAGATGAAAGCAATTATAAGAATAACTATGCCGCTGCTCCTGGCAGTTTCTGTTTTTTTTAATACTGTTTTTATTGCAAGTGCGGCCGGCGGGACAGATCCTGTATCGGCCTATATTGATGAATTCAGTAAAGAGACCAAATGTACAGCAGTGAGTGTCGTGGTTGTGGCAAATGGGGAAGCTACGTATTACGGTGACGAAGATGGACTGTACCAGATCGGATCCATGACAAAGGCGTTTACGGGATTGGCCGTGCAGAAACTTATCAGCGACGGACGCTTGCACGAGGACGACAAAATATCGCAGATACTTCCCGGATTTACCGCATTTTACGAAGGTGAGCCCCGCGATATCACTGTCAGGCAGCTTCTTATGCAGACAAGCGGATATACTAACAGCGAGACTGCATATCCCAGCGCAACGGAAGACATGACACTTATGGATTGGGTGGACAGTATCTCCGGAAAAGAATTAAACTCCGCACCCGGAGAAAAATACGCATATTCAAATGTAAATTTTAATCTTTTGGGTGCGGTGATAGAAAAGACTACAGGAATAAGCTACAAAGAATACATGGAGAAGGAGATCCTGAAGCCTCTTGGCCTGACCGATACATATGTGGGACTCCCCGAAGGAAAAGACAGCATTGTCAAAGGTTCGAGACCGGGATACCGTCATAGTTTTACTTATGAAATACCTGTAGTCACCGGCAGGATCCCGGCCGGATACTTCTATTCAAATGTTAAGGATATGGCAAGATGGATCGATATTTGGATCGGAAGCGCCGATATTCCGGAAGAATACCGGGCCCTCGTAAGCAGTGTAAAGCAAAATCTTACCACACCCGGGGATTACTATTCCGGATGGGAGACATTTGAAAACGGAACAATAGCTCATTCCGGCGGAACCCCGAATTATTCCTCCAGAATTCTTTTTTCAGAGGAGGATCGGACGGGTGTGTGTGTTCTTACAAACATGAATGTGGCGGCCTCTACCGACAGCTTGTGCAATGGAATTTATGCCGTTACCATGGGCGGGGAAAAGGGTAAGATCATCACCGATGTATGGACAGTTTTTGATATAATATTTATGGCTGTAACAGTAGCAGGCTTAGGCATCATCATTTTTTCCTTTTTTATTAAAAAGCGGGCTCCGTTGATCGCATTGGGATGCTTTGCGGCAGTAACTCTCATTACAATATGCATCGTGATGCCCCTTGCTTTTGGCGCAGGCCTGGGAGAAATGATGTTTGTGTGGGCACCGTATAGTTTTTCGGGCGGACTGATCATGCTGGCGGTCTGCACACTCGCAATATTCATCAGGACAGTTACAAGTAAGAAGAGGGGAGTCTGACAAATACAGAAGCATTTACAGGGATGGGTATACTCAGACTTGAAGAGGAAGGTTTGATCGATCCGGATGCTTCCGCCACGGATTATAATTTACGGAGGTTAATATGGATATCGCATATAAAAAACTGACGGAGAATGAATTAAGCAGAGTAATAAAAATGAGAATAGACCAGCTGACGGAGGAATACACATCAGTGGGCAAAACGGTTCCTGAAGGTGTAGACCTTGAAGCTGCTCTGTCGAATTTTTATAAAAAGAACATGGCTGCAGGTACCTATGTTTCATGGCTTGCATTTGACGGGGATAAGATAGTCGGAACGAGCGGCATGTCCTTTGCGGAAAAACCGCCATATTTCACGTGCCCTTCGGGAAAAGTTGGTATCTTGTCCAGCATGTATACCGATCCGAACTATAGACGGCTTGGAATAGCAACGCAGCTGCTTGACAGAGTAGTAAAAGAGGCAAAGGACTACGGCTGCGGAACTATCTATATCACAGCTTCGGATATGGGCGTAAAGCTGTATGAATCATACGGTTTTAAGCATAACGGTAATTTCATGCAGTACAATTTCTGAAGTTGATCTTTAAGCTTTGAACAAAAGACCTTTACGGATCACCAGATACTTATCCTGTCCTCTTCGGCAAGGTACATCCCGTCGCCTTC
>JAEEGL011210174.1_pt1 | contig 19030 bp, 15 predicted proteins | sample 9134231 | NCBI WGS metagenome assembly JAEEGL01 (sample SAMN16246548, study PRJNA631951) | gut metagenome | biome: gut microbiome; feature: rumen; material: fiber-attached | host: Bos | place: Iran: Karaj | collected 2018-10 | reverse complement strand
CCACGCATTTTATTTGGTATTTGCGGACTGCCAAAGGCAGCCCCCATACACGGCTATTGCGTTTTCAGCGGCGTAATTGCGCATTACGCATAAAAAAGCAGCCGCCTTTCGAGCGACTGCTTAACAGACTTATTAGTTGCCGAGAATTTTAAGGATATCGTCGAGGTCGTAATCCTGATTCGAGGTAGCGGGCTTTGAAGGTGTATCGCTGATACCAAAGCCGTCGATGAGCGGATTATCTATCTGGAGAATGTTCTCCTCCTCATCTGTAACGCCCTCAGTGCTATCATCACTGTCAGCAGCAGCAGGAGCATCGGGATCGTCGAATCCGGCAGCGATAACTGTGATAGTCATCTCGTCCTCCATGTCCTCCTTGAATGCTGTACCGAAGATGAACTCAACACCGTCAGCAGCAGTATCTGTGATCATCTTTGTAGCTGCATCAACATCGGAGGAAAGGATATCCTCAGACATAGCGATATTGATAAGGAGTCGCTTTGCACCGGAGATAGATGTCTCGAGGAGCGGGCTGGAGATAACTGCGTTTGCAGCTTCCTTTGCCTTGTCCTTGCCCGAGCCGTGACCGATAGCCATATGAGCGTATCCTGCGCCTCTCATGATAGTTGAAACGTCTGCGAAGTCGAGGTTTATGTAGCCCTCTTCAACGATAAGGTCAGAGATGCTCTTTACACCTGTCTTGAGAACGTCATCGGAAAGCGAGAACGACTGCTTCATAGTAAGCTGCTGCTTGCCCTCGAGGAGCTTCTCGTTCGGGATAACGATGAGTGAATCAACATATTTTCTCAGCTCTGCGATACCTTTTTCAGCCTGAGCCATTTTCTGCTCTCTCTCGAAGAGGAAAGGCTTGGTAACAACAGCAACTGTGAGTATATCCATTTCCTTTGCTATCTTTGCAACTACGGGAGCCGCACCTGTACCGGTTCCGCCGCCCATACCTGCTGTGATGAAGATCATATCTGCGCCCTTGAGGTGTGCTTCGATCTCGTCTCTGTTCTCTTCTGCGCTGCGCTGACCTATCTCAGGCTTATTGCCGGCGCCTCTTCCCTTAGTGAGCTTGGTGCCGATCGGTATCCTTGTTGTTGCCTTTGACTTATTGAGAGCCTTAGCGTCAGTATTTATAGCAATGTACTCGATATCGTTAACGCCGGAATCGACCATGCAGTTTACAGCGTTTCCGCCGCCGCCGCCTACGCCTATGACCTTTATATTAACATCGGGTTCCATAGCCTCTTCATAATTAAAATCTGACATTTTCGAAACTCCTCCTACTTTATTTATCTTTTTCTATAATATTATTCAATCTATAAATACACATATAATTTTAGCATATTATTTCTTTTTTTGCAAGCATTCTTAACTCATTTTTTAATTTTGGAGCATCTCACAATTTCAGCGCATCAAACCACTGCGTTTTATACAAAAATGTTACTGTTCGGCGTAATTATCCGGATTCTGGTAGTCGTTGTAGTTGAAATCGTCGCCGTAATAGCCCTCGCCGGTATCATCTGACTGCCAGTCATTTCCGCCGTCGTCGGGTACCCAGCCGCTTCCGTCATCGGGAGTTGGCTGAGGCTCAGGCTGCGGGACTGCCGTAGTAGTTGTTGAAGCTGTAGTTGTAACGGGTTTGCCGTTCTCGTCGGTGACTACGGTAGTTGTAACAGCTTCGTCAGCCTCGCCGCTCGGGCGGAAGCTGCACTGCTTCGAGCCGACCATCATGAGCGTTCCCTTCTTGCCCTTTACAGCCTCGTCCTCCATAGTTGCCTGCGCGAGGTCGAGCTTGTACTCAACGTCGCTCCAGTTGCCCATTTTGAAGATGAGACCGCTTCTGTAGCTGACCGTTATCGCGTACTCGTTGGTGATATCGACTGAGGAAATAGTCGTGTTGTCGTCGTGGTCGAAGCGGCTTATGAACTGCTTGAAGGCCTCGTTTTTGTTGTCGTTGCTCGATACGAGGGGTCTGCCGGGAGTGGTATCCGCCGGCTCGAAGCCGTATATCACGGGGATATTCTCGGTATCGGTGTAGAAGTTGTTGTCCGCGAGTATCTTTCCCTTGCGGCTCACGAGCAGCACTCCGTTCGCGTACTGTATGTTATACGCCGGTATACAGCGTGTCACGTTTATGCGCAGAGTAGAGGGGAAGTCCCTGTGTACCTCCGCAGTTTCAACGTAAAGGCGCTCGTCGAGGATCTTCTGCTCGGCTTTTTCGCAGTCGAGCCTGAGCAGGTTGTCTCCGGCGCGTATTCCCGAGGATTCAACTATCTCAGCCGGCGAATACGTCACCGATTCGCCCGATACGACTATCTCGTCGATGTTGAACAGGAAGGTGAAGCACATCGTTACGCCGACAACGGCAACAAGCAGTATCACAACTGCCGTATATACGCTCATCATGCGCTTTCTGCGGCGCATTCGCTTGCCGCTGTTCTGCCTTTCTATATTGGTCTTTTCAACGTCGTTCATTTTATCGCTCCAAACTCGCTGTCACACGCGGCGGATATCTCCCCCGAGCCGGCTGACAGCCTCCTCAAATTTTTCATAGCCTCTGTCGATATGCGCGATGCCGCTCAGACGGGTAGTGCCCTCTGCCGCGAGAGCCGCGACAGCCATAGCAGCTCCGCCGCGCAGGTCAGTAGCTTCTATCTCAGCCCCGTGGAGCCTTGAAACTCCGCGGACTACCGCTACCTTGCCCATTACCTCGATGTCGGCTCCCATTTTTATCAGCGCCGCTGTGTGGCGGTAGCGGCAGTCGAAGATATTCTCCTCAAAGACGCTTGTGCCCTCTGCACGGACAAGAGCTGCCATGAGAACAGCCTGTGCGTCCGTCGGGAAGCCGGGGTGCGGCATGGTGCGTATGCGCTCGCGGACGGCTCTCAGCCTTCCGCAGCTCCGGAGGTATATCTTATCCCTGCCGGCGTAAATGGTGCAGCCGGTCTGCTCGAGAACCGAGAGAAACGGCTCTGTTTCGGCGACACACGCATTTTTAAGTATCATCTCTCCGCCCGCAGCCGCGGTCATCGAGAGATATGTGGCTCCGGCTATCCTGTCGGGCATTATCGTGTATTCGCAGCCGTGGAGCTCCTCCACGCCGTTGATGACGATACTGCTTCCGCCGTCGCCCTTTATATCAGCGCCGCGTGCCCTGAGAAATCCGCAGAGGTCGCATATCTCCGGCTCGCGCGCGGCGTTGTTCACGATAGTTTCACCTCCGGCAGTTACCGCGCAGAGAATGATATTCTCAGTTGCGCCTACTGACGGGAACGGCAGAGTTATACGCGCTCCGTGAGCTCTTCCGCCGTTTATGCGGCAGCGTATCCTGCCGTCCTTGTCGGAAATATCCGCTCCCATTTTTTTCAGCGCCGCAAGGTGCATATCTATGGGACGGGGTCCGAGCTCGCAGCCGCCGGGAATGCTTACCGTACATTCGCCTGTTCTGCCGAGTATCGCGCCCATGAACATTATCGACGAGCGCATTTCACGCATGAGGTTTTCGGGTATCTCGCTGCCCTCAGCCCCCGCAGGGTCTATCACGGCAGTTCCGTCGGAAATACTGCACTTGCAGCCCAGACAGTTGAGTATCCTCGAAGCGGAGTATACGTCCGTCAGCTCCGGACAGCTTTTCAGCACCGTCTCGCCTCCGCCGAGCAGAGCCGCTGCCATTATCGGCAGGGAGCTGTTTTTGCTTCCCTGCAATGTGAGTTCGCCGCTGAGTGGGCGACCTCCCGTGATGATGAATTCCTGCATAAGACCACCTCGCAGCTTTTTGTGTATATTATGCTGCTTGGCGGCTATGTGTTACAATGTGCGGTTATTACTGCACTCCGATGTAGTTTGCCTTGAGGAAGGAATCAAAGTTGCTTGCCATATCGTCGGGAATGTATGCGTACATCATGTGTCCCCTGTCGGTGAGGTAGACCTTTCCGCCGCATTTTTCCGCGTATTCGAGCACGTTCTGACGCCAGTTCACCTTCTTGCTGAGAGTCGGCATATCGCTGAGGTAGAAGCATATCGGACACTTGGGGATACCGGTCTTTTCGGCTCTCATGGCGTTCTCGGTCATGAGTCTTGCCTCCTCGTAGAATTCCCTGTTAGCGATGTTGCGGTAGAAAAGTCCGCGGTATATCTCCTTTTCCTCGGGCGTGAGCTCGTTTCCGGACATCAGCCCCGAGGCGTCCTCGGTCTTTTTCTTTGCAAGCTTTGCGACAAGTCCGCCCTTTGCGATAGTGCGGAGCATCTTGAACTGCTTGTCGAGCATTTTCAGGCGCTCGAGCTCGGTTATCTCCTTCGACTGCTGTATTGCTGTTTCGGGAATGCCCATGTCGATGCTGAGAATGGCTTCGACCTCCTTGGGGTAGGTGTTTGCCCAGTATATAGCCTCGAATCCGGAGTAGGAATGCGGAGCCAGCACATACGGCGGCTTGATGCCTGCCTTTTCGAGGGCTTCCCTGTCCTCGGCAACGAGCTTTTCGAGCAGTCGCTGGCTCTTCATGCCTTCGCTGAAGCCGTAGCCCGGCTTCTCTATGACAACGATGCGGTATTTCTCGGACATTCTGCTGTAGAGCGGCTTATACTCCAGCACCGGACAGGTCACGCCGTTTCCAGCCATGAACACTATCGTTACCTTGCCCTCGCCCTCGGTGTAGACGTTGACCTTTGTTCCGTTTACTTCGACTTTGTTTTCGTACTTCATTCTTTACCCTTCTCAATCAGCTTTTCAATTACTTTAAGGATACGCTCATTTGTGTCGCTGAGGTGGAGGTCTGCCGCGCTCTGCGACATTATCTCAACTCTGTCGGGAGCGTTGTAGAGCTTCTCTATCTCGGAAATTATCCTCTCGTTCGTTACGTCCTTCTGCTCGATGACTATCGCAGCTCCCGCCTTGCCGAGCACCATTGCGTTGTGATACTGGTGGTTGCCTGCGACTATCGGGGACGGTATAAGTATCGACGCCTTGCCCGCTGCTTCGAGCTCTGCGAGCGTTGAAGCTCCGCTGCGGCAGACTACAAGGTCAGCCGCCGCAAGGCAGACGTCCATGTCGTTTATGTATTCGGTGATGCGCAGGCGGTCGCTTTTAAGAGGTATGCCTGCCGCCTTCATAGCCTGCGGGAAGGTATCCTTTCCCATTCCGCCGTAGCCGTGGATATGGTTTATATCCAGCTTTTTGCCGACGTGCCACTTGATGACCTCGGTCATGGTCTCGTTTATGCAGCCTGCTCCGAGACTTCCGCCGAATGAGAGTATCGTGAAATCATCGTTGAAGCCGAGCTTTTTACGCGCTTCCTCACGGCTTATCGAGTTTATGCTGCCGCGGACGGGAAGTCCCGTAACGCTGTACTCGAACCTGCTCTTGTCCATGAATCTGAGGGCTTCCTCAAAGGTGAGCATCACGTAATCGACCTCCTTCGAGAGGAGACGGTTCGTAACTCCGGGATAGGCGTTCTGCTCGTGGATAGCAGTCGGAATGCCCATACGTGCTGCCTTGCGGATAACGGGTCCGGCGGCATAGCCGCCTGTGCCTATGGCGATATCGGGCTTGAAGCCCTCGATTATCGCCTTTGCCCTGCGTCCGGAGGCTGCAAGGTACGCGAGCGCCTTTGCGTTCCTGCCGATGTTCTCGACGGATATGCGGCGCTGGAATCCGGCTACCTTTATGGGCTCCATTTTATAGCCTGCCTGCGGTACGAGCTTCGACTCCATGCCCTTGGGGGTACCGGCGAAAAGGAACTCGGTGTCGGGGTATTTTTCCTTGATGATATCAGCGATGGCAAGGCCGGGATTGATATGTCCGCCTGTGCCGCCGCATGAAATGAGAACTCTCATAGATATGCTCCTTTATGCGTTTTTCGGTTCGTCATATTCAGGCTCTTCAGGCTCGGGAGCGGGCGGAAGAGCTTCATTTTCCTCGGGGTAGTACCTGTGCTGCGAGATGTTCAGCATTATGCCCATTTCGACGAGCTGCATGACCAGCGCCGTGCCTCCGTAGCTGAAAAACGGCAGGCTGATACCGGTGTTGGGTATGAGATTGCTGACAACTGCGAGGTTGAGGACGGTCTGAATGCCTATCTGAGTGGTTATGCCGACTGCGATGAGCATACCGAATCTGTCCTTGCAGCGTACTGCTATCGAATAGCCCTCGATGATGAGGAGGAAGAATACTATGATTATCGCGAGCGCTCCCACGAAGCCTATCTCCTCGCAGACAATCGGGAAAACGAAGTCGTTCTTGGTCTCGGGGAGGTAGAGATACTTCTGGCGCGAGTTGCCGAGTCCGAGACCGAAAAGTCCGCCCGAGCCTATCGCGATGAGCGAGTTAGCGGTCTGCCATGTGTCGTTGAGGACGTCCGAGAAGGGGTCTCTCCACGATTTGATACGTACCTGTACGTAGCTTCCCGGGACGTTCGCCTGCCACGAGATATAGCCTATCGCCGCGAGAACAGCGCTTATTCCGAGAGCGAGGTACTGCTTGATGTTGGCACCTCCGCAGAGCACCATTGCGATAGCGATAGTGCTTATGAGTATGATACCCGAGATGTGCTTCTCGAGCGCGATGAGAGCTACGTATATGCCGAGCAGGAATGCGTACTTGATGATTCCGGTGCCGAAGGTGTTCATCTTCTTGCCGTCGCGCTCCATGCTGTATGCGAAGAATATTATCAGCGCCAGCTTTGCGACCTCTGACGGCTGGAGGTTGATAGGTCCGATGTCTATCCAGCGGCGCGCTCCCATGGAGCCGCCCTCGTCGTTACCCATTACAAGTACCAGCACGAGCAGTATCGCTACTGCGACGTAGAAAAGTCCGGCGATGTTGAAATTCCTGAACAATGTCACGTTTATCTTCTTGAGGTTGTGATAGTCCATTTTCATGAAGAATATCATGCCCACAAAGCCGATAGCGGCGTAGAATGCCTGTTTCTTTGCGAAGTAGAGTCCGTCGTTGAAGTCGTTGTAAGCCCATGCGTAGCTCGCGGAAGCCATCATTACCAGTCCGACTACGAGCAGTATCATTACATAGGCGAAAAACGGCAGACTTATATCGCTCGTTCTGCCGTCTCCCACGAAAAACCGCAGGATACCGCCCGAGCGTTTTCTCTTTCTTGTTTTAGCTGTTGCCATTGCGTCCTCCCACAGTTGATATGATGCAATTTACGAATTATCTGAATGCCAGCAGTGTTACTATTCCCAGAACTCCGAAAACAATTCCTGCAAGCGAGAATGTGATGACTATCTTGTACTCGCTGAATCCGCTCATCTCGAAGTGGTGGTGGATAGGAGTCATCTTGAAGATGCGGCGTCCCTCGCCGTACTTTTTCTTGGTGTATTTGAAGTATGTCACCTGTATAACTACCGACAGCGCCTCGATGATGTAGACCAGTGCCACAAGGAGCATCAGCAGGTGCTTGTGGAGTATGAGTCCGGTGCCGGTAACTGCCGCTCCGAGGAACATCGAGCCCGTATCGCCCATGAAGCACTTCGCAGGGTTGAGGTTCCAGATGAGGAAGCCGAGACAGCCTCCCGCGAGCGCCATTGTGAAGCATGAGAGCTCGTTCTCGCGGAGGTATGCACAGCATACCGTGAATATCAGCATCGCGATGAACGTTACCGAGCCGCAGAGACCGTCAACTCCGTCGGTGAGGTTTACCGCATTCGTGAGGTAGATTATCACCGGTATCATGATGATGTAGTAGAATATTCCCAGTGAGGGAGTTTTCCAGAAGCCGAGGTCGATACAGGTCGAGCCGTCGCCGAATTTGTATATCATGAAGAGGAAGCCGAGCGAGAAGAGGGTCTGCAAGCCAATCTTCTGCATGGGCGAGAGTCCGTCGTTGTTCTTGCGGGCAACCTTGGTGTAGTCGTCGATGAAGCCGATAAGTCCGAACAGGAGCGAGAATATCACTACCGCCAGAAGCCGGAAGAATGCGTGGTGAGTTTCCTGAGCGGTCGTATCAAGGGCGTAGCGTATGCGGTAAGCCCAGTAGCCGCCCATAGACATCAGCGTCGTCGAGATGATGAACATGAATCCGCCCATGGTGGGAGTTCCCTGCTTTTTCGCGTGCCACTGCGGACCGTCCTCAGTTTTGATAGGCTGTCCGAACTTTATCCTGTGGAGGAAGGGCACGAGCCATTTTCCCGATATCCCCGCGAGCGCGAACGATGCGAGCGCGGTAAGCAGATTTATTATCCATAATGACATATATCAACACAACTCCAGTTTTTTCAGATTATAAAAGCTTCAGTCCTTCGGCGACTATCTCACGCTCGTCGAAGTGTATCTTCTTCATGCCGGCGAGCACCTGATAGTCCTCGTGACCCTTTCCCGCGAGGACGATGATATCGCCCTTTTCAGCCGTTTTCAGCGCGTGGAAGATAGCCTCGCGGCGGTCTGTTACCACGTCATAGGGAACGGAAGAGCCCTCAAGTCCGGTAAGTATCTCGGCGATGATAGCCTCGGGGTCCTCGTTTCGGGGATTATCCGATGTGACGATAAGCCTATCCGCGTAGGAAGCCGCTGCCTTCGCCATTTTCGGACGCTTTGCCGCGTCGCGGTTCCCGCCGCAGCCGAAGAGGCATATCAGCCTGCCCTCGGTGTATTCCTTAACGCTGCGGAGAACGTTCTCTATCGCGTCGGGAGTATGCGCATAGTCGCAGATGACCGTGAAATCGCGTCCGGTGGGTATCACCTCGCATCTGCCCTTTACGCCGTTGTAGTTGGCTATAGCTTCGATTATATCAGCCGTGCGTATGCCCTCGCGGAGACATACCGCTATCGCGGCTGTAAGGTTCGAGACGTTGAAAAGTCCAGGTATACGTGTCTTTACAAGGTGTGATTTGTCTCCGCGGCAGAACCAGAAGCTCGTGCCCGAGGACTTCATTCTTATGCCGTCGGCGTATACATCGGCGCTGCACTTGACGCTGAACGAATACTTCTCGCAGCCGACCTCGCTGAAAAGGCGCTGACCGTACTCGTCGTCGATGTTGATGATAGCCGCGTCGCAGACGTCAAACAGCATCTTTTTGGCTTGGAAGTAGTCCTCCATGTCCTTGTGGTAGTCGAGGTGGTCCTGCGTGAGATTGGTGAATACCGCAGTTCTGAACCACGACGAGCCGATGCGGTTCTGGACGAGTCCGAACGAGCTCACCTCCATTACCACGTACTCGCAGCCCTCGTCCGCCATTTTCGCGAGCAGAGCCATGAAGTCATACGTCATAGGAGTGGTGTTCTCGGTGTGGAGCACCTCGTCGCCTATCTCGTTCTGTATCGTGCCGATGAGACCGGTCTTGTGACCGTTCGACATGAGGATATGCTTTATCACGTTCGTGGTAGTGGTCTTGCCGTTTGTGCCGGTTACTCCGATGAGCTTCATCTTCCGCTCGGGGTGACCGAACCACGCCGCGCATATTTTTCCGTAGAGGAAGCGTGAGTTGTCAGTTAGTATCTGCTTGTCGCCGAGTCCGAGGTCGCGCTCGCAGACTACCGCAGCCGCTCCCTTTTCAAGCATTTCCGCAGCCGCGTCATGACCGTCGAATTTTCCGCCCTTTATACAAACGAAGAGGCTGCCCTCAGTCACCTTGCGGGTGTCGTCTGTTACGGAGCTTATCTCTGTCTCGCCGACAGGCGCTGCGGCGTTGTTTTCAAGTAAGTCCTTTAGTTTCAATCTGACTGCCTCCATTCTGAATGTGGTTTGTTTCATTATGCGGTGTTTTTGTATTTGGCGGAGCATCGAGGAATAATTCTCAATTCTCCATTCTTTTAGTCTCCGTCCGAGTTTACTATGAACTCGACTTCTATTACCTCGCCGACTGCTATCTTCTTGCCGGGCTCGGGCTTCTGGCTCGCTACAACAGCTCCGTCGCGGCGGACTGATGCTCCCTTTGCAACGTAGTTGAGCTGGCTGTATGCAACGTTGTCGTTCACCATACTCGGAGTGAGACCGATAAGGTTCGGAACCTCTGTATAGTCTACGATATGTGAGGGCTCGGTGTAGAGGTAGACCGTGCCTTCCTTCGATATCATCGAGCTCGTTACCGGCGACTGCGCGATAACAGTCGTTCCGGTGCCGATGACCTCGTAGTTTATGTTCTGGTCTTCGAGCGTCTTTTTCGCCGATTCGAGGTCTCCCTCAAGGAGAGGCACCTTTACGTCGAGGTTTTCGAGCTCGTCGTCCGAATATTCGGGGCTGAATCCGAGATACGGCAGAACGTCGGTGAGAATGTCTCTTACCGTGGGAACTGCGACTGTGCTTCCGTAGTAGCCTATCTTCTTGTCAGGCATATCCGCGAGCACGAGCAGGATTATCTCGGGGTCGTCTGCAGGCATGAAGCAGCAGTACGAAGCGCCGTACTCCTGGTCGTCAGCCTTTTCCTCAACGCCCTGCTGGGGAACGAGGTCCTTTGCGGTGACTGAAAGTCTCTGCGATGTACCGGATTTGCCGCCGATAGAATATCCCTTGATGTTAACGTTTCCGCCCTCGCTCTCGGATACGACTCTCTCGAGAGCCGTTCTCATCTTTGCCGAGGTCTCCTCGGATACTACCTGACGTCTTACGGTGCGCTCGTTCTTGAGAACAACGTTGCCGTCCTCGTCGAGTATCTTGTCTACCACGTAGGGCTGGAGGAGGTATCCGCCGTTTATAGCCGCGCAGTAGGAGGTTATCATCTCCATGGGAGTAATGGTCTCGCCCTGTCCGAACGAGCATACCGCGAGGTCTACGTCTGACTTATCCGGCGGCATTACGCCGTATACCTCGTTGGGGAGGTCGATGCCGGTGGGCTCATTGAGTCCGAATGCGTCGAAGTAGTAGCAGAATTTGTCGATGCCGAGGCGCTTGCCTATCTCCATGAAGGCAGGGTTGCACGAGTGCATGAGTGCCTGCTGATAGGTCTGTGCGCCGTGACCCGAGGTCAGGTGGCACTTGATGGGATTTGCGCCGGGAATAGTTACCGAGCCTGAGCAGAAGAACGAATCCTTGTCGAGGTCGATGAGGTTCTCCTCGAAAGCAGAGGCGCTGGTTATGACCTTGAATACCGAGCCGGGCTCGTAGTTTTCAGAGATGCACTTGTTCTTCCACTGCTTCTCGCGCGCTTCTGCGATAGCCGCTGTCTTGGTATCGCCCTGAAGAGCGTCTATCTGCGCCTTCATGTTGGGGTCTTTTACCTCGCGCGGCTCGTTGAGGTCGAAGCTCGGGTAGGTCGCCATGCCGTATACTGCACCTGTTTTCGCGTTCATCATTATCGCGCAGGCACGGTTCTGGACATTGAACTTCTCGACCATTTCCTGAAGGTGCTCCTCGAGCTTATACTGTATGTTCATGTCTATCGTGAGGTAGACGTCGTTGCCGTTCTTTGCGGGATAGGTCTTGGAGTATCTGTACGGGAGCTCGTTTCCGTGGGAATCCTTGGCAGATATCGTTCTTCCGTCGGTGCCGGAGAGATAATCGTCGTAGTAAGCCTCTATTCCGTAGATACCGCAGCCGTCAGCCCTCGTGAAGCCTATTACCGGAGCCGCGAGCTCATTCTGGGGGTAGTATCTCTTTGTATCCTCCTCGACGTTGAGGCAGGTCATGTTATACTTGCTGAAAAACTTGATTATGTCGTCGGCTACGGGCTTTTCAACCTGTGTCTGGAGGACGCTGTACTGGCTGTTTTCCTCCATTGCCGAGCCTACGTCCTCGGGAGCGATGCCGAGCTTTTCCGAGAGAAGAGCTATCGCCTCCTGACGGAACTGGTCGCCGGAAGCCGGAAGGTCGTTGCTGATGACAGCCTGCTTCTCCTCGCCGTTCTCGTCGGTAGTGAGCTGTATATCGGGCTTGTAGGTGCCGTTTTTGATATCATCGGCGCGCTTGTCTATCTTTTCCTGAAGCTCCTTCATATTCTCGCGGAAGCGCTTGGGGTCGAGTATGACCTTGTACACGGTCGCGCTCTTTGCGAGCGGAGTCTCCTTCGCGTCGTATATCGAGCCGCGGTGCGCAGGTATGATTATCGAGCCGAAATGCTGGTCGTTAGCCATTTCCTGATATTTTTTGTTGTCGAGTACGGATATCTTGAAGAAGTTCGCGGCAACTGTGCCGAAAAGTCCGAAGAATGCGGCTATCATTATGTATTTTGCGCGGAACTTCATCGACCTTGTGGGAAGGTTCTTATTAGCCATTATACTCTCTCTTTCTGTATTTATAGTAGTATCGCCGCAGTCTCTCAACGTAAACGCCGCGAAACTGTACGTTTTACTTGTTTTCCCTTAAAAATAGAATAAGGCAGAGTACTTTCGTGCCCCGCCTTTGAACATCGTGTTTTTTTATGTGATGTCCGTTTCTATTGATACGACGCAGGTTGATAACGCTTGTCAGGCGCGGACTGCTCGCCCCCTGTCCGTTACGCTCCGGACAGGGGAAGCGGTCCTGTGATATTCCGAATCACCCGCTTTGTATCTCCGTGTTCTACTATCACTACGGCATTTATTTTTTTGGCGCCGTTAGTATTTGAAAATGATTATGGGCAGTCCTGTTACTATATATATTGGCACTACCCTCTGAAATATTCCACGCACTGGTCAAAAAAGTCTCTGACCTTTGCGAGGACGCCCTCGTCCTGCTTTGGAATATTTACAACGTCGTCAGTCTGTATCTCGATGTACTTTATCTGTGAGGAATCTATCTTTTTCATTCCGAGTACATTTTCGGCATAGTCATCGACGTTTTTCGCAGACATCTTGCTTTCAAGCTCGGATTGAAGGCGTACATTTTCCGCCTCTGCAAGCTCAAGCTCTGTATTCAGCGCCGAGACCTTGCTGTACATCGTATTTCGTCTGTCGAGACTGTAAATTACCGTTCCGAGCAATACGAACGCAAGAGCAGATACCAAAACAATAGTGAATAAGGAGCCGCTTTTTACTTCTGTTCTTTTCATGGTTATTGGCGGTCTTTTCTCAGGCTTTTCCGGTCTTTCCGGAGCTTTAGGCTGCGGAGCGGCGTTTGTGCCGAATGCTTCCGCATTATAGCGGTAAACAGAATCTCGTTCAGCCATTGCCCGATGCACTCCTTTCTATTATTCTGAGCTTTGCACTTCTGCTTCTGTTGTTGCTTTCAAGTTCCTTTTCGTCAGCCTCTAAGGGCTTTCTGTTCACAAGTTTTCCCTGCGGCTTGCGTCCGCATACACACTGGGGGAAATCGGGCGGACATATACAGCCTTTACACCAGCCTGCGAATCGCTGTTTAACGATTCTATCCTCAAGCGAATGGAAGGTGATAACGGCAAGTCTGCCACCGGGTCTCAGGGCGTCAAAGGCTTTATCGAGCCCCTCCGAGAGGTGGTCGAATTCGCCGTTTACGGCAATGCGTATCGCCTGAAACGTTTTTTTGCAGGGGTTTTTGTCTCTTCTCGCTTTCTGCGGTACGCTTTCGCGTATGATGTCGGCGAGCTGCAAAGTTGTTTCAATGGGAGCTTTTTCTCTTGCACGTACAATATTTGAAGCTATGCGGCGCGAGAATTTCTCTTCGCCGTACTCAAAAATTATCTTGGCAAGCTGCTGCTCATCGAAGGTATTAACAAGGTCTGCTGCGCTCATTCCGGTCCGGCTCATTCTCATATCGAGGGGAGCGTCGGAATGGTAGGAGAAGCCGCGGCTCTCCTCATCGAGCTGATACGACGAAACTCCGAGGTCCATCAGAATGCCGTCAACGGCATCTATGCCGAGTTCGTCAAGCACCTTATCGAGCTCGGAATAATTGCGGTGTATCACCTGTGCATTTCCGAACGCTGACAGTCGCTCTGAAGCAGCCTTTACTGCATCAGGGTCGCGGTCGAGCGAGATAAGTCTGCCTTTATTGCTCAGTTTAGCGGCTATAGCAGAAGAATGTCCGCCTCCTCCGGCAGTGCAGTCGACATATATGCCGTCGGGCTTAATGTCGAGACCGTCGATAGTCTGTGTGAGGAGGACAGGAACATGACTGAATTTCATAAAACACTCCTTAATATTAGTACCAAAAGGCACAAACAGACTGCCTCAGGCAGCCATGCTGTCTTTATCAGAGTACGAGATCTGCGAGTGCAGCCATCTCTTCTTCAGGATCAATGTCGTTTACAGTTTCAGCGAACTTAGCGCTGTCCCATATTTCAGCCCTGTTCAGGTTGCCGATAACTGTGATATCGTTTGTTATCCCAGCGTATTCTCTCAATTCCTGAGTGATAAAAATACGACCCTGCTTATCGGGTATCTGTTTATCAGCGCTTGAGATAAGCTTTCTTCTGATAGCAGTTCCCTTGGGACCTGTTATCTTATTGAGCTCAGCACAGTATTTATTGTATTCCTCAACAGAATACACGGCAACATAGTGATTATCGTAACCCTTGCAAAGATAGAATTCCGCACCGAGGATATCACGAAGCTTGTTCGGGAAGCTCATACGACCCTTTGCGTCGATACTGGGATTATAAGTACCGCATAACGGCTCGTTCATGACCTTCGCCTCACTTTCCTTCCTTTTCGGTGCTGCCATTCACCCTAAAATGGATTAAATCACAACTCAATGCCTTTTTTAACCCCTACAAATATTATATCTCATACAGCGGAGCAAATCAAGGTGTTAAAATGCTGATACTCTCTCGAATTTTCAGACATTTTTTGGTGATTTTGTTAAAAGTGAAACATTTGTTTTCTTTTTAGTATTTAGTTTTAACAGAATTTTCACCACTCATCACCTTTCGGGGTGATTTTGGGTATGAAAAATGGATCTTTTCACCTTTTCAGACATCGTTGTCCCAAAAACGAAGAATAAGTCCCCGGGCACAGCTGTCCGCTGCGCCCAAAGACTTATCAAAACTTATGGTGTATCTGAGTAGTAAGGTCAATCTGTAATTTCAGCAGAATTATTTACAGCTGTAGTTTCCACTGTCTCTGTGAGCCATTCCGGAGCCGTTGTCTCGGCAATGGGCTCGGAGGTAGTTACCGGAACGCCTGTAGCCGTGGTAGCTGCTGCCGTAGGAGTCTCTGTTGCGGGCTCCTCGACCGGCACCTCGTACCATGAGGGCTCCTCGTTGGGATTCTCATAAGCCTCGGGGTCTGTTATCGCGGTATCGCTTCCGATGTCAGTGGGTGCATTATTCTCGTAGTATACCGCCGGAGTATGCTCATAGCTGGCATTTACGACTCTCGGAGTAGATGAACCGCCGTCGGGTATCTCCTCTCCGTCGGGTCTTGCGGTATAGTATACGGTGAACTTTGACGATTTAAGTCCGATATCGAGCTTGAACTCATAGCCTCTTACGGTGAGCTGGTCGTCGATATTGACCGATGTAACGTAGCCTGTCTCTTCCGAGTATGTAGGCTGTATCCAGTTTTCAGGATTTTTCGAGAGCTTTATGCCATAAGCCTCTTGTATCATGTTCCTGAGCTGGAAGTCGTCGATGTATGTTACCGTACCGTAGTGGGGGTCGTAACCGGCGTCGTAATCGCTGGATACCGAGCGGAGGTAGGGCAAGTCAGCCCAGAACACCTCATCGCAGTTTGCGGTAACGCCTCCGCACGAAGCGGAGAACATCGTAAGTGCGTAATCATCGTCGTAATAGAGTGCCTGACCGAGCACATCTTTTACAGCGTCAACAACTACCTGCGGCGGATTCGGCTTGCATCTGAGGTCGCAGGCGTCGTTGTTGTGGTATTTACAGTACGTATACACCGCAACAGCCTGAGCCTTTATAGCCTCATAGTTCATGCCGCTTCCGACTTCGTTGAAGACTATCTGTGAAACCATCGAGACAACGTCTCCGGAAACTCCGGCAACAGTTATCTCCTCGTCCTCCGCCATACCGGTATCCATTAAATATGTATCCGGATAGTAATGGAAGAGGATATCCTGATAGGTCCAGCCGCTGTAGGTCGCGTAGAAATTCGCACCGTTCTGGCTCATTCCCACGCCGTGACCCCAACCGTATGTAACGATAGCGAACTGTCCCGGGTTAGATTCGATCTCCGGCTCACTCTCGAATCCCGGAATATCCCCGACAAGTCCGCCGGTGACATTCAGTGCAACAGGAGTGGGCTTTTTATTCTTGTTCTTATTCTTTTTCTCTCCGCTGTTTTCAGCCTCGGGAGATGCCTCATAGCTAATGAGTGAAAGGCTGTCGTCGTAGTCTCCGAGCTCTGCTTTGTACCACTCGGTCTCATTCTTTTCTGTCTCTTCTTCATCAGATGAGACCGCGGCAGACGTTGTTTCCTCGGTCGTGCCAGTGGCTTTCGCAGATGTTGTCTCTTCGGCGTTTGCTACGCTTGAGGTGTTGGCGCAAAGCAGCACCGCACTCACAAGGACAGACGCCGCCCTATTAAAAGGGAGTTCTGACTTCATTGCTATCACCTCATATCTTTGAGCCGCGCCCATGCGGGAGCCTGCTCAATTTTATGTACAGCTTACTGCTCCCCTGCTTCGGGATCTTCCTCAGCATTCTCCGCGGGATCCTCCCCGGAGACGGGCTCAGTAGGCGTGTGGGCTTTGATGTATTCGTCAGTCCTCTTGACTGTTGAGAGGTCGTCCGCAGACTCGCCGTCGCGGAGACGTCTTGCAATGACTATGAAACGCGAGTTATCCTCGTCGGCATAGCAGGTAGACATGGTAAGCAGCTTGTCGCCGTACTTCACGTCAACGCCGGTATCAAAGAGCTGACGCTCTCTCGCCTTGCTGATATACTCGTTGAAGGTCGCCTCGTCATCGAGCTCCTCCATAGTCCAGTAAAGGTAATCGGAGCTTGCGCTGCCGCTTGTTATTGCGCAGCAGCAGATGACGTAGTCATAGTCTTTATAGTTTGAGCTGAGCTCCACGAAGGGCGCTCTCTCGAAGTATTCAAGGTCTTGTCTGTATCTTCTGAGCGAGCCGAACATCGTATTGTCAGCCATATTGTGACCGTAGATAACGATGTTTTCCGACTGCGAATCCTCGACTGCGCCGAAGTTGTCGGTATAGTCCATGAAGAGCGTACCGCCGCGGTAGTTACCGCCGTGGAAATCGTGGTCGAGGTAGAAGTAGTTGGCGTCGAAGGCTTCCTCGCCGTAGAAGGGCTGTCCCTCGGAAATGACTCCGGGGTCCTTCACGATAGGACCGTCAACGTCGGTATTGTTTATCCTTATCCAGCCGCAGACGTCCTTATTCTGCTTCATAAGCAGCTTTGCGCGCTCGGTCATGCCCTTGCACGAGGGAACGTAGTCGTCAAAGACCGGTATCGGAGCGTCGGTAGTCGCCTCGATAGTAGTCTCGACCTTGCCGACGATGTGTTTGCTGTCTGAGCAGCCGGCTAAGCCTGCCGCAGTGATACCTGCCGCAAGCGTAACAGCTCCGCAGGCTTTAAGCATTTTAATTGCCTTTTTCATGTGTCTATCATTCCTCGGTATTTGCAGATTCTGTGGTTTCGGGTTCTGTTTCTTTCTCTTTTTCATCCGCCGGACCATAAGGTGTAAACGGAGCGTTCGGGTCATATCTGCCGTCACGCGTCTGCGAATAATTGCTGGACTCGTAGAAGAAATTCGGCCACTTCACATTCGGGTTAGCCTCGCTGTTCTGCGTGCCCTCATATGGGTCCTCACCGTCACGCACCTTTCGTGCCATGAGGATAAGTCTGCCTCTTTCATCATCAAGAAGCGTATTGCAGGTCGAAAGCGTGAGGAGCTCGTCGCCGTACTTCACATCTATATCATTTGTACGAATAGTACGTTTTTTCGCCTCGTTCACAAATTCGTAGAACTCCTTCTCGTCCTCGAAATCGATATAGTCCCAGCACTCAAAGCTGGTATCGGAATCGTCCTCGGCATCGATGAGGAAAAAGGCGAATATTTTATATGTGTAGGTATCGTAGTTTGAATTGAGCTGTACTATCGGGTGAAGCCCGTAATAGTCGGGATTGCGCTGGTAGTACTTGAAGGTGCCGAACATACTCTCGTCAGCCATGTTATGACCGTGGATAACGATGTTGTCGGAGTTTTTATGCGCGAGCTTATGGTCGAGGACGTAGTCGAAGAAGTTGCGTCTGTCCATGAAAAGCGAACCCGCACGCGAATCCTCGCCCTTGAAGCTGAGGTTGAGGTATTTTTTGTTGTCCTCCGCCTGCACGACCGGAAGGGAAACTATCGGTTCGCCGTCGACTGTCGGGATCGTGAGATAACCCACGACATCGTCGTTGATATCGAGGAGCATTTTTGCTCCGGGAAGGAGATCATAATATTTACCATCGTCCTTCTGTTCTTCCGGCTGAGTAGTGTAAATCGGCGGATAGGTGCTGTAGCTTTCGGCTATTTTCTGGTATTCGAGGCGGCTCCGCCAGAGGTCGATGTAGTAATCGCCGACCATGTATCCGCACACGATGACAGTTCCGACCGCGCCGAGAAAGACTATCTTTCTCACGACCTCGAGCGGCTTGTCGCCCTTTTCGGGGAAGAGCTCGCGGATACGGCGCTTGAGCGGCTTTTTCTTCTTTTTCTTTTTCTTCTTTTTTGAGGGAGCCTTCTTTGCCTCGGGAGCTTCCTTCCCGGGGACGTTGTCCTCCGCGGGAGCTTCCTTCCCGGGTGCGGGCTCAGTCACCTCATCGGGGACTTCCTCCGCAGGCATCACAGGCTCTTCCTCCGCCGGAACAGCAGCTTCCTCAGCAGGGATTTCCTCCGCGGGAGCAGTCTCCGCAGCGGCAGTTTTCTTTGCCTTTATCCTGTTGAATCGCGCTGCAAAGCTTTCCTCAGCCATTTTTTCATCGGCGTCGGGAGCCTTCGCCTCGGCGAGGTATTCCTCAACAGCGGGAGCTATATCGTCCCACGAGGGGACTTCCTCGGCAGCGGGCACTCCGGCAGCCTCCGGCTCCGCGGACGGAGCTTCCTCCGCCTGAGCGGCGTGCAGAGCCGCGCGAATCGCCCTTATCTTTTCAGCTCTTTTAGCGGCGTCGGCGTTTTCAGTATTCAGATTTTCGTTGTAGTCTTCACTCATTTATCCTGCCTCCGCGCTGATTCGGAGCAGTCCGGCACAGGCACAGACTTCTCCCTATCTATATG
>JAEEGL015340877.1_pt1 | contig 19031 bp, 20 predicted proteins | sample 9134231 | NCBI WGS metagenome assembly JAEEGL01 (sample SAMN16246548, study PRJNA631951) | gut metagenome | biome: gut microbiome; feature: rumen; material: fiber-attached | host: Bos | place: Iran: Karaj | collected 2018-10 | reverse complement strand
GGAAAATAAGGGGTATTTTGCAGCATCCTGCATCTATGATATGGACTTAAATACTGATTTTGCGATGCTTTTTGATAAGAAGGTTAAGCTCTTCACAGATAAGATCTATATAAGAAAAGCACACCTTGAAAAGGCGCTTCCGCTTGTTAACATTGAGGCAAAAATTGTAGAGATTCCTGATGAATGTGCCATTGTTGTAAAGGATGGATGTGTTCTTGATGATTCCTTTGTTTCATCCTATGGTGATAATCTGTATATTATCGGTGACGTCCTGGTAAAGAGAGAAAGCCTCTCTGCGCTGGACAGGATAAAGGCGCTCGTCGTAGACGGCGAGGTAAGGATCGCCGGAGAATGTGTGGATAAGTTCAATGAGATAAACGCTACCTGTGACAGGCTCATTGTCATGAGAGGTCACCAGATCGTTGATCAGGCTTTCGCTACAATCGACCGAGAGACTCTTGAAAACCATCCCGAGGGTGTTAACGTAAGGGACGTTGCAATGCTTGATGTTAATGCAGATATCCCGCCTGCACTTATCCGCGAGAGACTTAAGATCTCAGACTGCGCAAAGGTAAAATGCTCTGAACAGCAAAAGGCTGCAATCTCAGAGGTTTCTACTGATGTGGCACTGATCGGTGGCTCTACATTGAGAAATGTGTTTGGAACATTGTTTGGTGGTGGTAGCAATGATGCCGAAGGAATCTATGGCAATACCAAGTTTGTGAATGCTGATTATTATGAGTTATAAGCAGCGGATAGACATATTAAATATTGTGTTGACAATAGAGTTTGTGCTTGCTACAATATTCTTCGTGACTTACATAGGTCGCGGATTGCTGGCATAGCACAGTCGGTAGTGCGTCGCATTGGTAGTGCGGAGGTCACGGGTCCGATTCCCGTTGCCAGCTCGCCCTTAAACCCAGGAGTTATCTGGGTTTAAGGGTATTTTATTGCTTTAAAATAGTGGTCGTAAAGTGGTCGTAAAGCTTGTTTTTAACCGAAACATGACCTTATATCGTTCATTTTTGTATCCTGTTGAACTGCTCTGATATAGTGAAGAGTAGTATTTTTGTCTGCATGACCTGCTGCATACATTACAGTCGGAATATCTCCGCCAGTGGCTCTTGCAAGTTCTGTTATACTCCAAAAGCGTATTTTATGTGATGAAAGATAAGTAACACCGGCTTTGGCTGTGATTGCCTTTAGATGGTCATTAAAATGCCCTGTATTGAGAGGATTGCCTTCTGCAGTACAAACGATATGCTCATATACTTTAGGTTGCTCTCTAAGGCGTTTAAGAATATCTATCGCTCTATCAGACAATGGTAGTATTCTTGCACCATGTTCGCCACCTTTTGTATGGTTGAGTTCAAACGGGCGATTTACTCCATCACTGTCCTTGCGAAGTACAACTTCACGCGAAATGTTTATGGTCTTTTTCCTAAAGTCTACATCGCTCCATCTTAGAGCTTTCAGCTCACCAATGCGAACGCAGAGACAGAACATAAGCTCAATACCATATTCATACCCTGATTTGCGTTTCATGGATTTCAAAACTTCAAGAATGGCATTTCGGTCGTCACTTGTATAACGCTTATTACTGTTATCAACTGCTTTGAATTTTAAATCCTTACAGTTAAGAGAACGACTGAGATTATCAGTTACAATGTCAGATTCTACAGCAAGGTCGAAAATCATATTCATTATGCTTTTGACATTGTTAAAAGCTTTCCTACTGAGCACGCGCCCTGCGCAGATTTCCTTAAAGAACAACTTCAAATCTGATGCTCTGATATCTTTGATAGACTTTTCAGCAATGGAGGATTTTTCATAATATTTGTTCCATAGTTGCTGGTATCTATCTATAGTTAGTGATGAGATATCCGGATCTGCTTTTTTGGATTCAATTGCAGTGCTGTATAGGGCGCTGATAGTATGGTTATCATCTCCAAATAGATAGACGTACATCCTATCGTATGTTTCCTGTTCAGAACTTGCCGTGAATTTACTGCGATTATCCTTTCGCAGAGCTGAAGGTATCCTTATTTTGTATTGTTTATTCTTTGTGTCATATATGACAAATTTACTGCCTTCTTTTTTGTATGGTAGTAACGCCTCCTTTACTTTTAAAACTCGTTGCTTTGCTAAAATTTGATTTCTCATATTGGCTATATCAGCACTCTCATTAAGGAAGAGTGTAGCATTTGATATATTCTGTTGTCTATACATATACACTCCTCCTTTCTGATTTGAAGAAATAATCTTAATTGTTAATGAGCTAGTCGCTGATTGATATGCGGCGAAGACCGCTGTAATGCTGCTTTAACTGTGTGGGATGACAGAGTTTGTCAATATCTCTACCGGTATAATTAGTATTCATCCAGTTCTTTAATTCAAATTCAGCAATTAAAGGTTCGGACTTATCCATCATTTTGCCAGGTCTTGTGGCGACATTTCTCCCTTCGCATGACCATTCAGAGTAATCTGAAATGACATTCAGCACATCGGATATAAAAGTTGTGCGTCCCTGAACTTTTCCACTAGGGATAGTCTTGATGAACCATGCCTTATACAAGTCGTATAAGAAAGGAAATGGCAGGAAATCCCATACTAACTGAGGCAGCATTTCAGTTAAAAATTCCCTTACTGGATCATTTAATTCTTTATATGTAGTTAGTGCTTCTTTACAAACTGAGGGTTCGCTAAATTCGTAGAAATCAGAGTGTAGAGCCCTATATAAAGCATATTCCAAGACCTCATTCCGCTGGAGGTAGTCGTCTTTGATATACTTGCGCTCAATACCGGTAAAGCATTTGCTAAATGGGACGAATATTTGTCGCCTAAAAAAGCTGTTTGACTTATCCTTAATGCGAGGCGGTTCATTGAGACACTGGATAATTAGTCCGTAGAACTGGAATGATATTATATCTATATGTTTCCTTTCGACACTAACAACATCATGTGTGATTAATGCTTTTAATGTGGCAGCTTTGTCTACATAGCAGCCAACATCGTTTTCATCTGTAATGATGGCAGTCTTGTCGAGGATTCCACCCAATGCAAATCGATCAGAAAACTGACTTAAAGGAATGCTGATCGTGGTTTCTTTTCCACAGAGGTTGCGAAGGAGAGCACAAAATGTTCCCTTACCATTATTTCCACGCTCAGAATAGAACCAGATTGATTTGTCCCAAGGCACAAATGGGCGTATGATAGCTGACATTACTTCCCATAACAAATTCACAATTTCTCCGTCATCTGATAGAGTGGACATCCAACTATCAAGATCCCAATCGGTTCCATCAATATCATTATGAATGATTACATTTTGGGCATGGGGGTTATAATTGGTATGACATTTACTGACTAAGACATAATCTGGGGAAAAGTCTAATAATTTCTTGTTCGAATAATCAAAAATCCCATTATTCACCGCTATCAGATCAGGATTCATGGTGCGTTTTTTGTGGGGAGCCTTTAGTGACAATAAGGACATAACTTCGGATAACTCTTTATTGGATATTAGATAATTAAGGTCCAAAATCATATCCTTTATACAAATGCTAGAGAAGCTATAAATGCCATTTTTTTCATCATAAATTGCCAGCTTGCTAGAAGATTCAGTATTCCCATACTCGGAAGTTATAATATTGATAATATAGAAAAAGGTTAATAAGATATCTGCAATCTGGGGCGGATATAGTTTTTTTGGGGGTTTTTCCTTTTTAGTGTAGAGGGTATTTAAAGCTATGACTATATCAGCCTCATAATCTAAGATTTCTTGCTTGACATCACCTAATGAAGGATGGTTTTCCTGGTTATATCTTTGTAATACCGCTTTTGTTGCTACTTTAATAATACTGTCATTTGAATCTGTGACTTTGATAGATTCTCCCTGAATTGTTAAATGGTAGATCATTTTTCTTAAAACCTCGTCGACATAATTAATTCAGGTCAAAATAAAAAACCACCCGAACGACTGCAACAAGCAGATTATCAGAATGGTTTACGCATCGAAAACTTGTCTTTTATTGACAAGCTTCCGGCTTTTTTGATTCTGTAACCTGCTTCAGTCTTCGCGTGGCGAGGGTTGCTATGCATAAGCAACCATGTCTCAGCCATTTTTCAAAAATTTGAGCATGAAAAATGGCGTTTTCCCATATTTGTAATGTTATATTATCTAGTAGTGTTCGCGATCGGGGCACTGAATGACCCCACCAACCCGAATTCGTTACAATACAGGGTATGTAACGAATTCCACCTGCCCATAACGGTCAAATTGCAAGTAGTACCTCTACAGTCGGTACTAGACGTATTTCTGACAAGGGAAGAAACCGTATATCCTGAGAACGTATTTCTTTCTTGTTTTTGTCTCCTTCTATATTAATTATAGAGGGGGGATATTATTTTGTAAATGCATAAAGGTAGTCACCATGAAAATTTGGGAATATTCACAAAGCGTATTTTGCGTATTATATATTAATATATATAGAAAAACACCCCTTGTGCATTTTGCACAAATGAACTACAAAAGTAGCCCACTCAGAGACCTGAAAAGGGCCTTTTTCAAAAGAAAAAGATTGAAAGCTATGGTGAGCAGACAATCTTTTTCTTCATTACAGAATCTAAATATAAAATTATTTACAATATAATTATACGCTATGGCATATATTAAGTCAATAATTAATTATTTTTTACAAAAGGATAGTTGTATGAATTTTTAAAGTAGTTTGATGTTACAAAGTTATTGAGTGTATATTTTTTATCTGTAAATTTTTTTTTTTATTTTAAAAATAAATTTTAAACAGTGAAAAAACTAGAACATTGTAACATTTAAGAATGTCTTGCTCGCAAACCATTCTTAAATTACTTCACTATTGAGTAATTTAAAATGTGTTTCCAAAAATCCATTATTTCGTAATAGGGTCCCGCCATGATGGGACTTGAATTAAATGGATAAAAATCAAGTAGATGGATAAAGTCTTTCGGATTATCCAATGTATACACTATGTGATAAAACAGAAAGCACCTTGCATCCATTGAATAGTCAGACTGATAGCTATTAATGCAAAGGATAAAATCATTGTAGGTAGGAAACTTTTTGGACATAGTGTGTTTCATTTTTTTGATAAAACGTATCTGTTTTTCACTAAACATATTATAAGAATGTACAGGTGGAAATGATAATTCTACGTTCAGTTGCTTTTGATTTACATGATAGATAATCGGCTCTGAAGCATCATTATTGCTATGTTGTTCAGTTACAGATGGCACAGATTCAGCATTCAATTCTATAGATGGGGCAGTATATTCCACCACTGATGATCCTGTTCTTTCTTTCAATGCCACAGAATCTACCGGATCTGCGGAATAAATGTCAGACTCATTAGACTCTGATGCTGACAGCTTTTTTGCATATTTTTCATCTGAAGATTTTTCAGTGATATTCTCTTTACGGGCAAGAGAACCTTCTGTAAGCATTTCATCAATACTTTTTACTTCGCGATTTTTTAATTCTTCATCATAATCAAATTCAAAACTCATGATATCTTTACCTCCGTTATTTAATGTTTGATGGTATCTCAAAAATTGGTGAATTGTTGAGTTTTTCTTCACGTTGTTGTATGCGCGCTTTCGAGCCCTCTTCAAGAAGCATATCTATAGAGCTGTAGGTTCCTTCAATAAAGTTATACTCAGGTTCATATCCGCGGTTCTTTTCATTTTTGTTTTCTTCATTCATGGTTTTTGCCTCCTTTACAAAGAAAAGTCTTTTGTTTTTTGTGGTGAAGTGTAATCAAAATTTAACTCAGTTTTGGCTTGCTGATATCTTTGATAAGTTACTTGTATCTGTTTTTCTTCATCGTCATCTTCACCGTTTGATGATGTTTTATGTAATTGCAATATGGCTGGATTTGGTATTGGGGTAAGATCGGGTATGGAAGAGGGCTTGTCATCGCTAATTGTAGGTGAAGGTGTCTCATTTTGCTTATCTTTATGAGTTCTACGTTCGAGTTCGTATTCTTCGTGAAGCCTTTCCATTTTTTCAAAATCTGTTTTTATGAGCTTCCCTGAATCCGAAAAAACAAAATAGCTTTCACCTTTGGCTCGCATCCAGTTAACAAATGCATCTTCCTTTTGGCTAGTGGTGTTATTGGTTACTCTGTCACGTTCTCTCCAATAGGATTTGATAGCATCTAGCGTGTAGATTGTCCCTAGCTTATAATCACTAGATTGTCTTTTTTTTGATGATTTCTTTGGCAATGGACAACCTAAAAAATCATAAACGAGATAGTGACCGTATTTTTGTGATGATTTGCGCTCAACACTCACGCCTGCGACTTTCAAATTTCTTTTGAATTCCCTGACGGATTTTGAAGATTCCATAGCAGCACGGATACGTTGTTTCATATCAGCTTTGTAACTGTAAGCTTTTTTTTCTATAAGAAGTGCTTGTAGTTCATCCCTTGATAGATTAGGATTTTGCTCGCGAATTTTCCTGGCTTTATCCTCCTTTGCCCGTTCGGTTTGTGATGATCTGTTCTTTGGACAGTCATGGTTATTTTGTTTTAAATATTTTTGATTGATTTCATCAATCCAACTTTTGACGTTAGGATGAAATCTATTTTGTGGGACTACAGTTTTACCATGTAGATCCGAATTAAGGATCAATAAATGACAATGCAAACAACCATTGGTGCCATCTCTTTGGAAAAAACAGATTGATTTTCGGGCACCATCAGAATAGTGTTCTTTGACAAACTCTTTTACTATATTATTTGCTATTTCAAGGTCCTCTTCAGAATTTGGATTCAGCTCTTCCTTTGACCATGACAGGATAATATTTATACACTCGATTTTTTTTCTGCGTCCTCTAAAATCTTTTCTCATCTTAGCTACTGTAGTGCCAGGCTTTTCTTTGGATGACACAGTCATGTTGATGGGAGTTATCAGAAGATTGCGGTTTTTTTCTTTCTTACTGTGGGAGGGACCGCAACAGTAAAAGAAACTGGCATTAAGATTCTTGGAACAGATTACCTTACTGTACATTGCACATCACCTCACTAAATTCATCTGCTATTGTTTGAAATTGCTTTGCTATACTCTCGAATTCTGCTTTGTTAAGTATTTTCTCCTGCTTATAAAGAATGTCTATCTGATTGCTGTTTACTTTCTTTACTAACATATTAAAATTCACACCGATACGTCGGATACTGTCATTAACTCGTATGATCTGATTGCCTATTTCGCTTAATCTTATAGTGACAGCTCTGCCCTGTTTTTCATCTATGTATCTTACACTGCCAAGGTATTTCTCCAAATTATCGTCTATCGCAAGTCGTAGGACTTCACTTTTGTTTAGGCCAAACTCATTGGCTAATCTTTCGGCTTTCTCAACTGTTTCTGCATCGAGTCTGATACCAACGAATACCTTTATATTATTTTTATTCATATGTTTTATCCTTTCTGTTATCCGTTGCTATCAGACTGCAAGCATATAATTTGTTAAACAAATTATGAGCTTGCAAGAGCGGGACACCCCTCTTGACACCCCATGTGGGGGAAGGCTGCTGCGCCCTTCCCCCTAGGTGCAATTAAAAATTGCACCGCCCCCCAGCCAGCTTATGGCTGCTCAGTATGTCCTTGATTGTTCTGTTTCCTTTATGGGATAGGAATCATTATTTGTCATATTCGTTGCACCTACGTTATCAGTTTTATCAGCGTTTTTGCGCTTGCGATTCTGATTCTTTCTTTCCCTTAGAAACTGATTCTTATGAACGTCATCAGCAGCATAGGTATCAAATATATCTGATAATGATGCGGATATTTTAGTGGCAAAAAGTTTACTGTCATCGCTAGTAAGTTTTTCTGTGGTGATAACTTCAAGAAGGTTGTTGGAACAGAGTAATTCATTCACAAAGGCATCAAGTTGCCGTGCAGATTTCATCCGTAAATATTCTGCTTCAATTGCCTGAATTTCTCTTTTTTTCGCTTCAAGTTTTGATTTCAATTCCTTTTCGTTCATTTTGTCCTCCCAGTTTCCTGCCGCATTTAGGGCAATAAAAGATTTCTGCTGTTCTACGAATTGTAGAAGCTCCGTATCCGTAATTATCTATAGCCATATCAATAAACGTGCCAAAATCAGAACTCTTTATGTAAGCTCCAAGCTTTGCTTTCCCGATGTCACCAAGATTGATCTCGCAGTCGATTATTGGTATTTTTGCTACCATGGAATAAATACTGTTGCAGTAGTCGCACATTTTACAACCCTCCTTCCTTGTGCAATAAAAAGGACATATAAATCTCTTTTAATGGGCAGTTGTACCCATGAAAAATGATTTATATGTCCTTTTAAAGTATACCACACTGTCAAGTGGACAAAGTTCAACTATATTCAACAGTGTACTTGAAAAATCTGCTCATATAAGAAGTGATTTTTTTTTGAAAAAATACGAGAAAATGGAATTATGAGGAAAATATAAAATTTTTCTAAAGTTTTTTCACGAGGAGAAGTTTCTACATAAGTGTGAGCTATGAATCTTGTTCTTGTCTCTTTCGTCTACGGAGGCAGAGCACCCCTAAGAGCCTCTCAAAAAAGGAAAATTCTCCTTCAGAGAATTCTTGAAAAATGTTTGCGCAAAGGGCTTCCAGGACCTGTTGTGATGAGGGCATATAGCAGGGGTCTCCTTGATATGATGGGGTTATCTGATGCAAACATCATTTCACGTACGATTTTCCAATACTTCTCTGGAATTACCACGGATACACTTCATTCTGGTATTTCGCAAATGCACCTGCAAAACATAACAGCATGGCACAGCTTCCATGTCCACGGTTGTCATGAGGATTGTTAAGGTTGTTTCAATCTCCACCTCTGTGCCGCTGTACGCTAGATCCAATAATCACGGAAATACTCACTTAATCAGTGTGCGCACATTCAGCTTTATGCATCATACTTCGGACTTCTCACATTGCAAGGACAAGCGCTGTGCCGACGGAGCGGCATCCTTGTCAATGAGGTTGCCCTTCGTAGGTTGATGCGACAAGCAGAATGGTCTGCGAACACAGATTTAAGGAGGATTTTAACCATGATCATTGAAGTAACAAGCGTAAAAATAAGCGACACAGAGGTCGAGATTGAAGGTAACAACCTCGAAACAATCCTTGTAAACGACAACCTTTTTGAGGATATGGAAGCAGAGACATGCAAGTTCGTTTTCCCAAGGGCGCATGAAGATGGCGGAATGCCTGCAATGAAGTACCTTTACCGTGTTGTAACTTCTCAGAAGAAGTGCAAGGATGAAAAATCATTTGGCGAAATGATTGAGAAGCTTGCATCAGGCAACTGCATCATATCCTTATCAGAGAACTTCCTTCAGCGATAAGCCATCATCACGGCAGGCTCCTTCGGGAGTCTGTTTTTTTGCGCAAACAAAACTGAGAAAACCCCCGACACCCGGGGCAGGCCGTGAAAAGCATCCGGTCAGTCTTCCCCGGTTTTCTCAGACTCTTTCCCCGAGCTGATGGATAAGAGAGAAGAGTAATCAAAATATAATGATGATGAAGTTGATTGTGGTGGGATGGATTCTTATATGCCCAACAGTACTTCTGATGAAGCATATAAGGCATCTCCTTACAAAGTGCATACGACAGCTTTGGCTTCACACTAGCCGTCCAAGACAGAACCGGCAAGGGTATACGGAGCTGCAAGCAGCCCTTGCAGAACCTGTCCCTCCCGGCTGGACGTGTGGCAAAGCAGTCGTATCAATGCACCATGAAAGGAGAATAAGCCTATATGCGTTTTCACATCAGAAGCCCTGTGGGGCAACAGATAAAAAAGAAAAAGATGATGATTATAAGAAAAAGGAGATTAACAATATGATGACAGTGAGTGTTGCGGATTTTACGGATTTCAAGAATGAGGTTGTAAGGAACATTATGGATTTCCTGCCGAAGGGATATGAGGATTCCGAGATAAAACTAAATGATGTGGTAAAGAACAATGATAGAAAGTTCTGCGGACTGACAATCAAGAGAAAGGATGTAAACATGGCACCTACAATCTATCTCGATGATTTTTATAAGGACTATGAGGACGGAAAGAGCATGGATAAGGTCCTTGAAGAGATTGCAGATATGAGAGAAAGATTTGATGTAAAGGAAGATTACGATGTCTCATACATGTCAGATTTTGACAGCTGCAGGGATAAGATATTGCCAAGACTTGTAAGCGGTGAGATGAATACAGAACTCCTGGGAGAAAGACCGCACAGATTTGTTGATGATCTTGCAGTGATATATGCAATAGAGATTAACGATGAAATGAGCATTCCGGTGTCTAACAGAATACTTGATATGTGGAAAATTACGGAAGAAGAGCTTAATAGACAAGCAATTTCGAATATCCATGAAAAAAACCTAAGTACGTTTATGTCAATTGGCGATTTCCTTAAAAAGATTATGAATGCTGATGATGTGGATGACATGTTTCCCATGGATAATGCCTTTTACGTTCTTAGCAACAAACAGCAGAAATATGGAGCATCTGCATTATTGGACCCAAAAATGATGCAGGCAATCATTGATAAAGTCGGAGATTTCTATATTCTGCCGTCAAGTGTGCATGAAGTACTGATAATTCCGACTGATATGACAAGAGATAAAACCAATTTGGAATTTATGGTGAAAGAGGTTAACTGCACAACTGTGGAACCCATAGATAAACTGTCAGACCATGTATATCAGTATTCAGCAGAAGAAGGACTTCACAAAGCATAATGACACAGCTGAGGTAACGGCTATACGGCCAGGAGGTGAATAATAATGACAAATGATGAAATCATAAGACAAGCCGCTTTGGATAATGGAATTCTTACAGAGATGCAGCTAGTTGAGCTTATGGACAATGGCGAAGACATTCCGCTGCATACGCTTCATGGATGGGCAGAAAGAGGCAGAAGAAAAGGAATTAATTATAAAGTGAGAAAAGGAGAACACGGAATCGGTGTTATGCTGTGGAAAAAGAAAAAATCCAAAAATAATAACGTAATTGAATTTTATAAGGCTGAAGCTTATCTTTTTTCTGATAAGCAAATGGATATTTCTCAAACATATGAAAATGCTTAGTACAAGTGCCATAAAAAACAAGGATAATAAAGGCAGATATTAGTACTCTACTCTGCCTTTGGCTGATGCCAAGATACTTGATATGTTGTGGCTTTTACATATTCGTCTTTAAATATTATTGTATTTCAACATTATCAACACCGTATTTTAAAAGAATATTAATCAATTCATTGCGGCTGTAATTGCTCTTGGCACAGATATCATCAAGAGATTTCAAAATATCTTCCTTAATTCGGACGCTAATAACTTTGTTGCCGTCTTCACCTTTTCGCTTTATTATTATCGGTTCATTTTTCATTTCGGATTCACCTCACTTTGTATTAATAGTAGGGTGAATGATAGATTACTTATATATCACACTTTAATATTTATATGTATTACATTATAATATCTTCATGTATTACATTTTTAGGAGGTAGATATGGGGTTATTTGATAATCATCAAAAGCAACAAAATACTACAACTGTTAGTATTGCACCAAATCAATCATTGATTCAGCAGGTGGATCAGAAGTGTTTAGAAGCGAGCAATGCAGTTAAATTCGCTATTTCTGAACTGGGAAGAAATTACTATGAGAAAAATAAAGAGAACACAAATTCAGAATATTCTTCACAAATATCTGATATACGTAGTCTTATAGAAAAAGAGACCTTATGGAATCAATATAGACTTAGTCTTGAAGGCAAAACTTTATGTGAGCATTGTGGTGCCATCATAACTTCAGACAGTGCCTTCTGTAATAAGTGTGGAGGGAGCATCAAACCAAGAGATTTTTCAGCATTAGGTATTAATCAGGCACAGCCATCTAGCAATACAATACAAAATGTATGTCCTGCTTGTGGAAGTCCTCTTACAGAAGGGGCGGCTTTTTGCGAAAAATGTGGGCAAAAGCTTTAAATGGGGGAATATTATGAATCAGATTACAAATAGAAAATCCATACTAATAACTTTGGTTGGAAGCATCCTATTATGGGTGACTTGTTTAGTACCAGTATCGAAGGTGAAAGCATCCGTTGTGATAGCTGCGGTAGGTGGTATGCTTAGCCAGGATGAAATAGACTTATTGACGAATGTGGGCTATAGAGCAACTCCAATCATAATCAGTTTGGGAACATTATATATAATCCCAATTGTTCTTTCAATTGTTGAAATAATATTGATAATAAAGCGCAAAAGGGCAGCATCTATATTTGCTATCGTACTTTGGGGTACATCTGTCATAGCATTTGCTGTATCTATGTTTGGATTATATGTTGGCAATGGAATTGATGATTATGTAAGCGGTACATTTATGTTCTTTCTGCCGCCTGTTTGCTGCCTACTGATATTATATGGCGGAATTCTTTCAAAAAAAGAAATAGGTTAAGGAGAATAGGATGTTTTGCCAAAAATGTGGAAATAAATTAAATGATGGAGCGGCATTTTGCCCAAAGTGTGGAACAAAAGTAATTATTGAATCAAATAATACTTTTCAGTCGACGAACAACAATACGATAGTTACAAACACAAAAAGCAAAAAGAAAAATTTCATTATTATAGGAATAGTATTATTTCTTTTTGTATTTATCATACGAGTGTTTGGATGCTCAAAATCTTCAAATATAGACAGGAGTTTAGTTGGCTATTGGTGGAATGCAGGTATTATCGGGAACGAAACGGTAACAAATCAGCTAGAAATATACAAGTCAGGTTCAGATTTAGTAGGAGAATCCTATTATATTTATGATGATGCTGATGGAAATCAGATAGATAATACGAAAGACTATTCATTTAAGGGAAATGTGATTGTTAGTAAAACCAATGCAAACGAAGGAGAGATAACCATAATAGATCCTAATACTCAGAATACTATGAAATTTAGCTATTATATGGACAATGGAAAGATGACGCTAACACTTATTGATCATTTTGATGATTATGGAAGGCTTTTCCTAAATCGACAGTATGAGCATTCAGCAGGTAAATAAAGATTGCTCGTATGATTGTATTTTCAGTTATTTGTATAAGAGGAGTTTTAACCTATGGATAGAGACTATGATGATGACATGAGTAAATCTGAAATTATCGATGATCAATGGTTGGAAAATCAAAAATGTGTAGCATCTAGAACTGGGAAGGGAATAGAAAAGCAAAATGATATACGCTATTCATTTAATCATGAAAAGAGTATATCCATAGATAATAATCTTCCAAGAATGAGTAAACACAATAAACGTGAACTGCCCATAATTGAGGGGGTTATGGATGAAGATGATAATGACACACATGATTCTGATGATGTAAATGATGGCGACAGCAAGAATATTCATTCAGATATTATAATTTAAGGGGAAACTTATGAAATGTTTAAATTGTGGAAGAGAAATAAATAACAGTGCAACATTTTGTCCATTTTGCGGAAAAACCACTAAAGAAAGTATGGATAAGCAATCTGGCAATTCTGTTGATAATAATATACAGCAGATAGAGGGTATAGATGAGAAAAAGCTAGTTCCATCTATAGTACTATCAATTATAAGCTTAATTATGCTATTTATCTCTTCAGGATTAGGTGTATTAACATCAATAGCAGGAATTATCTTTGGAATTATAGGAATAAAAAAGCCTGATAAAAAAAAGTGGTCAAAAAGAGGCATGATTATATCGAGTTGTCTGACTGTTATTTGTATTTTTGTAACATTTATGAAACTTGGACGAAGTGTACCGGCCCGAGATTATCAGCAAGTACAAGATGCTAACACCTCTATAACAGAAATGAATGCTAATTCTGAGACACAGGACAATAACGTAGAGCCTACTGGTGATCATAACAATGATATTGAAGAAAATATTTTCCAAGATGAAACAACCTCTACATCTACAGAGACCACAATACAAAATGACGGGGATGATTTTACTATTTTGGTGTACATGATAGGCTCTAATCTTGAATCACAACAAGATGGGGGTGGAGCTGCTACTGAAGATATTCAGGAAATGATGAATGCATCTTTTAAAGATAATGTAAATGTTGTGGTACAAACAGGTGGTGCAAACGAATGGAAAAACAATCAGATTTCAGCAGATAAAATATGTAGGCTTGAGGTATCGCAAAATGGCATAATGACTATTGATGAATTGCCCTTGGTGAGTATGTGTAACACAGATACGCTTTCGGATTTTATTAATTGGGGCATTTTAAATTACCCTGCGAGCCGATATGGATTAGTGTTATGGGACCATGGATCGGGAGTCCTTGGAGGCTACGGCTATGATGAACACTATCCAAATGATCTTTTTTTAATACCAGATATTGCTTTAGCAATAAAAAATACAGGTGTACATTTTGACTTTGTAGGGTTTGATGCATGCCTTATGGGAAGTATAGAGTCTGGATACGCGCTTAAAGATTGTGCTGATTATCTTATAGCATCTGAAGAAATTGAAGCAGGAATAGGATGGTATTATACAGATTGGTTATCATATATCGGAAATAATCCCAGTGATTCCATGGAAAACATTGGCAGAAGTATAGTAGATGGGCTTGTTTCAACGAATGAATCCAATGCGTATTGGGGAAAAGAATCCAATAAAACTGCTACTTTGTCACTTATCGACTTAAGCAAAATAGAAAATGCATATCTTGCCTGGAAAGACTATCTAAACCTTTTGTTGGATTCACTTCAAAATGGTGGATATGCAAAACAATCTACGGCAAGAAGCAATTCCAGATGTTATGGGGATATCCCGGAAGAGAACAGCTATTTTGATATGGTTGATATGCTTGATTTTATTAACGAAAATGCTTTGCCCAATACATTTGACATAGAACAGGCAATAAGAGACTGTATTATTTATACTAATTCTAATATATCAGGGTCGAACGGCTTATCGGTATATATCCCCTACAATTTGCCAGAATATTTACAAAGTATAGCTATCCCTGAATTACAGGAAATAGGCTTTACAAACGATTATTTTGACTATTTTAATTCTTTCTGTGCAAAACTTGAAGCTGGAAATACAGATGTAACGGAAGGCGATATACCGCAATTATTACAATTTACTGATGAAGGAAATCAATTATCCATACAATTTTCGGATGCGCAAGTGAATAATATTTCGAAAATCTTGAAAGAAGTAGGCACTATTTTTGACATCAACGATGATAAAGGTAATTCTAGAATCCAGATTCTGAGCAATGGAATAGATTCTGATAATGATATTGCAATAACAAACGGGAAACTGATAGACAATCATAAGATAAATTCCTATTTGATTTTTGATACTGATGATTATGTAACGCCATATGTTTACACTTATGATGAAGGAACATACGCCGATGGAACACTATACAAGAGAAGAGTTATTCCAGCTACATTAAACGGTACTGAAGAGATAAATATTCTAATCGAGTACTATTTTGTGGATAATAATGATCCCCAATATAATGTTATGGGATATTATTATGCAAATGGTGCAGGTGATCAATCAAAAACATTATCTGAATTCCAAAAGGGAGATGTCATATCCATGCATCCATACTTTTATTGGCTTGATGATGACAAACCAGACACTTTATATAAGGAGGACAGAATTGCCTGGACTATTACTATTGATGATGCATTATCCACGCAATATATTCCATGGGATGCTGAAGCACAACAGTCATCTGATTATGATAATGCATATAGATATATCATTGTTGACACGTATAATAATTGGCACTATACAGAATGGATCAGATATTGAATTGAAGTTTTGAATGTAAGATTGTTGAAATTCTAAGTTATAAATAAGGCTCTTCGTGGATAATAAATTTTTTAAATTTGTTATTAGCGGAGAGTCATATGTTTATATGCGAGGTTATATTATGTTTTGTGTTAATTGTGGTAAGCAAATAAGTAGCGATGCGGTATTCTGCCCATTTTGTGGTAAAGGTACTAATCAAATAATGCCTAATAATCCTTCGAATGTAAAAAATTGTAATTATGTAGAAAAAAAGAAAAGAAATAAAATATGGACTACTGTTTTGGCAATGGTTGCAATTTTGATAATTGCATTTCCGATTAGATATGCTGCTGAAAAAGCTATCGTAAAATCAGCTGTGGAAAATAAGCTGCATATGATTAAGGAAGGTCCAAGTGAAGAAACGATGAATCAAGTAATAGTGGCTCTATTTAGTGAAATCACTGGTAGTGATACAGTAGCAGTCATTATAAATGATTATATATCTGGACAAGACGTTAAGGATATATACGATTCGCTCATGTTACATATGAGTTATAAGGTGCAGAAGGTAGAAAGGCTGGACTCATCGCATTACAAAGTAACAGTAAAAATCAGTAATATGAATAATCTTAATGTAGCATCGTTGGCATTACAATCATTTTTAGATCGCTATAAGCAGAAAAACTTAATAGATGCGATTATTCAAGCAAAGGATGATTGGAATACAGATAAATCAGCTACAATAGCAGCGTTTTTGTCTGATGCTTCTAACGGGCTATATAATGGTGATAAAGAGGCATACTCAATAATGGGAACGTATACTATCGATGTAGAAAAAGTAGACGGCGAGTGGAAAGCTAATATTGAAGATGGAGTCGGGGATTTCATACTTAACTGTGCAGGATTTAGATTTTGACAAGATAAGAAGTAGTAATTATATCGTTTGAGGAAGGCAGCTCAGTATGGGTTGCCTTTCTTGTCATCGTAATAATTGATGATAGATACTTGCCAGAAAAGAATTACATATCATATATCTTTCATATTTGAAGCGGTGCTCTATCACAAATCAAAATATCTATGTTATACTTAGCCAAAGAAAAACAACGAGGTTTGTAACATTGGAAACAAGTATTTCAAATGCAATTAGTACTGCTGATCAGAAGGCTCAGTATGATGAGGCAGTTAAGCGGCTTTTGTCTGAAAAGATTGTGCTTGCATGGATTTTGAAGGAGTGCGTATCAGAATTTAAGGTGTACACCGTTCAACAGATCATGAAGGATTGTATCGAGGGTGAACCCAAGGTTTCAGTGGTAGCTGTACACCAGGATGAACTTGATGCTGATGAAGAATTAGCCGATAAAAGAATTGAAGGCAGTAATAATGAGGATAGCTCCATAAAAGAGGGTAAAGTATATTATGATATAAGGTTTAATGCAATTGTACCTGACACAAAGGAGCCAATTCATCTTATAATAAATATAGAGGCTCAGAAAAGTGATAATACAGTATATCCTATTATCAAAAGGGCTATATATTATTGCAGCAGAATGATATCTTCACAGAAGAATACAGTATTTACGAAAAGTCATTATGAAAAGATTCGCAAAGTGTATTCTATCTGGATCGAGATGAATGTTAGTGAAGAGGATAAGAATTCTATAACAAAGTACAGTATTTCTGAGGATACTATCGTCGGCAATGCAAAAGAAGAACTAAAGAATTATGATCTTTTATCAGTACTTCTTGTACGCTTAGGAGATCCGGATAAGGCAGATGAGAAATCAATTTTAAGATTGCTTGATGTGCTATTATCAGCAGAAAAGAAACCCGACGAAAAGAAAGAACTCCTTGAAAAGGATTTTGATATACCTATGTCAGCTACCATGAGTAAGGAGGTAAACACTATGTGCAATTTAGGTGAAGGATTAGTTGAACAGACATCTATAAAAAATAAAGCGGATTTTGTACTCAGATTAATGCAAAAGAAACATTATGATATCAATGAGGCATTTGATCTTGCAAATGTTTTAGAATCTGAGAAGGCAGAAGTTACAAAATTGGTTGATGAGCAACTTGCTGTGAAATGATTTTGCTTAGAAGGAAGTGGTCGTAGTAGTGGTCGTTTTAAAATAAGAGTGCTGAAAAACCTCCTTTCTATGCGGTTTTTAAGTGGTGGTCATTGCTCCGATTCCCGTTGCCAGCTCGCCCTAAAACTCGTATTTATGCGGGCTTTAGGGTTTTTTTATATTTCAATTCAGAATAATAACGGTGTGAAGAAGAATTATACACTAAAATACGCACCGTTGACATTTTGATTACTAATGTTAAAATATAATTAATCGGGAGAGCTCCTGCCATATAAGTGGAGAAGTTTAAACTCGGGAGAGTCCCTGCCATATAAGTGGGAAAGCTTAAACTCTGAGAGGGCTGTTTGATCAGTCCTCTTAATTTTTTTTGGAGTATATAATAAAATGGATGATTATAAAATATATAGTGTTTCAGATGAATATATTGATTACTTAAGAAAGTATGAGCCTAATGTTTACTCAAACAAAGAAGGCAACAGAACTCATACAAGAAAATACATAGGTACAGTCCTTAAAGTGAATGGAATGAATTATTTTGTTCCAATGTCATCTCCAAAGAAGACAGATTATCAGGTTGCCGGCAGTGGAAAAGTAATAAAAAAGAGTATTGTACCAATTATCAGAATTACTGAGAAAAATAATGGAGTCAAGGAACTTAAAGGTACTTTGAGAATCAGTCACATGATTCCCGTTGCCAGCTCGATAAAAAAAGAGTCCCTCAAAGCTAGAAAATGTCTGACTTTGAGGGATTTTTATTTTCACTAATTGTTTTCTCCGATTGATGGTAGAAAAGCGAAAAACCTACCGAAAACCTACCGACATTTCAAATAGTTTGGAAAAGGATGAAAAAGAATCGAAAAGGAGAAAAGTGAAAAAGCTAGTATACAACGAATAAAATTTTTTTGAAGGGGTTATGTTATTAGATTTTTTGCCGATAACCTTAATGGAACATTATCACTATCTTAGTCGAACATGGAGGTTGGCTATGATTATGTCTCGCTTACACGGAGGTATTGGGATATGAACATTAAAGCAACTAATCTTTCCATAAAAATGGATTCTAATATTAAGCAGCATATCGTAGGAATTCCTGATTCTAAATCCAAGTC
>JAEEGL014195363.1_pt1 | contig 19031 bp, 17 predicted proteins | sample 9134231 | NCBI WGS metagenome assembly JAEEGL01 (sample SAMN16246548, study PRJNA631951) | gut metagenome | biome: gut microbiome; feature: rumen; material: fiber-attached | host: Bos | place: Iran: Karaj | collected 2018-10 | reverse complement strand
TGGTGGGGAACACTCCCCTTGTGGAGGTCACGAACATCGAAAAAGAGCTTTCGCTGAAAGCTACGGTGTTAGTAAAGCTGGAGTATTTCAATCCCGCAGGCAGTGTTAAGGACAGGATCGCCAAGGCCATGATCGAGGACGCAGAGGAAAAGGGACTCCTTAAGGAAGGGTCGGTAATAATCGAGCCCACCTCGGGAAATACGGGCATAGGCCTGGCAGCCATAGCAGCAGCCAAGGGCTACAGGATTATACTCACCATGCCTGATACCATGAGTGTTGAGAGAAGGAGTATATTGAAGGCTTACGGCGCGGAGATCGTCCTGACGGAAGGCGCAAAGGGAATGAAGGGCGCCATCGCAAAGGCAGAGGAACTGGCTAAGGAGACTCCCGGATCCTTTATCCCCGGACAGTTTGTGAATCCAGCAAATCCTGCGGCTCACAGGGCAACCACCGGTCCGGAGATCTGGAATGATACGGATGGTAAGGTGGATATCTTTATCGCGGGCGTTGGCACAGGCGGAACCGTTACCGGAACAGGTGAATACCTTAAGAGCCAGAAGGCTGATATCAAGATAGTAGCTCTGGAGCCCGAGTCTTCACCGGTGCTTTCCGGAGGAGATCCCGGTCCCCATAAGATACAGGGTATCGGAGCCGGCTTTGTGCCTGAGGTGCTGAACACCGAAGTCTATGACGAGATATTCAAGGCAGCGAACGAAGACGCTTTCAAGGCCGCTAAAATGCTGGCGTCAAAGGAGGGTATCTCTGTCGGCATATCTTCCGGCGCCGCTCTTCATGCCGCCATCGAATACGCGAAGAAAGCCGAAAACGAGGGCAAGGTCATAGTAGCTCTGTTGCCTGACAGCGGCGACCGGTATTATTCAACCCCGCTCTTTACGGAGTGATGAAATCGTTTCTGCTGTCCGGGCTTTTATGCCTAAGGATAGAGAAAAGTGTGAAATAGGGCATGGTTTGTATCCTCTTACAGAGGCGTCTGCAAGGATTCTATGCCTAAGGGAAAGAGAAAGCGTTAAAAAGGGCATAGTTTTCCTGCTTTTGTAGAGGCGTCTGCAAGGATTTTATGCCTAAGGGAAAGAGAAAGTGTTAAAAGGGGTATAGTTTTCCTCCTCTTACGGAGGCGTCTGCAAGGGATTTATGCCTAAGGAGAAAAGAAATGTCTGAAATAGGCATAGAATTGCTGCAGGAGCAGAAGAGAACGGGATTAGATTATGCCTAAGTGCGATAAAACTGCCCGAAAAAGGCATAAATGCTTGTTTCGGGCAGTGTGAATCGGTATTAGATTATGCCTAAGCGTAATGAAAAAGCTCAGAAAGGGCATAAATCCTGATCAGAGCAGTCCCTGGATGAGGATTATCAGGATCAGCAGGGGCAGAACAAACTGAAAATAGGGTTTCAATAAGGGAGACAGGCGGAAGCCTTCTCCTTTATTTGCTTCTTTAAGGAAGTTGTCAAAGTCCCAGCCCCATTTGGTGGTGCAGAAGATGGTGTAGATCAGTGCACCGATGGGCAGCAGGAGATTTGAAACGATGAAGTCTTCGCTGTCAAGCATGTCCCTTCCTCCGATAAGGTGGACGTTGCTCCAGATGTTGTAGCCAAGGACGCAGGGCATGCTGGCCACAAGAATGAATATGCAGTTGATGACGGCGGCTTTCTTCCTGTCCCAGCCGAAATTGTCGGAAGAGGTTTTGATGAGATTCTCAAATACCGCAATGACAGTTGAAAAGCTGGCAAAGGTCATGAAAAGGAAGAAGAGTGTGCCCCAGACCCTGCCTCCGGGCATGTCCATGAATACTTTAGGAAGAGTCATGAAGATAAGTGCAGGGCCGGCAGCGGGTTCTACGCCAAAGGAGAAGCAGGCGGGGAAGATGATAAGTCCGCTGCAGAAAGCCACAAGAGTATCGAGGGCGCAGATGGTGCCGGCTTCGAGAGCCAGAGTCTTTTCATCGGACATATAGCTTCCGAAGATCTCCATTGCTGCGATACCGATACTTAAGGTGAAGAATGCCTGGTTCATGGCGGCGGTTATCACTTTTCCGATACCGCTTTCGATCGCTCTTCCAATGTCGGGAAGGAGATAGAACTTCAGGCCTTCAGCGGCTCCCGATAAGGTGAAGGAGTGGCCTGCAAGAACAACGATCAATATGAGAAGTCCGATCATCATTACCTTTGTGATACGCTCAAGTCCCTTTCTCAGGTCAAAGGAGCTTACGGCAAAGCCTGCTATAACGGTGATTGCCATGAAGAGCGCCATCTGTCCGGGGGATGCCAGCATTGCTCCGAAAACCTGCTCCGGGTCTGTGGAAGGATCTGCAAAGGTACCGGAAATGAATTTAACAAAATAGGAGAGCATCCAGCCGGATACCGTTGTGTAATACATCATAAGAAGGTAGCAGCCTGCAATGGCGAACCAGCCGTGGATATGCCATTTTGATCCGGCGGGCTCCAGCATTTTATAGGCAGGAACCGTGCTCTTTCTGGATGCACGTCCGATGGCCAGCTCCATGGCGAGTACGGGAATACCCATTATCACAAGGAAGAGGATGTAAAAGAGTACGAAGATGCCTCCTCCGTAAATACCGGTTATGTAGGGGAATTTCCAAACATTACCGATTCCTATGGCGCAGCCTGCGCTCACCAGTAAGAAACCAAGTCTCGACTTAAAGCTTTCTTTTTCCATGATGTTTTATTTCCTTTCCTGTATTATCAAACTCACGGGTTTTTTCGTGAGTTAATATACTCTTTTCTGTAGTCGTTAAGTGACAGACCGTTTGCGCCTCCCGGGAAATCCGGATCCCAAAGCTGCACCGGGTCGTTCTCCCAGTTGCATTCGGGACAGATAGCGTATTTTGCAGGTCCGGGACCTATGACAGGATTGCCGCAGCAGGGGCAGAAATAGAGACCGCTGAAAGTGGGGTCTTCTTCATCTATAGGAACGGGGGTATCGCCGTTCAGCACCGCTTCTGTCAGAGTTTCTCCGCTGTAGCTGAGCTTCAGGGTGAAGAAGGGAGAGTCCTTATGCTCTATGAGCCTTAAGAAGATCATGTCTCCGGCCCAGAGGTCAAGGTCGAAGATGTTGTGTTTATCCACCCATTCCAGGTCCCCTTCGTTACAGTCTTTTTCTTCTCCGGAAAAATCATCCGAAGTAAAAAGACACATCTGCTCCGTGTATTGATCATCGGAAACAAAGGTTATGAGGGAGCGGAATTTTAAGCTGTTAAGCTTATAGCCGGTCTCCTCAAACACCTCACGGATCACGCATTCTTCCGGGCTTTCCCCGTCTTTCGCATGACCGCCGGGTGCGATCCATTTATCTTTGTTTATGTCGTTTTCCCTTTTGTTTCTGTGGAGAAGGAGGTATTTACCGTCCTTTTCCATGTAGCATAGAGTCGTTAAAAACATTTTTATCACTCCTGTATTGAACCTCAGCACTCGTGACATTATAGTATGATATTATAGTAAACGCAAGAAACATAGGAAGACAGACAGGAGTCGAAATGAAAAAAAGATATGGGAAAACCGCAGCCGGGTTATTGGCTTTGCTTATTATGGCGCTATGCCTTACTTTGACCGGCTGCAGCGAAATATTTGACATCGCAGATAGCGTACTCACTGAGGTGGCAGAAAGCGCAGAGGAAGAAGCTGAAAGCAAGCAGGGAGAAGAAGCTGAAAACAGTGATGTCGCAAACAGCGAAGTCACAAAAGGCAAATCCGCAAACAATGACGCCATAAAGAAGGATCTCCGGTTCAGGAATAAGAAGCTGTTAAATGATCACTATGAAAAGCACGGACCTGAGATGGGTTTTTCTTCTGCGGAAGAATATGAAAAAGCTGCAGCCATGGTACCGGCGAATGAAAATTCCCTCCATAAGACCGAGTCGAAAGACGGTGACGATGTTTACTATCTGGAAGACAGCAATGAATTTGTAGTGGTATCAACAGACGGCTATATCCGTACTTACTTTAAGCCGGACAGCGGGAGGAAGTATTTTGACCGTAAGTAGTGAAAAAATACAGCTTTCATTAAATATGTAAGTATGCTAAAATAATCTGTCTGTGAAATAAGGATAATGACTTAAGGAAAGGCGCAGGTATATAAGATGAAACAGTTGATGCTGGGCAATGCAGCAGTTGCCAGAGGACTCTATGAAGCAGGAGTCTCTTTTGCTTCCAGCTATCCCGGAACCCCGAGCACGGAGGTGACGGAGGAACTGGCAAAATATGATGAGGTTTATTCCGAGTGGGCACCCAATGAAAAAGTGGCCATGGAGGCGGCTTTCGGAGCTTCCCTTGCGGGAAGGCGTTCCTTCTGTGCTATGAAGCACGTGGGACTGAATGTGGCGGCGGATCCCCTTTATACCATGTCCTATACAGGAATCAATGGCGGAATGGTGATAGTCGTAGCTGATGACGCAGGAATGCATTCTTCCCAGAACGAGCAGGATTCCAGGCACCACGCCATCGCTTCCAAGGTTCCCATGCTGGAGCCTTCGGATTCAGACGAGGCCTACAGGTTTGCAAAGCTGGCTTACGAGATTTCAGAGGAATTCGACACGCCGGTATTATTAAAGATGTGCACCAGAGTGGCTCACTCCCAGTCCGTTGTGGAGACCGGGGAGAGGGTTGTTCCGGAGAAAAAGGAATATGTCAAGGACATCCGTAAATATGTTATGACTCCGGCAAACGCCATAAGAAAGCATCCCGTAGTGGAAGAGCGCACAAGGAAGCTTTCGGAGTACGGCTATGACAGTCCCCTTAACCGCATGGAAATATCGGGAACGGAGCTTGGAATCATCACCGATTCCACCAGCTATCAGTATGTGAAGGAAGTGTGCGGTGACACTGTTTCGATCCTTAAGATAGGACTTGTAAATCCTCTTCCGGACAGGCTGATAAAGGAGTTTGCCTCAAAGGTTGAGAAGATCGTTGTAGTGGAAGAACTGGATCCCATAATCGAGGATCACTGCAAGGCTCTTGGACTCAAGGTTTCCGGAAAGGATATCCTTCCCATGACCGGAGAGTTCTCAAGGAATATAGTAGCTAAGGCTCTGGGAATAGAGGAGCATAAGGGTGTGGCGTTAGAAGATCCCATGCCTCCCCGTCCGCCTGCAATGTGTCCCGGCTGCCCTCACAGAGGCCTGTTTTATGCCCTTACAAAGAATAAGTGCACGGTACTTGGCGATATAGGCTGCTATACCTTAGGTTCCGCACCGCCCTTAAACGCAGTGGATACCACTCTCTGCATGGGCGCTTCCCTTTCATCCATACACGGCTTTAACAAGATGGGAGGAGAGGAGACCGAGAAGAAGACCGTTGCGGTCATCGGAGATTCGACCTTTATGCATTCCGGCATGACCGGACTTGCGAATATCGCATATAACCAGAGTAATTCCGTTTCCATCATTCTGGATAATTCAATCACAGGAATGACGGGACATCAGCAGAATCCCCTTACAGGCCTGAACATCAAGGGAGATCCCGCAGGACAGATAGATCTGGAAGCTCTTTGCAGGGCCATGGGGATCGAAAGGGTGAAGGTTGTGGATCCCTACGACCTTAAGGAATGCGACAGGGTGATAAAGGAAGAACTGGAAGCTGCCGGACCTTCGGTGATCATTTCCAGAAGACCCTGCGTGCTGCTTAAGAAAGTGGAGAAGAAACCGCCTCTTAAGGTGGATACCGATAAGTGCGTAGGATGTAAGTCCTGCATGAAGCTGGGCTGCCCTGCCATTTCCATTAAAGATGGAAAAGCCCGGGTGGACAATACGCTCTGCGTAGGATGCGGAGTCTGCAGCGAAATGTGTGCTTTTAATGCTTTGGCATAGGTGTTTAATGCCGTGGCTTTCAAATAAAAACAGAGGTGTATCAGATGTCTAAGGAAACAAAGAATATAATGATAGTAGGCGTGGGAGGACAGGGTTCCCTCCTTGCCAGCAAGATACTTGGTTCTCTCCTTTTAAGCGAGGGATATGACGTGAAGGTTTCCGAGGTTCACGGAATGTCCCAGAGGGGCGGAAGTGTTGTAACCTATGTGAGATACGGGGAGCACGTTTATTCACCCATTATCGATGAGGGAGAAGCGGACTACATAGTATCATTTGAGCTTATGGAATCTGCGAGATGGCTAAAATACCTGAAGAAGGACGGGCAGATCGTAACCAATACCCAGCAGATCGATCCCATGAGCGTGGTTCTCGGGGCGGAAGAGTACCCTGAAAACCTGGTTGAAAAAATGAAGGAGAAGGGAGTTAAGGTAGATGCCCTTGACTGCTTAAGCCTTGCGGAAAAGGCCGGAAACATAAAGGCCGTAAACGTGGTGCTCTTAGGCAGGCTTTCCCATTACTTCGATCTTCCGGAGGAGAGCTGGATCAAGGCTCTGGAGAACAATGTTCCCGCGAAACTCCTGGATATAAATAAAAAGGCTTTTCAGTACGGTAAGGAAGCCTGAGAAACGGAGTCCGGTATTTTTAAGGGGGATGGGACTATACTGACACAGTCAGTTATGTGCCCTGTACAGAATGTTGTTTTAATAAGGACTTCAGATTTAGGAGGAAAAAGAAAATGGAGAAGTATTTCCAGAAAAAGTTTGAATGCATGCCCCTTAAGGAGTTAAAGAAACTCCAGGATGAAAAGCTTGTGGCACAGGTTAAGCATGTATGGGACAATGTGGCCTATTACCGTAAGAAGATGGAGAAGAAAGGGCTTACTCCCGACGATATAAAGTCAAGGGATGATCTCCATAAGCTTCCCTTTTTATCAAAGGCAGATCTGAGGGAATGTTACCCCTACGGACTTCTTGGGGCACCCCTTGAGAAGTGCGTGCGGATACAGTCCACTTCCGGTACCACAGGTAAGAGAGTGGTGGCATTCTACACCAAAGAGGACCTGGATCTCTGGTCAGACTGCACCGCAAGAGCCCTTGTTGCAGCGGGAGCTTCAAAGAAGAGCGTGGTACAGGTTTCTTACGGATACGGACTTTTTACCGGAGGCCCCGGATTAAATGACGGAAGTCACAAGGTGGGCTGCCTTACGGTTCCCACATCTTCCGGAAATACTGACAGACAGATAATGTTCATAAGGGATCTGGAGGCGTCAATAATCTGCTGTACCCCCAGTTACGCCGCATATCTCGGAGAGAGGATGAAGGAAATGGGACTTTCTCCCGAGGATATCCCTTTGAAGGCAGGTATCTTCGGCGCAGAGGCCTGGAGTGAGGAAATGCGTCACGACATAGAGCAGACCATGGGCATCAAGGCTTATGATATCTACGGTCTGACCGAGCTTTCAGGACCGGGCGTGGCCTTTGAGTGTTCAGAGCAGAAGGGTATGCATGTAAATGAGGACCACTTCATCCCTGAGATCATAGACCCGGAAACCGGAGAAGTGCTGCCGGACGACACAGAGGGAGAGCTGGTATTTACTTCCCTTGACAAGGAAGCCTTCCCCTTACTCCGATACAGGACAAGGGATATCTGTTCTCTTACAAGGAAAAAGTGTTCCTGCGGCCGTACCCTTATCAGAATGGCGAAGCCTAAGGGACGTACGGACGATATGCTTATCATCCGCGGCGTGAATGTATTCCCGTCACAGATAGAGACAGTGCTCTTGAATAACGGCTATGCCGCTAATTACCAGATAATCGTAGGCAGGGTTAATAACACGGATACCCTTGATGTACATGTGGAGATGACACCTGAGATGTTCACGGATAACTTAGGTGAGATAGAGGCAAGACAGAAGAAGCTGGTAGCAGGACTGCAGTCCATGCTTGGAATAAAAGCGAAGGTTACCCTTGTTGCACCCAAGTCCATTCAGAGGTCTGAAGGAAAAGCGGTGCGTGTCATCGATAACAGGAAGATATGAGAAAGGAGCGGCGTCGAATATGAGTATTAAACAGATCTCGGTTTTTATGGAAAATAAACCCGGCACTCTTGAGGAAATGACGGATGTGCTGGCAAAGAACAATATTGACATGAGGGCCATTTCCGTGGCAGAGGCAGAGGATTTCGGCATCGCCCGTCTCATAGTGGATGATGTCTATGAAACCGCCACAGTGCTTAAGGACGCAGGCTTTGTAAATAAGCTGAGCGAAGTGCTGGCTGTGGAGATCCCGGATATTCCCGGTGGACTGAATAAGGTCCTTAAGACTCTTTCCGCAGCACAGGTAAATCTGGAATATATGTACGCTTTCCTCGGAGGAAAGGATGTGGACAAGGCCTTCCTTATCATGAAGGTGGCTCACATAGACAGAGCGGAGTCAACGCTGAAGATAGGCGGGTTCAATTTAGTTGATCAGGAGCATATTTCCGAATTATGAAGACTATTGTAGCGAAATTCGGCGGCACATCCCTTGCGGATGGAAGCCAGTTCAAAAAAGTCAAAGAGATAATCGACGCAGACCCGGACAGAAGGATAATCGTGGCTTCTGCTCCGGGGAAGCGTTTCCCCGAGGATGTTAAGGTTACCGACATGCTCATAAACTGCTATGAGAAAGCTAAGGCAGGAGAGAATTTTGACAAGGAGCTGTCGGATATCAAGAGCCGTTTCAGGGATATCATCATCGAGCTCAATATCGATTTCCCCTTAAGCCAGGAATTTGATATCCTCCGGGAAAAGATCATCAGCAACCCCAACCGGGATTACATAGCAAGCAGAGGCGAGTATTTTAATTCAAGGATACTGGCTGAATACTTAGGCTATACCTTCGTGGATCCCGAATGGTGCGTGTGTTTTGACGAGAACGGTGTGCCGGATGACGCTATGACAAAAAGGGCCATGAGAGCGGCCTTAAGACCCCTTCAGAATGCGGTTATCGCCGGATTTTACGGGGCGGACGGCAGCGGCAGGATACATACCCTTCCCAGGGGAGGCTCTGACGTTACCGGCAGCCTTGCGGCCTGTGCAGTGAATGCGGATCTCTATGAGAACTGGACTGATGTTTCGGGACTCATGGCTGCGGATCCGAGGATAGTAGACGATCCTAGAAGCGTGGAATTCTTAAGCTTCCGGGAGCTCAGGACCCTTTCTTATATGGGTGCCTCGGTTCTTCATACGGATTCGGTGCTGCCCGCAGCTGAGAGCGGCATCTCAATAAATATCAGAAATACCAATGATCCCGGGGACAAGGGGACCACTATAGTAAAGGACCTTCCGGAAGGTGGCGAGGATTATCCCATCATCGGAGTTGCAGGAAAAAAAGGTATGTCAGTGCTCCAGATCGAAAAGGTCATGGTGAGTGACGGCTCCGGTTTCAGCGCCAGGATACAGGATATCTTAGCGGACAGGAATCTGCCCTTTGAGCAGTGCCTCACCGGTATTGACGTGGTGACTCTTGTTATCAGAACGGATCTTCTCGATACCTGCAGGGATGAGCTCCTTCAGGAGATAAAAGAAAAGATGACCCCGGACTTTGTGGGGGTCACCGATAATCTTTCCATGATAGCAATTGTGGGAGAGAGGGGTTCTCACTCCTGCGATGCAAATGTAAGGGTGCTTCAGGCCCTTGCCGACAACGGCATCGAGATTAGCACCATGAACCAGGGTGCAAGGAATTTAAGCCTTCTTATAGGCATCCCCGAAGAAAAGTACGAGGAAGCCATAAGGGTGATCTACGGGATGATGAGCTGAGCTTTTCTATTACAGCAGCTCAGCTAACTCCATGATAAGACGTTCGCTCTTTTCCCAGCCAAGACAGGGGTCTGTAATGGATTTTCCGTAGATCCCGTCTCCGATGGCCTGGCTTCCGTCTTCTATATAGCTCTCTATCATAAGACCTTTTACGATCTTTCTAATATCTTTGGACACATGGCGGCTATGGAGCACGTCCTTTGAAATACGGATCTGTTCCATATAGTCCTTCCCCGAATTAGCGTGGTTACAGTCTATTATCACAGCGGGATTCTTAAGTCCCGTTTCCTCATAATTCTTTATGAGCCCCATCAGATCTTCATAATGGTAATTGGCGTGGCTCCTGCCGTATGCGTCAACGAAGCCCCTTAAGATAGCGTGAGCCATGGGATTTCCCGTGGTCTTTACTTCCCAGCCCCTGTACAGGAATTTCTGCCTGCTCTGGGCTGCGGAAATGGAATTCATCATTACAGTGATATCCCCGCCTGTGGGATTCTTCATACCTGCGGGAATGCCTATGCCGCTGGCCACTATCCTGTGGAGCTGGTCCTCTACGGACCTGGCCCCTATGGCCACATAGGAGAGAAGATCGGACAGGTACCTGTGGTTCTCGGGATAGAGCATCTCCTCCGCACAGGTAAACCCTGTCTCCTTTACCACTCTTGTATGCATTTCCCTTATGGCGATTATTCCCGCCAGCATATCCTCATTGCCTTCGGGATCCGGCTGATGGAGCATACCCTTGTATCCCACACCCTTTGTCCGTGGCTTATTGGTGTAAACCCTGGGCACCATGAAAATCTTGTCCTGTACCTTTTCCTGCACTTTCTTAAGTCTGCTGAGATAGTCAAGCACCGCCTCTTCATTATCTGCGGAGCAGGGCCCTATTATCAGCAGGAAATGGGAATCCTTTCCCTCAAATATATTCTTAAGGACAACATCCCTCTCGTCCTTTATCTTTTCTATATCTTCATTTATGGGAAACTGCCGCTTCAGTTCCTCCGGCGTCGGCAGCTGCCTAATGAATTCCATCTGCATTTCCATGACCTATACCTCGCATTTAATTTTTCTGACTATTCATACCATATTTTAGCTGTGTTTACAAGATTTGACTTAATCCTGCGTGACGATAGGTTGACTTAATCCTGCGTGACGATAGGCTTGACGGATGACGCCGGCGGAAATAAAATAGGGAGAAAATAATCATTGCTGGGGGAGCTTTTTGCTGAGAACTTGATATTCAAGGACCCTTGGACCTGAACCGGATAATGCCGGCGTGGGAAAGCAGACATGGTTTAACATGTCATGAACCCCCTCCATAATATTAAAGGAGGTTTTTTTATGTCATTTTTTGCAACGTTAACAGAGGATGGGAGCTATGCTCTTACGGGGGCAGGCTATGGAGCGGTGCTGGTACTGATAATCATTCTTGTCATTGCCGCCTGTTTTATCACATCATCTTCGGAGGATACCGTAAAGACAGGTACGAGAAGGCTTATCTTTGCAGCCATGGCCATGGCGCTTGCTTTTGTCACTTCCTTCATTAAGATCCTGCAGATGCCCATGGGCGGAAGCGTAACTCTGTTTTCCATGTTCTTTATCACATTGATAGGTTACTGGTACGGATTACGGACCGGACTTACGGCTGCCTTTGCTTACGGGCTTATGCAATTTGTGGCGGATCCCTATATCTTAAGCATTCCGCAGGTGATCTGTGATTATCTCCTGGCTTTCGGAGCCATGGGAATTTCCGGGATCTTCCATAATTCAAATCATGGGATGATCAAGGGCTATCTTGCCGGAGTATGCGGAAGGCTCCTTTTCTCCTGCCTGTCCGGGATCATTTTCTTTGCGGATTACGCTCCGGAGGGGATGAATCCGGCCCTTTATTCTTTTCTGTATAACGGAGCCTATATTTTCACCGAAGCGGGATTAACTGTTATAATAGTATTGGTTCCCGCGGTGAGCAAGGCATTGAACAATGTGAAGAAACTGGCATTGAACGGAACTGCGGAGGCCTGAAAAGGAAATCCGGAATAAGACAGGATGATCCATCTTAAGGAGGTCAGTATGGGAATAGTCGGCGGTATCATGGTGCCTCACCCTCCGCTTATCGTACCGGAGGTAGGTAAGGGAGGTGAAAAGGTAATTGAAGAGACCACTGCGGCGTATGAAAAGGCGGCGGAATTTGTGGCTGCCCTGAAGCCGGAGACCATAGTGATATCATCGCCCCATGTGGTGATGTACGGGGACTATCTCCATATTCCTCCGGGAGACACCGTCGGAGGGGATCTCCGGCAGTTCAACGCAAGAGAAGTGGGGATGTACCTTGAGTACGACGTGGAATTAAGGGACGCCATCATAAAGAACTGTGATGAGACTTCCTTCCCCGCAGGAACCATGGGGGAAAGGAATCCCGAACTGGATCACGGTACCATGGTGCCCCTTTACTTTATCCTTAAAAAGATGGGAAATGTGAAGATAGTGAGACTGGGAATCTCCGGTATTTCACTGTCGGATCATTACCGCATGGGAATGCTTATCAAGAAGGCCGCAGAGGAGACCGGCAGGAGAGTGGTATATGTGGCAAGCGGCGATCTTTCCCATAAGCTTCAATACAGCGGTCCTTACGGCTTTGACCCCAAGGGACCGGAGTATGATGAAAAGATCATGGATGTCATGGGCTCCGGGGAATTTGACGCTCTCATGGACTTTGATAAGGAACTCCTTGAAAAGTCGGCGGAATGCGGCCACCGTTCCTTTATCATAATGGCAGGTGCCTTTGACCGTACAAAGCTCGATATAAAGAGGCTTTCACATCAGGATGTGACAGGAGTGGGTTACGGCATCTGTACCTATGAGGTTAAGGGAAGGGATGAAGGCAGGAATTTCCTTGACATCTGGTATGAGAGGAAGATGAAGAGCCTGGAAAGTGAGAAGCTTTTGGAAGACGCCTATGTGAGTCTTGCAAGAAAGACCATTGAAAATTATATAAGGGACAGGAAGATCATAAAGGTGCCTGAGGACCTGCCGGAGGAGATGCTCCGTAACAGAGCCGGTGCCTTTGTTTCACTGCATATTGACGGGGACTTAAGAGGCTGTATCGGTACCATTTCACCGGTGGCTGACAGCGTAGCAGAGGAGATAATCGCCAACGCCATCAGCGCTTCCACCAGGGATCCCAGGTTCTCGCCGGTGAGGCCGGAGGAGCTTCCCTTCCTTGAGTACAGCGTGGATGTTTTGGAGGAGCCGGAGAAGATAAGTTCCCCCGATGAGCTGGATGTGAAGAAATACGGAGTCATTGTGACCAAGGGGATGAAGCGGGGATTACTGCTTCCGAACCTGGAGGGAGTGGATACTGTTTCGGAACAGATCTCCATTGCAAAGCAGAAGGCGGGGATCTCCGTAAGCGATGACAATGTGGAACTTGAGCGTTTTGAAGTAACAAGGCACTGTCCGAAGGAACATTAAAGCTTTATATGAAATGTCATGTCTGTTTCCGCCACTGCGATCTCTCTGAAGGACAGAGGGGATTCTGCAGGGCAAGGATCAATAAGAATAATGAGATAGTAGCGGAGAATTACGGGGTTATTTCTTCCATAGCGCTGGACCCCATAGAGAAGAAGCCACTGAACCGTTTTTACCCCGGCAGTTTCATTCTGTCCCTTGGTTCCTACGGCTGTAACCTCCGCTGTCCCTTCTGTCAGAATCACGAAATTTCCCAGACCGGGGACAGAGGCTTTTCAAGAGTTGATCCGGAATATATAAGGAATATCGCCCTAAGGGAAAAGGTGAACGGGAATATTGGCGTAGCCTACACTTACAATGAGGCCTTAACAGGTTATGAGTTTGTGCGGGATACGGCAAAGCTCATTCACGAAGAAGGGATGAAGAACGTGCTGGTTTCAAACGGCACGGCGGAACTTCAGGTGCTTTCCGAGATACTGCCCTACATTGATGCCATGAACATCGACTTAAAATCCTTTTCGGAGGATGTTTACAGGGATGTGCTAATGGGGGATCTGAAGCAGACCATGGATTTTATTGAAGAGGCTGCAAAGCACTGCCATATGGAGATCACCACCCTTGTGGTGCCGGGAATTAATGATTCGGAAGAGGAGATCCGGGAGATAGCAAAGTGGATCGCCGGCTTAAACGGCGGAAAGGGAGAGGAGATACCCTATCATCTCTCCAGGTTCTTCCCCCAGTACAAGATGACTGACAGGGGAGCTACTCCGGTGGATAAGATATTTGCCCTGACTGACGTGGCAGGGGAATACCTGAAATATGTGTATGCGGGAAATGTCTGAACGGGCCGTAAAGGGTGTTTAAGGATTACGTTGGAGCCTTTCAAATATTATCAGGATGAAATCCTTTATGGTGACGTATTTATCCACAGTTGAAAGGATCCAGCCCTCGGGATATACCGGGGGACGGCCTATAGGGAACATATGGTGTTTTATTGAGTCGGTCTCTCTTTCCGAGAGATCGTCTTTGAATATCTCCCGGGCGTAGAACAGGCTCCGGTCACCGTGGTGAAGGGCCAGATCCGCCTGGTTCTTAAATACAGTCTTATCATCCCGGTCCACCATTCCGAGATCGTGGCAGAGTGCTGCGATATACAGCTCTTCCTCATTGATCCTCACACCTCTTTTTTTCAGGAAAACAGCCACTTTCTTTGAAGTAGAAAGCACCGAAAATACATGATCCTTCAGCGTGGTATTCATGTGGTGCGTCCGGTTGTCCATCCGGCTGAAGACTTCACTTTTACCGATCTTCTGTAATCGTTCCCTGAATGCTGTCATTATCGCCGTCAAGCTCCTTCATGATTTTCTTCATGAGATTCCTGAAAAATATGGTGGAAAGGATTAGAGAGGTGATCTCCGCTATGGGGAAAGCCCACCATACATTGTTGATATTTCCCGTAAGGGATAAAAGCCAGGCTGCGGGGATCAGCACTACCAGCTGTCTGGCAATTGAGATTATCAGTGAATAGATGCTCTCGGAAAAGGCCTGGAATATGGAACCCATGGCAATGCAGGCTCCCGCCAGGGGGAAGATAAGCCCCATGGTCCTAAGGGCCGGGATACCGATTTTAAGCATTTCATCCGAGGCGTTGAAGAATCCTAAAAGTACGCCGGGTAAAATGGTGAAGCAGAGAGTGCCGCAGAGCATCACGGAAACCGCCAGGGCAATGGAAAAGCTTAAGGTCTCCTTTATCCTTTCCTTGTTTCTTGCGCCGTAGTTATAGGCCAGTACAGGGATCACGCCGTTATTTAAGCCGAACACAGGCAGGAAGAAAAAGCTCTGGAGCTTGAAGTATGCTCCGAACACAGCGGTGGCTGTGGTAGAGAATACGATAAGTATGCGGTTCATTAAGTAGGTCATTACGGAACCTATGGACATCATCAGTATTGAAGGGATGCCCACGCTGTAGATCTCTTTAGCCGCGTCGGCGTCCAGATGCAGGGCTTTCTTTAATGAAAGGGTGATATCGCTGTTAAAGCGTATGTTCAATATTAGTCCCAGGATGGCAGCGGTAGTCTGCCCCAGTATTGTGGCGTAGGCCGCTCCCGCAACTCCCATTTTCGGAAGGCCGAAGAGGCCGAAGATCAGAATGGGGTCGAAGATTATATTTATCACCGCTCCCGTCACCTGGGAGATCATGCTGTAAAAGGTTCTGCCGGTAGACTGAAGGAGCCTTTCAAAGGTCATCTGGAAGAAGAGACCGAGAGAGAGGGAATTTACTATGCCCAGGTAGGTGGCGCCGTATTCCAGTATCTCAGGGTCTCCGGTCTGAGTCATGATAAAGGGACGGGCAAGGAACAGCCCGATAAGGAGAAAGAGTATATAGTTAAAAAAGGTCAGAAGTATGCCGGTATTTGCGGCGGCATCCGAGCGGTCAAATCTCTTTTCCCCCAGGGAACGGGAAAGAAGGGCGTTTATACCGACACCGGTTCCGGAACCCACTGCGATCATAAGGTTCTGCATGGGGAAAGCCAGCGTTACGGCGGTAAGCGCGTTTTCATTTATACGGGAAACGAAGATGCTGTCCACCACATTGTAAAGGGCCTGCACAAGCATTGATATCATCATGGGAAGGGACATCATGATGATAAGCTGTTTTACCGGCAGGACCCCCATTTTGTTTTCTCTTCTGTCACTCAAGGTCTTATTCCTCTATTTCTAATTTTGCGTGTTTGCAGAGCGCCCGGAAGGTCTCTTCACTTAAGTCGTGCTCTATCTTACAGGCGTCTTCCTTTGCTGTTTCGGGATCAACACCCAGCTGGATAAAGAATTTGGTCAGGGTTTTATGCCGGGTATAGATCTTATTTGCGATCTCCATACCGCTTTCCGTTAAGACCAGCATTCCCGCATGGTCGCTGGTGAGATATCCCTTGTCTTTAAGCTTTTTTGTGGCGTAGGTCACGCTTGGCTTTGTGACACCTAATAGCTCCGCCACATCTATGGAACGGACATAGCCATGTTTTTCCTTTATCATAAGGATGGCTTCAAGATAGTCCTCCATGGTCTTTTCTATATTCATTCAGGGTATTTCCTTTCTTAAAGATACCATTGACGGCATCAGTATTAACATAATAACACAGTGTGTCAACTGTTTAAATTGAGATTTAATATATTAAACATAAGTTTCAAAAGGGTATTGACTTATAGCCGGTGTTGATATAGTGTCTTTCCTGATAAGAAAGGAGTTTCTTACTTTATGAAGACGTTAAAGGACATTCCGGTGGGCGGTTCCGGAAAGGTTGTTAAGATACATGGTGAAGGCGGATTGAGAAGAAGGATCATGGACATGGGGATCACCAAAGGGGTGGAGATCTATGTGAGGAAAGTGGCGCCCCTTGGGGACCCGGTGGAAGTGACTGTGAGGGGATATGAGCTTTCCATAAGGAAAGAGGACGCAATGATCATTGAGATAGAGCAGGAGGGTATCTGATCCATGCCGGTAAAGATAGCTCTTGTGGGAAACCCAAACTGCGGAAAGACCACTTTATTTAATGATCTCACCGGCTCCAGCCAGTACGTTGGAAACTGGCCCGGGGTTACGGTGGAGAAAAAGGAAGGTAAGCTTAAGGGGCATCCTGATGTGATAATTCAGGATCTTCCGGGCATCTATTCCTTGAGCCCCTATACCCTGGAAGAAGTGGTCACCAGGGATTATATAGTAAAAGAAAAGCCGGATGTGGTGCTGAACATCGTAGACGGCACAAATATAGAGAGAAACCTGTACCTTACCACCCAGCTTATCGAGATCGGGATCCCTGTGGTCATGGCCGTCAATCTGATGGACGTGGTACGGAAGAACGGGGATCAGATAGACCTTGAAAAGCTTGGGAAGGCGATGAGGTGCAGGGTTATAGAGATCACGGCCCTTAAGGGCGAACACACCATGCAGGCGGCGGAACTCTGTATTGAAGCAGCGAAGGAAAACGCTGTGCAGAAACATCCCCACGTTTTCTCCGGATCCCTTGAGCATGCTCTGGCCCATATTGAAGAATCCATACAGGACATGGTGGAGGAAAAGGCCATCCGCTGGTATGCCATCAAGATCTTTGAGCGGGATAAAAAGGTTATTGAAGACTTAGCCCTGGACAGCGCTCTCATTGAACATCTGGAGGAGCACATAGTTGACTGTGAGAAGGAGATGGATGACGACGCCGAGTCCATTGTTACGGATCAGAGATATAACTATGTGACGGATCTGGTGAAAAAGGCTGTAAAGAAGGGAAATGCACCCGGAGAACTCACCACTTCCGATAAGATCGACAGTATAGTCACAAACAGGATACTGGCTATTCCCATCTTTATCTTAGCCATGTTCCTTGTCTATTATATCGCTGTTACCACCATAGGTACCATCGTCACCGACTTTACCAACGACACCCTTTTCGGAGCCTGGATACAGCCGGCGGTCCGGAGATTGCTGGTAAATGCCGGAGCTTCCGACTGGGTAGTGTCCCTTGTGGTTGAAGGAATTATCGGCGGTCTTGCCGCACCTATCGGCTTTGCGCCTCAGATGGCAATTCTTTTCTTCTTCCTTTCATTCTTAGAGGACTGCGGTTACATGTCCCGTGTGGCCTTTATCATGGATAAGATATTCAGGAAATTCGGGCTTTCGGGAAAGAGCTTTATTCCCTTCCTTATTTCTTCAGGCTGCGGAGTTCCCGGTATCATGGCCACCCGAACCATTGAATCCGAGAAGGACCGCAGGATGACCATGATCACCACCACCATGATACCCTGCGGGGCCAAGCTCCCCGTTATTGCAGCCATTGCGGGCTTCTGTCTGGGCGGCGCCTGGTGGGCTGCACCCGCCTGCTATTTCGGCGGTATCGTGTTAGTGATGATTTACTGCATCATATTAAAGAAGACTTCCATGTTTGCCGGGGATTCCGTTCCCTTTGTAATGGAGCTTCCCCAGTATCACATGCCTCTTATTAAGACGGTTCTCCTTCATGTGTGGGAGAGGGTCTGGTCCTTCCTGAAAAAGGCAGGCACGGTGCTGTTCCTCTGTTGCACGGTGATGTGGTTTCTGGCGAGCTTCGGCTTTTCCGAAAGCGGTTTCGGGCTGGTGGAATCAAAGGATTCCATGCTTGCGATGCTCGGGGGATTCCTTGCACCCCTCTTTATCCCTGTGGGTTTCGGTTCCTGGCAGACCGTGGCATCCACTCTTTCCGGTTTTGTTGCCAAGGAAGGACTGGTCTCCACCATGTCTCTTTTGTCTTCAATAGGAAAGGGAGCGGAGAATTACGAATCCAGCTTCCATGACGCCTATGCGGCCTTCTTCCCCACCACGGCCGCAGCCATATCCTATCTGGTATTCAATATTTACAACTCGCCCTGTATCGCAGCGATTTCAACGCTTGCAAAGGAAATGGGCAGCGCAAAATATTTCTGGTACGCCATCTTTTTCCAGAATGTGTCTGCCTATGCGGTTGCGCTCATTGTCTATCAGCTTTTCGGATTTGCAGCGGGAGAGGTGCCTTTGTCGATCTGGACCGCTGTGGCAGTCGTTGTGCTGGTTATTTCACTGTTTCTTCTGTTCAGGCCGGGTGAAAAAAAGAATACTAAATGATTTATGCATTAGCCCGGATAGCTTATAGAGCTTTCCGGGTTTTTGGCGGAACGCAGGTGGATATCCGAACAGCCTAAGCTCATCACCACCCGCATTATACTTGTATAAACATTGAAATCGCTCTAAGGTCAAGTAATTTTCACATCCTCACAGCTCAAGATTACTTGTATAAACGCTGAAAACGTCTTTAGGTCAAGTAATTTCTGGCTTCTCATAGTTCGAAATTACTTGTATAAACAGTGAAAACGTCTTTAGGTCAAGTAATTTCCTTTTCCTTACCGTTCGAAATTAC
>JAEEGL013008416.1_pt1 | contig 19031 bp, 15 predicted proteins | sample 9134231 | NCBI WGS metagenome assembly JAEEGL01 (sample SAMN16246548, study PRJNA631951) | gut metagenome | biome: gut microbiome; feature: rumen; material: fiber-attached | host: Bos | place: Iran: Karaj | collected 2018-10 | reverse complement strand
GGTGAGCCCTTGACAGTCGAGAATATCCTTAAGTATCCGAGATTCCACCCCAGATGCGGAACATCATTCATGTTCCTCGTCCTTGCCATATCGATCCTCATCTATACGGTTGCAGGCATCCTGATCGGCGACAGGGGATTCCTCATAAGTGCAGTAACAAGGATCATTCTTATCCCGATCATCTGCGGTATCTCCTTCGAGATCTTAAGATTCGTCGGAAGACACGATAAGAACCTTATCTGCCGCGGTTTAAGCAAGCCCGGTCTGTGGCTTCAGAAGATCACTACGGCTGAGCCTGACGCTCCTATCGTAGAGGTTGCGATCGCTGCTATGCAGGCGGTCATCCCGGAGGATGCGGACGCGGATGTCTGGTGACACCCAAAAAGCATTTAAGATATTAACCGAAGCGGGCATCGGATCAGAAGATGCCCGTTTTGATATAAGTTTGTTTTTTTCCTATTTAGGTGACGATGATAAGGCTTTCGATGAGGCCATAGCAAAGCGCGCTGCCGGTGTGCCTGTGGCTTACATCTTGGGAAAGCAGGCTTTCTATAAGGAAGAGTACAAGGTTACGCCTGACTGCCTGATTCCCAGGGCTGATACCGAGCTTTTGGTGGAGGCGGCTCTTCGTTCCTGTGCTGCTTTAAGTTTTGCTGCAGGCAGCGTATCCGACATTCCCGAGAGGCAGATCGCGGGATCCCCCCGCATACTCGACCTTTGCACCGGAACCGGCTGCGTCGGCATCTCGGTCTATAACTCTTTGCTTCCCAAGTACCCTCAAGCCGAGGTCATAATCTCCGACATCTCGGACAAGGCTTTGGCAGTCGCACGCGAGAATATCGCTTCCCAGGCAGCGGCTCCCGCGAGAATCAAAGCGGTAAAACTCGACGCTCTTACAGGGGAGTGTGAGGAGGATATCGGCACCTTCGATGTCATCACGGCGAACCCTCCTTACATCAATTCGGCCGACATGTTAAAGCTTGACGACAGCGTAAAATTACATGAACCGCACCTTGCGTTAGAAGGCGGTGAAGACGGTCTTAAGTTCTATCCCGCGATAGCTTTTGCCGCCCGTAAACTTCTTAAAAAAGGCGGGGTTTTGATAGTTGAGCACGGTTACGATCAGGGGAAGACGGTCCCGCAAACCCTTGTAAATGCTGGGTTTAACAATGTTAAAGTGTTAAAAGACTATGGTGGAAACGACAGAGTGACATACGGGGAGATCTGACATGCCTTCAAAGTTTTTCTTGTACAAATATGAGGTCGGCGACATCGTCAAAATGAAGAAGAAGCACCCTTGCGGAAGTTACGAGTGGACACTTACCCGCGTCGGCGCAGACTGCAAAATGACATGCAACACATGCGGAAGATTAGCGGTCATGACGAGACCTCAGTTAGAGAAATCTACAGTCGAGGTGAGAAAGCCCGAAGGGTCATAGTTTACAAATAGTTAATGCGATAATAATACACGTGTTTTTCCGTGCCTCTATAATTTTATTATTGAGTTCTTTCAAAGAATTACAGGAGGCATGATTATGATTAGTGCAAAAACTGTCTCAAAGAAAGACATAAGTATCATAGCTTTGCTCATAAGCATCGCCATGATCTTCATTATGATTCCTCAGGGCGTCGTCAGAGCTGACGGCGGAAGCTGCGGCCCCGGACTGACCTGGAGCTTCAGCGGAGGGGTACTTACCATCTCCGGTTCAGGTGACATGTACGACTATCCCGAGCATCTTCACGGTCCCGATTCGGGCAACGAGCTCGCCCAGCCGTGGTTTCACTTAAAGCCCTCGATCACATCCATTGTTATCAACGAAGGCGTTACCTCCATCGGTGCAGGTGCGTTCTGGGGCTGCAATGCCTTAACATCAGTTTCTATCCCGGGTTCTGTCCAAAGAATCGGATTCGCGGCTTTCGCTGATGATGCGGCATTAGGCAGCGTAACCATTCCGAACGGAATCATCGGCGAGTCCGCTTTCATTAGATGCAGAGGTCTTCGCACGGTAACGATCGGGCCCGGTGTTACGGCATCCGGAATCAGCGCTTTCGAGAGCTGCACAGGTCTTAACGGCGTGTACATAAGTGATGTCGCAGCGTGGTGCAGGATCTACTTTGGCGGAAACAAGGCAAGCCCGCTCGAGTATGCTCACAACCTCTATCTTAACGGCGCTCTTATTACGAATCTCACGATCCCGGACGGCGTAACGAAGGTAGGTGACTACGCTTTCGAGCACTGCTACTCGATCACTTCCGTTACTATCCCCGAAGGATGCACAACGATAGGTGAGTACGCATTTAACAACTGCCGGAACATCACGACGGCATCGCTTCCTAACTCACTTACGACTATCGGAAGCTTCGCATTTGCTTCATGTGCGCAGATGCACACGGGTATTCCTGCGGGCGTTTCCTACATAGGTGAGCGTGCCTTCAACGGTGCACCTTTGACATCTAATATCGTGGTCAATCAGGGCGTTATCGGAGAGAGAGCTTTCAATGCCTGCGGTTCTGTTATGGACCTCACGATCGGTGCGGGTGTAACTTACATCGGCTCGAATGCTTTTAACGAGATGGGCGGACTTCGCAACATCCACTACGGAAGCACACAGGCAAACTGGAACACACTTGCTGCTAATTCCGGTTACAACAAGGTCGTTACTTATCCTTACTGGAGAGGCATCACATTCGGTTCTGCCGGCGCCTCGATTACACCTAACAGAAGCACAGTAAACTTCGGCGGAATAACATGGGATGTTCTTTCCGTATCAGGCGGCAACGCGCTTCTTATCACTCACGATGTAATCGCATTCAAGATGTTTACTCCCAACTACTCAAGCCGCGGAAGCATGAATACAGGCTGGGAGGGAAGTGCATTAAGAGGCTGGCTTAACGGTGAGTGGATCAACACGATCCCTGCTGACCAGCAGGCTCTCATCGTACCCACATCGATCTCGACCCCGGCTAACTCGAGGTTCGGCACAGTCGGTGCAAACGGCGGTGCGGTAACAGACCGTGTATTCGTATTAAGTGTCGAGGAAGCAAACCAGTATTTTGCAAATGACCAGCAAAGAACGGCTGTCGCAACAGATGCCGCACTTGCAAGTGTAGGTGCAGGCCGTAACGGTTCTGCTCAAAGCGATCCTACAACGGGCAACACATACTGGTGGTTAAGGTCGCCCGGTATGTTCCCGTACAGCACGGCTTATGTTAACTACACAGGTTCCGTAAGGCTTGACGGTGTCGAGTCTCCCACAGGTTCTTTGATCGGAGTCAGACCTTGCGTCTGGGTCAATGCAGGCGCGTTGGGAATCACCGGAACGTCTGGTGCATCTGCAGCTCCCGCTCCTGCCGCGTCAGGCGCGAACGTTGAGCAAATCAGTGCTTTCGTCGACAGGCTTTATGCACAGTTCCTGGGAAGATCCGCTGACGATGCGGGACGCCAGTACTGGGTAAACCAGATCCTTAACGGAATGTCAGCCGTTGATGTATCAGCAGGATTCGTATTCTCGAACGAGCTTCGTGACATGCATCTGTCGAACGAGGAATTCGTAAGAAGAGCTTATACTGTTTACCTTAACAGAACTCCTGATCCTGCAGGCATATCTTACTGGGTAGGACTTCTCGAGCGCGGCAATGACTATGGATGCATCATCCACGGCTTCGGCGAGTCCCAGGAGTTTACGGGTATCTGTAACTCTTACGGAGTAACGAGAGGCAATTACCCTTACACCAACAGGTAAGGATCAGATAATCTCGGTAGACTGCGAAACGCAGATCCTTCTGCCGTCGTTATCTTCAAAGACGAACTGTCTGTTTGACAGTTCGTTTTTTGATTCCTTCGCATCCTTTAATTCTTCGATGATCTTAACTCCTGCTGACTTTAACTCGTGGTAAAGAAGCATCGGCTCGGAAGCGTAAATTATAAGCTCGTACATGACGGGAGATGCGATCCTTACGGGGCTTTCGACCAGCGCGATTATGATGTTATCCCTTACAAGTCTTATGTGGGGCATCTTCTCATCGTTTAAGTGCGTTGCCTTAAAGCCTAAGTTGTTCTCATAGAACACAGCTGTCTTAAGAGGATCCGTGCAGGCAAACACCGTCGCCTGTGCGTTCATAAGGTGAAGCTTGCCGTTTCCTTCCTCTTTTTCCTCCTGCTCGGGAACCTGCTCGGGCTGCTTTGTTCCTGAGTTATATGAGAAACCCAGAAGAGGAGTCGCGAAGACCTTCTCATGCTCGGACAAAGAGTCCATCATCTTGTGCCTTCTCATGATCTCCTCCGTGGAGGGAAGATCCGGAAGAACCCTTAAGTACTCGACTTTCTCGAGGTAATCTGCAAGGTTTAGTAACCTGATATAAAGCGGCGTTATCTCCTTGGCATTATCGGGAAGCTCCGAGACGGGTGTACCGTTTAAAGCCATCAGTGCGTAGGAGGAAGCCTGCGGCGGCAGCGAGGCGAAAAGCTTATTTATAAAAGACAGCTCGTCTGCACAGTTATCCGATACTCCTCCCTTGTTTATCTGTTCTTCGAACATGTCGAACAATTTGTTAATATCATGTTCGGGATAGTTTTTACCAAGCATGTATGACCTCACGGTGTAGTTTTTTGTTAAATTATAACATCACCCGTTAATTGAATAATGCTCAGTATAAGAAGATAATTAGTTTCTGAAGATTATGGCGGGTATTAAGAAGACAAATGCGATGAGAATGCTCGATAAGGATAAGATCCCTTACGAAGCAATGGAGTACGAGTACGACGAGAATGATCTCGATGGTCATCACGTCGCGGAGTTCTTCGGTATTCCCTATGAGGAAGTTTTTAAGACACTGACGGCAGTAACCGATTCAGGTGAATACCTTGTTTTCTGTCTGTCGGTCGATGATGAACTCGACCTTAAGAAGGCCGCATCTTTGGCAGGAGTAAAGCGCGTTGAGTTGATCCACGTTAAGGATCTTCTCAAGGTGACCGGATATATAAGAGGGGGATGTTCCCCGATAGGAATGAAGAAGAAATACAGAACGTTCATCGACGAGATGATCGAACTGGTAGATACGGTCCACGTAAGCGGCGGTCAGCGCGGTCTTCAGTTAAAACTTAAGCCTTCTGATCTTATAAGCTACACTGAAGCGACGGTCGGACCTATTACATTTTGAGAGGGCGTGGATCTACATGGAGAAGTATGAAGTTTTCAGAGCGCTTGCAATAATTATCATTGCTGCCAAGCTTTTCGGACTGGCGGCAAGAAAGCTTAAGGCACCGCAGGTTGCAGGTGAGATCGTAGCAGGTCTTATCCTGGGTCCCTCTGTGTTGGGCCTCGTAGGCTACTCGGATTTTCTGGGTCAGATGGCAGAGATCGGCGTCATGCTCCTTATGTTTACCGCAGGACTTGAGACACGTATCTCCGATCTTCGCAAGACCGGATTCAAGGCCCTGCTTATCGCCTGTGCCGGCGTGTTCGTACCCTTAGTCTGCGGTACTGTTCTTTATATGTGCTTCTACGGCTTCGCACCCTGGGGTGACGATCAGTTTTACAAGGCTTTGTTTGTAGGTCTTATCCTTACCGCGACTTCTGTATCAATCACGGTTCAGACACTTAAGGAATTAGGCAAGATAAATGAGCTTGTCGGAACGACGATCATAAGTGCCGCGATCATAGATGATGTAATCGGCATCCTTGTTTTGACTGTCGTTATCGGTATGAAAGATCCTTCACAGGACATCGGAAACACTCTTCTTATGACCGGTCTGTTCTTCCTGGGTTCCGTTGTATTCGGTTACGTTTTCTACCGTGTCTTCAAGAAGATCGACAGGAAGTGGCCTCACACAAGAAGAATCCCGATCATCGGACTTGCGTTGTGCTTTGCATTGTCTTATATCGCAGAAGAATATTTCGGTGTTGCTGATATCACCGGTGCATATGTTGCAGGTGTTATCCTGAGCTCACTTGATGATTCCCAGTACATCTCACGTAAGATGGATATCAATTCCTATATGATCTTCGGACCCGTGTTCTTCGCAACGATCGGACTTCAGACAAATATCAGGGATGTCGATACGAGTATCCTCGCGTTCTCCGTGTGCTTTGTTCTTGTCGGATTGTTGTCCAAGATAATCGGCTGCGGACTTGTCTCATTCCTCTGCGGATTCAGAGGCAAGGACAATCTTAAAATCGGCTGCGGCATGATGACCAGAGGCGAGGTTGCCCTGATCGTTGCCCAGAGAGCACTGTCCGTCGGCGCTTTAAGCGGTGCTTATTTCACGTCGGTCATTTTGCTTATAATCATCTCGTCGATCCTGACGCCGGTTATCCTTAAGCTTTTGTATTCTGAAAAAGCCCCGGCTGAAGCCTGATCAGCTGTTTTTTGTATCAGAATTGAATTTTTCTGATATTGATACAAGAATTCCAGGTGATTTAATTATCAAAAATACATTTTATTAAAAGTGATACAAGGAAAATGGAAAAACCTTGTATCACTATCGATTTTTCTTAATTTTAGTAATAGAAATTGTCCGGATTCTTGTATCAAAAAACTTGTTTTGCCAAAGTGATACAAGATGCTTTAATTCATGCAGTTGCCGTACTATAATATCCCTATCATTCCGTGGAACGAATGAGGGGTAGCTAATATGAAAAAAGACATTGCTTTGGAGAGCCTTAAAGAAAGGCTTGTTTTTCTCGAGAAAGTAGTCAGCGAAGCGGACAAACAATTAAAGAAATCACCGCCGGGCAGATTAAGGATTCAAAGACAGGGGAATTCTGTTGCTTATTACTGTGTACAAAACAGTAAGGAGTTCAAGGATAATAACGGACAGCGTATCGATGATAATAACAGAAATCTGATTGCTGCATTAGCTCAGAAAAGTTATATCAACAATGTAAGAAGATACGCGGTCGCTGAAGCCAAAGCTATAAGATGGTTGTTGGACGGTTATCCTAAGAAGACGGTTGAGAGTGCTTTGGATAATATTAAAGGCGACAGACTTAAATTACTTCAGCCCGTTGCTTTGTCAGATGAGGAATTTGTTAAAAAGTGGATTGCAAAGCCCTATACGCCAAAGGGTTTTAGTGAGACTGATCCGAATTTCAAAACGCTTAAAGGTGACAGAGTAAGATCGAAGTCAGAACAGATAATAGCCGACAGATTATTCGTTAATAATGTCCCTTACAAATACGAGTGTCCGATCATGGTCGGCAATAAGCTTTTCCATCCTGATTTTACGGTTTTGAAGATCAAGGAACGGAAAGTCATTTACTGGGAGCACTGCGGAATAATGGATAAGCAAAGTTATTCTGATTATGCCGTAAACAGGTTTAACAAGTATTCAAAGCAGGGGATCATCATAGGTGATAATCTCATTGCCACATTCGAGACGGAGAACAATCCATTAGACACCGAAACTGTCGATAATCTTATAAACGCGCATTTTAAATAAATAATAAGGTATAATACTCTTTAGTGCGTTAATAGGAGTATTTACTATGTCTGATCTAAGACTTGATGAACTTAAAAGTAATGCAAAGGTTTACTTCGTCGGTATCGGCGGCATCTCAATGAGCGGACTTGCGCTGCTTACCAAGGGCTACGGGTTTACCGTCGGCGGTTCCGATAACCATCCGTCAGAAAGAACACAGATGCTCGCACAAAGCGGCATCACCATATATAACAGCCAGGAAGCAAAGAATATCGATGAATTCGAGCCTGACTACATCGTCAAGACTGCAGCCATCCTTCCTCACAACAAGGAGCTTGCACGTGCCCTCGAGAAGGGACTTACGGTCTTCGACAGATCCGAGTTCCTGGGCATCATGACGAATACTTATAAGAACGTTATCAACATCTCAGGCACACACGGCAAGACGACAACCACTTCCATGACATCCATGATGCTCATAGAAGCAGGACTCGATCCCACCATCCATCTCGGTGCTCCGTTCGACGGTATCGGAGGCTCGGTTAAGATGGGCGGCAACAGGGATCTTCTCGTCTCCGAAGCATGTGAATTCAAAAGATCGTTCCTCGAGTTCAGGTCCACGACGGCGGCTATCACGAACATCGATCACGATCACGTCGACTGCTACCCGACACTTGAAGATGTTATCGATGTTTTCGCGAAGTTTATAGACAAGGTCGATGACGGCGGATACCTCGTCGTAACCGGCTCCGACAGGAACATAAAAGAGTCCATCGCCCGCGCGAAAAAGAACATCAAGGTCATCACGTGCGCAGCCGACGGCTCTGACGCTGACTTCAAGGCTCAGAACATTAAGTACAACGACGGTCTTCCCGCATTTGACCTTGTAGCGTCAGGGCAGAAGGTTGGAAGAGTTCAGCTTAGAGTTCCGGGTGCACACAACATAAGTAATGCCCTGATCGCATCTGCGTGTGCTTACCTTAACGGAGCATCCGCCGAGGCGATAATCAAAGTTCTTAATGAGTTCGGAGGCGCTGACGGAAGATTTACCGTCAAGGGTACTTACAAGGGCTGCGAAGTGGTTGTCGATTACGCTCATCATCCGACTGCGGCAAGAGTTACAATCGATGCGGCGATGCACATGCCTCACAACAATCTTCTTGTCGTATTCCAGCCTCTTACTTTTAACAGAGTCGATGCGCTGTTCGAAGAATATGTAACGAGCCTGCTTCCTTGCAAGAAGATACTCTTCTCCGAGATTTTCACTGACCGCGAGGTTATCCACGAAGGAATGGTCTCGAGCAGGAACATCGCGGATGAGATAAACAAACGCGGTGGCAATGCCGAATTCTATGCGGATAAGGAAGCTCTTAAAAGAAGGATCGATGAGCTCATAAATCCCGGTGACATGATACTTATTCTCGGACCAGAAGACATACGCGAACTCGGTAACGAGTTGTGCCCCGGTAAGGAATAATGAAGAATAATAACCGGGCACCGCAAAAACCATCAGGTAAATCATCAGGCACACCTCTTGCCCTTAAAAGAGCGCCGATTCATTTCATAGCGCTCGCCATGATGGGTGTGGTCATTCTTACGATGATCATCATGTGCCTTGTACCGGGTGCCGGCAAGAACCCAAAGAACCCGACTTTGGTTATCTACGGCGACAAGGGCAACGTCCCGAATCTTTCGCTTACTAACACTCTTCACGCGGCAGGTTTTGAATATGTTATCGCCGACTACGGAGAAGACATCTCTTCGTACGGAACCGTTGTTCTTGCAGCGATGGGGTCTGATGCACTGTCGATAATAAACGACCACAAAGACGATCCCCATGTTGCCGGATTCATCCTCATCTGCCCCGAGTATAACGAGACTTATATGACCGGTCTTACGAGTGGTAATCCAACATGCGATATCGCGATTTTCGCAGGGCGTAATAAATGCAAAGACACGAAGGATATGAGTGCGGCGCGTGTCATTTACGAGAGGCTCTCGGGTGATGACACACTTTACGGAATCCCCGTCAAAAGAGGCGGCCTGTTCGCATCCGAGGTTTATGTAAACAATGCGCAGAACAGGATGCTGTCGCTTTCCTGCTTCAGCGTAAGAGACCCGCAGAAGCTTTTGTTCTCGCCTTTATTCCAGAACGAGCTCGCGGGATACTTAAGCGTAACTTATATCGATGAGTCAACACGCGAGGTGTCGTTCGGCCGCATTAATACATGGTTCGTTTTCTCGTGGCTTGTCATCATGTTCTCGATAGTGAGCGTGCTTTTGTTCCTGTCTAATATCAGGCTCGATGAGTCAGGCTACGATACTAAGAAAGCTCCCGTGTCGAAGTGGGTCTTCGGATTCATCGGAGGCATCTCGATAGCGGTTGCGGTAGGCATAGTTGCATCGACTTCCGTCACACAGATACTGAATGCTCTGCTGTGGATCCTGACTCTCGTTCCCACAGTATTCATGGCGTGTCTGTTTGGCATCAACTTTAAGTGGATCTACGCGAAAGAAGGTAAATTCATCCCCCGTAAAACAAGCCTTGTGCCCACCCTGTTCATATCGGTGGTGACCGGGCTCATGATCATGTTTACCCTCGCGATGACAGCTGATCTCAAGGTGCACGCGATAAAAGACGCAGGGCTCTCGGCAGCTATACTCGGAGTTATTTTTGTCGCAGACCTTATCGTTACTACAGGACTTATCTACGCGAGCCGCAAATCGACAGTGGCAGGGCAGGGCGCGAAGAACTGCTTCGGCAACAAGAATATATTCGGACTGATGTTCATGCCATGCATAGTAGCCTTGCTCTACGGCCTTTTGCCGGGACACTCACAGGTGTTCTACTGCGGCCTTGCGGGACTTGCCGCGACGGGTATTCCGTTCCTTGCGGTGCTCCCGATCGTAAGGCATTCAGACAGATCGTTAATAGCAGGCGTTTTACATGGTATTATTTATATATTGGTTATAGCAGCGATACTCTGACAGGGGATAAGGGGGAGTCAACGTGATCAACTACTACAACGCATTCATCTCATACAGACATGCACCGCTCGACTCGAAGGTTGCCGAGCATGTGCAAAGAAGTCTCGAGAGGTTCCACATACCTCACAGCATCCGTAAGAAGACGGGTGTTAAGAAGATCGAGAGGATCTTCAGAGACAAGGACGAGCTTCCTATTACGAGTGATCTTACAGAGACGATCTCGAATGCGCTTGAGAAGGCTGACTACCTGATCGTTATCTGCTCTCCTAACACCAAGGAGTCCGCGTGGGTTCAAAGGGAGATCGAATACTTCCTTAAAAACCATACCAAGAAGCAGATACTGACTGTCCTTGCAGACGGCGAGCCCCAGGATGTTATCCCTGAGATTCTGACCTACGAGGAGCATGATGTATCGGAGTTCTGGAAGGAAGCGCAGAAGGTAAAGATCCCGATCGAGCCTTTGTCCTGCGACTACAGGATGCCCCTTCGAAAAGCAAAGAAAGAGGAGATCCCGAGACTCGCGTCGGCCCTCATCGGCTGCTCCTACGACGAACTTGTAAGACGCCAGAGAGCGTACAGGGTAAAGCAGGGAATCGCGGTCGGTGCTGCCATCGTTGCTGCCTCACTTGGACTGACTTTCTATACTTTGCAAAGCAAGAAGAAGGTTGATGATGCACTTAATGAGTCTCTTGCAAACCGTGCGAGATATCTTGCCAATCAGTCTATCTCGATGCTCGATGAAAACAGGCGTATCGATGCACTTTATCTTGCCATGTCAGCTGTTCCTCAGGGCGAGGACGATGCCACTCCTCTTGTTCCTGAAGCTGTCAGCGCTCTTGCACAGGCCACGCTTGCCTATCGGTCATTGAACGGAAACAGCATTGATACCGTTTGGAATTACAGTCTCGGAAGCACGATAAAATGTATCGAGATAAGTCCGGAAGGAACCCACCTTGCCGCACTTGATACAAGCGGTTCTCTAACTGTCTGGAATACTGAAACGCACGATATGCTTTTTAATATCCACAGCGTCACATCCGACAACGCTGTTTCGATTAAGTTTATAGATGATTCAAAGCTGGTAGTCCGCGATTACAGCAGGCTCTTATGCTACGATGCTGACACGGGTGAGGCCGAATGGGTCTTCGAACCTGATAATGGTAACTTCATTGTTGATGATCCTGTTCTTTGTTCTGACGGATCTTTAGTATTTGTTGATCATGACGGAGCTATCTTCTGTCTTGATGCAGGTTCCGGAAGTGTAAGATCCCAGTACCAGATTCCTAATGATGACCTGGATGTCATGGTAACTCCGAACGCTTTCGCCGTGTCCCCTGATGAGACCAGGGTTGCCATACTTATCGAGGTAGGCGTAGATGAATACTATGTGGTCATTTACGATATGACTACCGGCAGAACGAGTCAGTCTCAGAGCGTGGAAGGTCTTGAAAAAGCGATGACATGGTCGGACGATGACCACATTGTTGTTGCTGCTATGGAGATGAACAGCGACAATGTGAACAATGCCATGTTTAACGGTTCATTTATCATGGGTCATGATGTGAACTATGTAACCTGCTTCGCAGGCGACAGTGCCAATATAGTATGGTCACAGGAACAGGTTGCCACAAATGTCGGTTTCAGTTCCGGCTTTATTGTTCTTCCTGCTACAGAAATGATCGCATATTACAGTGCCAATGTCTGTTGTGCTTATGACATCGATGACGGAACTGTCCGCTATGAATGGAATACCAATGATTCGATCATCGATGTAAGGGACAGAGACGGAAACGGCTGGCCCATCATGATAACCAAAGAGGGCGGACTTGTCTCTGTTTGTCCGACTATGGCTATAGATGTTATAGATGTAACCTACGAGTTCACGGATAATCTTGCTGATGCGGTAGTTAATCACGGAGTATATACGTATCAGAATTCCGGTTCCCAGATCTTCTACTACAATGTGCATGTTTGTGACGAAGAATGGGAGTATATCGGCGATCTCGATTCGAGTGCACCCAAAAGTTATATGGCCGACGAAGCTCTTATTCTCCTTGAGCCTTGTTCTGCGGGAACTGATGTTACGGTAGTCGATCCTGTCGAAGGCGAGGTAAGGTTCAGCGTAAACTTAGGTTCGGCTTATTATTCAGATTACAATATTATTGGAGTTTTTGACGGAAAAGCCTACATCACTTACGGCGAAGTTCTGGATGGATTGGAATTATTAGAACTTAATCTTACGACCGGAAGGATCTCATCGGATCATATATCTGATTCGTACTATATTTCCGAGTTTGCAGCTTCAATGACGAATGAATTTGTTACCTGTATTGACAGAAGCGATGTGACAGACAGAGCTGTTATTTACAATGTGATTTCTCACCGTACTGATGAATACGATATAGAGAACGGTCTTGAACTTACATACGCACCTCAATACTTCGAAGATATCGGCATAATCTATATCGCAAGTGAAGGCGAAGACGCGATCGTGTTTACCGAGACAGACGATTATACGCAGGTTGAACTGCCTGAGTCCTGGTATAACACGGAAATCGTTGAGTTTGACGCTGAATCAAGAAGAATAATGATATCTGACAGACGATCCATTCTCTTCCTCGATGAATTAGGAGAAGAAGATCTTGTTATCTCCTGCGGCGGAAGGACCATTACAGGTTACACACTCCTTCACGGAGAACAGTACGGTGAAGGCGGCCTGTTGCTCGTATCGTGCAGTGACGGATCTTTGCTGAGGTATGATGCCCTTTCGGGTGAGTTCCTCGGAAACACGGAGATCTCCTACTACACCAACTATATTCCCACTGCGGAATTCGTGTTGGATGAGCAGGCCGGTATCATGTACATACAGCAGTATATGATTACCAGTATTGTAGATCTCGAGTCGTGGATCGAACTGACATACATCGAGAATTCATTCGGTCACAATGCGCAGTCCGACAGATTCTTCACATTATCATATACCGAGGGTGACGAACCTCAGCTCGGATACTTCAGACACTATACCGTCGAGGAGTTGCTGGCGAAGGCTAACGAGATCTTAGGCGGAATGCCCGTCCCTGAAGATCTTCGTGCAATGTACGGATTATAAAAGTCCCGGAATATTACTTGACGGTCTGTAAAGTTCATTAAACAGATGTCCCGCAATGATATATATATCGTGCGGGTCATCGTCTCTTACGGCGATATAATCACCGATGTTGCCGGAGTAATATTTCTCATCATCCCATGCTGTAAACAGCTTGATCGGATGATCGAGAGGCAAAGCAAATATCCTCGTCGTTCCCGCAGGGCTGATTACAGTCTTTGCGAAGGGCATTACTTTCTTAACTTCTTCTGTATCAAGATTCTTGACCGAAGGCTCGTACTCGAACACACCATGGAAATCAAAACCCGTAAGCTGGTAGCTGCTCATGAGCTTATCAAGATTGATAGGGTAGATCTCACCTTCGATGCCTATCATGAGGTAGGTCTGGTCCGTGATGATGACGTTAACATCGCCCTCGAGTGTTCTGATCTCAACAGGGGTTCCGATGGGGAAGACATCGGCAAGGCTGATGGCGCCGAGCTTCTGTTCCTTCTTGGTGTATGCCTTCATCTTTGAAGTGTCGAGATATGTGTTGGCAGCGTAGATGATCTCGTATGTGCCGTAGTAATCACGGATGCGCTGTTCGATAAGATCAGTCGCGGGAAGGTCGATCTTCTCGGGACGGATCGTGCCGCCTGCCTTAACGATGTGGCCGCCGCCTCCTCCGATGCCGTCAGCTATAAACTCGGCAAGTTCGTTCGCATGTATCTCCTTGGTACTCGACCTTACAGAGAACTTGATCTCGACAGGACTTATATAGTAGGCAACGCACACATCGACCTCTGCCGTCTCTATCGCGAAATCACTTACGACTCCTAAGATGTTAGGGTCGTTGGTCTCGGTCTTGATGATGAGGCATCTTAAGTCCTCGTGATACTCATAGTCGAAGATGGCCTTACCCGTTATCTTCAATTCCTCAAGCGAGATGTTCGAGTTGCTCATCTTGGTTATAAGAGACTTGTTGATGATAAGAGTATCGACCATATCCCTGTCGAGAGGGTGAGATACCTCAGTTAATTTATTTGTATCAGTATATAAACCATAGTAAAGAGCCGTCGCGAGGTTCTTGTTCTCGTTAACGTCGTAGCCTTCCTTGCGGAGCATATCCCAGATGACCGTCGAGCATGAACCGATATTGGATCTGACTTCTGACAGTCTCGGAAGTTCAACTGTTATCTGATGGTGATCGATGACCGCGATATTACGCGCGTCCGTCTTCGTGACATTTCGCTGGCCGTACTGGCAGTCGCAGGTGATAAGAAGCTGCGGCGATCTGTCAAAATCGGGAGCATACTCGACCGGAATGCCGAGCTCTTCTATCATTATGTTAAGGTTGCTCTTCTTTACAGGGTGGTTGCCTCTGTAGATGAAGGTTGATTCTTTTCCCTTCGACTTAAGAAACTCATAAATCGCAAATCCTGAAGCCAATGCATCGGCATCGGGGTTATCGTGACACTGTATAACAATGTCCTGGTACTTAGCTAACTCTGATAGAAGCATATAGAACTCTCCCGCAAGTAGATAAAGTTATTTTAACATCTTTTTGATGTCATATATATAAATAAAAGAAGAATTGACACTTCAAAACAATGATGATATTATACCTCGGTGACCGCATGCGACGGGCTTTTAAATTTGCGTTTTTTTGAGGTAAATCAAGACTTCGCAGTGCCTTGGATGAAGCAGCGAGACTGGAAGAACAGGAGGACACAGTATGTACGCAGTTATTAAGACAGGCGGCAAGCAGTACAAGGTTGCTGTCGGAGACGAGATCTTTGTTGAGAAGCTCGCAGGCGAGACCGGTGAAGCAGTTACTTTCGATGAAGTATTGGCTGTAGGCGGTGATGACGGTATCAAGGCTGGCGCAGATGCAAAGGCTAAGGTAACGGGCGAGATCGTTAAGCAGGGCAAGAACAAGAAGATCGTTGTTCTTAAGTACAAGGCTAAGAAGGGCTACAGAAGAAAGAACGGCCACAGACAGCCTTATACAAGAGTACGTATTACAGGCATCGCTTAATAGCAGCTTCGTAATGATTACCGTCAGAGTCGTCAGAGACCAGAACCGTAAGGTCACAGGGCTGTTCGTTAACGGACATTCAGGATACGCCGAAGCGGGGTCCGACATAATCTGTGCAGGAGCGTCGACACTCGTTTATACACTTGCTAATTCTCTTGAGAGGATATGCGGGATAGACACAGAGTACTCGACCAGGATCGCAGAGGATATGGGAGACGGCAATGTAAGCGCCGAGATAATCATACCGGATGGAAGACTCCGTGATGAGGGGGCGGCAGACAGAGCACAGGTGATAATGGAGACTATAGTTTTGGGATTCATCTCACTGGCTGAGTCAGCAAACCGGGACGGTAATAAGTACATTAACATCATTGAGGAAATTTGAAGACACGGAGGTGTAAGATAATGCTTAACATGAATTTACAGCTCTTCGCTCATAAGAAGGGAATGGGTTCCACCAAGAACGGTCGTGAGTCCCAGTCCAAGAGACTCGGAGCTAAGAAGGGCGACGGACAGAGCGTAATTGCAGGCAATATCATCTACAGACAGCGCGGAACAAAGATCCATCCCGGTAATAACGTAGGAATCGGATCTGATGATACGCTTTATGCGAAGATTGACGGACTTGTAAAGTACGAGCGCGTTGGTTCTTCCAAGAAGCAGGTCAGCGTTTATCCTGCAAACTGATAAGAGCTATTAAGAAGTTTTTAACGCCTGTCGAATATCTGTTCGGCAGGCATTTTTTTACCAGGTGAGAATATGTTTATAGATCACGCGAAGATTTACGTGAAGGCTGGTGACGGCGGTCCCGGTGCGGTATCGTTTCATACCGAGAAGTACATAACCAACGGCGGACCTGACGGCGGAGACGGCGGTAAGGGCGGCGACGTTGTTTTCGTTGCTGCAGCGAAACTTACCACATTGCAGTCTTTCCGCTTCAAGCACAAGTTCGTTGCCGCTGACGGCGGCAAGGGCATGAACCGCAAGATGTACGGCAGGGGCGGAGAGGATCTTAAGATCGCAGTTCCCGTCGGTACCGTTATCAAGGATGCCGACACAGGCAAGATTCTTGCGGACTTTACCGAGGACGGTCAGGAAGAGATCATCTGCCGCGGCGGTAAGGGCGGCTCGGGTAATATGCATTTCGCGAATTCCGTAAGGCAGGCGCCCCAGTTCGCGCACTTAGGCCGTCCCGGTGAGGAGAAGAATCTCCAGGTTGAGCTTAAGCTCATCGCTGATGTCGGACTTGTCGGTTACCCGAATGCAGGAAAATCCACTTTGCTTTCCGTCATGACGCGCGCGAAGCCCAAGATCGCGGACTATCCGTTTACTACGCTCGAGCCTGTTCTGGGTGTAGTGCAGAACTTTGACATGTCGTTCGTAATCGCGGATATCCCGGGACTTATCGAGGATGCGCACGAGGGTGCGGGCTTGGGACACGACTTCCTAAGACACATCGAGCGCACGAGGCTTCTTATCCACGTTGTTGATGTCTCGGCACACGACGGCCGTGACCCGGTCGATGACTTCAAGTCAATTAACAAGGAACTTACCGAGTTTAACGAGGAGCTGTCGAAGCGTCCCCAGGTGGTCGTTGCCAATAAGTGCGACGATGCAACCGACGAAGAGGTCGAGCTGTTTGTTGAGGAAGTCCGCGCATTAGGTTATGAAGACATCTTCAAGATCAGTGCCGCGACAGGAGAGGGTATAAAGGAGCTTACGAATAAGGTAACAGAGCTTGTAAGCAAGCTCCCGCCGCCCGTTATTCACGACAAGATCGGTGAGGAGAACGAGAAGGTCTATAAGTATGTTCCCGAACAGAAATATGAGATCAGCCGCGAGGATGACATGTTTGTTATCAGCGGTTCCTGGATCTCGAGACTTCGCGAGACCACTGATTTTGATGTTTACGACTCTGCGCAGTATTTCCAGCGCGCCCTTATAAAAGAGGGTGTTTACGACGCTTTGAAGAAGGCGGGCATCAAGGAAGGCGACTCAGTCCGCATTGATGATTTTGTTTTTGAATGGGTTGAATAAGCGAATTAACAATTTGTTAATCAATTTTCATACTCGCTTCGAAATGGATGGTTATACTTAAATCATAAAGTTATTACCTCATAGGGTGAAAGTAAGTAGAGTTTGTTCATAGCCTCCGGTTAATCCCGGAGGTTTTATGTTGCACATAAAGAATGTTAGAATGTCGTTCGTATGAAGGTTAAACATATAACAACTGTATTATTAGTGTGCCTCGCGCTTTCCTCGTGCAGCATTTTGCCGGCGGCTCCTTCCGTGACGGAGCCTGTTGCTACAGCACCCGTTGCTACTGCTGCGGTTGCTGCTTCACAGACTTTGCAGACTACAGTTGTTACCGAGACTACCGTTGATCCCGAGGTTGTCAGAAGACAGTCTTACGAGACTTTCCTGTCCGGGCTTTATCTTGACCTTACAGGTCAGCAGATGCCGTCAGATTCCATGTCTTATTACGTTGACGGACTCATGAACAGTTCAGTGAATATATATGAGATCGTCTCCTCGATGATCGAGTCGTCGGATTTTTCTTCTGAAGATCTTCAGGATGCGGATTTTATAAATGATTGTTTTAATACTTTCATGCGCCGCGCGCCTTCTGATAATGAGATGCGTTTTTATACTGATCTTATCGCAGGCGGTACGAGCCGTTCTGATATTGCCGGGATGATGATGGCAAGTGACGGGTTCGCGCAGGTTTGTTCCGACTACGGTCTGACGCCCGAGTTTAGTAATAATCCGGAGCTTTATGCCACCGCACCTTATCAGTATCTGGCCGAACTTCCGGATGCAAACTCTATGATGCCGATAGGAGGCTACGTGCCCTCCGATGAGGTTCTTGCTTCCCTTTATGAGAGCATGGATAACTTAACTTATAAGTTCTCGTTCCTTCTTGTTGATATCAACACAGGAGAGGGACTTGCATATAACCTTGATGAGATCTACTACACCGCAAGTTCGATCAAAGGTCCTTTTGCCGCAAGCTTTTGTGATCTCGATCCTGAGCAGGCCGCCAACTGGACGAACAGCCTTATAAGCCTGCTTCAAAATTCCGATAACGATGCTTATGCCGCGCTCGACGAGACCTATCACAGAACTTACATCCGCCAGTGGTGTGAACAGTTAGGCCTCGACCTTGCGCCTTTTGCTTACAAGTACCCGCATATAAACTCACGCCAGATGGCTGCGCTATGGCTTAGAAGTTATGAGTTTTTCGAGTCGGGTGAGTGGGGTGCCCAGGTTGCAAGCTGGTATGAGAACCCTAACGAGTCTGCGATACACGCGATGCTGGGCGACCAGTATGTCACACGCTCCAAGGGCGGGTGGTTTGTTGATGAGGACCCGTACCGCACATGCACGGTCGATGCCGGCATTGTCTATGCTGATAACGGCCCGTACATAATCGTTGTTATGTCGGAAGGTCCGAGCAGCATGGGTTACCTAAACCCCATCGTCACTTCTTTGGAGCGTGC
>JAEEGL016105075.1_pt1 | contig 19032 bp, 16 predicted proteins | sample 9134231 | NCBI WGS metagenome assembly JAEEGL01 (sample SAMN16246548, study PRJNA631951) | gut metagenome | biome: gut microbiome; feature: rumen; material: fiber-attached | host: Bos | place: Iran: Karaj | collected 2018-10 | reverse complement strand
TTCTTCTCCGGATTTTACCTTTACGATTACACCTTCGGCACACTGGGCCAGCACCGTTTCGGCATACTGTGACGGTACGCCGTCGTCCGTTACGATAAGCGCTTTTCTGTTTAAATGAAATAATTGAGAGGCTATTTGCAGCGCGCCGCGTTCTATGTTAATGCTGTAACTGCCTGCGCCGAGATCCACATGTATCGTCATATTCTTTATTCCTCTTTACCCAAGTCGATTTCATGCTGATAATGTCCGATCACTTTCAGTTCCACGCAGCAAACGGAAAGCTCCTTCTGCATTCTTATGCCCTCTTCGCCGAATTGATCGCCCACAGCCTCCACGTAAAAATAATACTGCCAGGAGACGCCTTTTACGGGACGGCTGCGAAGTACGCGCATATCAAACCCATGTGCGGATATGATGTTGATCGCTTTTGCCAAAGCTCCGACAGCATTATTCAGGGTAAACAGCAGAATAAAATGGTTTTCTTTCTCCGTTGCCGGATTCCCCGCACGCGAAAATACAGCAAATCTTGTTGTATTTGCACTTGAAGCGTTAATATCGTGATCCAATATTTTAAGGCCGTATAATTCCGCAGTTTCCCTGCTTGCGATCGCAGCGACGGATGCGTCGTTCAAACGTGCGACCGTCTGCGCCGCTACGGCGGTGTTTGAAGCATTTTCACTGGCCAATTTATACTTTTCAATATAATCCGCACACTGCATGAGCGCCTGCGGATGGCTTATTACTTTGCGTACGGTTTCCTTCTCTGCGTTTTTTGTTCCGAGCAGATGATGCACGACAGGCAACGAATATACGCCGTTAATATACAGAGAGCCCGCGTACATCAGATCCAGAACGGCGCCGACTTCTCCAGCCGTACTGTTTTCAATGGGAAGCACGCAGCAATCGCATTCGCCGTTTTCCACCGCCTTATATGCTGTACGGAAATCATCAAAACTTATCATCTGTCCCGTCGGGAATATCTTTTTCGCGGCAATGTTCGCAAACGCGCCTTCCACACCGCAAAAAGCGACGCGCATTCCGTTCAGAATGCTGTTTTGATAGTCCTTGGAGCATTGAAGAACCGCATTAAAAAAACTGACATAATATGGAAGCACCTGTTTATCACGGATATAAGCGCTGTTCTTATTTATAATTTCTGTTTCGCGTTTTTTGTCGTATACAGGCAGACCGTGCGCCTGCTTATAGTATGCGACCTCTTTTACGGCTTCCATTCGCTTCTCAAACAGTCTTGCGATCTCTCGGTCTGTTTCATCGATTTTTTTTCTGCTCAGAGACATCTTTTCGTCCATAACATCCTCCTATTCAAAAAAACCACCGTACTTATTAAAAATAAGCGGTGGAAAGAAACACTATTTGAACTTGTGGTGAAAGCTCTTATAATGTACGTTCCATCGCGATATTAAAATAAAAATAATAACCTTTCGAAAAAAACATATCTGCTCCGTATTACAATTATTTATTAGATTTTATAATACAAATCTGTATTTGTCAACACAAAATGATATTAAAAAACCGAAAGCCATTGATATAAAAATCTTTTTATGCCTGATTATTGATTTATCGGTGTGTATTTGTTAGTATTTAACTAAAAAGGAGGGTTCATCCTATGAGTAATATCATCGTTGCAGGCGCGGGACACGGCGGTCTGATTGCAGCAGCCAGGCTTTCCGCCGCCGGACATAACGTTACGGTTTTCGAAAAGAAACAAAAAGACGAACTCGGTTATCCGTGGCAGGATCGCTTTACGTTTTCATTGCTTACCGACGCGCTCGGAATCACAGAGGATGAGCTGCCGAAAAACAGCTGGACGTACCGAGGTGACTGTGATTTTGTAAGCCCCTCAAAGAACAAACACGTTGTCATCCGTTATACCGAAGAAACCCGTCAGCGCATTATGTGGCGCAAACCGCTTTTGCAGCTGCTTTTGGAGCATGCCGAAAACTGCGGCGTTGATATCAAATTCGGTACGCCTGTTGCCGGAGCGCTAATTGACGGGAACACGGTTACCGGGATCTATACCTCCGCAACAGAATACAAAGCCGATCTTGTTATCGATGCGGCGGGTGTGTTCTCTCCCGTACGCTGCACTTTGCCGAAATACTTTAATATTGAAACGGAACCGAAACGCGGAGATCTGTTTTATGCTTACCGTGCCTATTATCATAATGAACTTAAAGTCGTACCGGAAACGCCGTTTGAAATTTATTTGCGCCATAACGGTGAACTCGGCTTATCCTGGGTAAATAGCGAAGAAGAATATGCCGACATTCTTCTGGGCCGTATCGATCCTTTATCTGACGAACAGATAAACGCTTTATTGGACGATTTCCGTTCAGCTCACCCTTGGATAGGCAAAACCGTTCTTTACGGCGGACAAAAAGACTACATTCCGGTACGCAGGCCGCTTACTTTGATGGTCGCAAACGGATACGCCGCGGTTGGCAACAGCGCATTTATGACGACGCCCATGAATGGTATGGGCATCGATCTTGCCATTGAAGCAGGGGGGCTGCTTGCCGATAACGTTCTGCACGCAAACGGAAACTATCGCGCAGAAGTTCTCTGGGAGTATAACCGTGATTTCCATATGCTGTACGGTGCTGAATCTTCCAGAAACGCCGGATTGAAAAATGCCATCCTTCGTCTGCCGAAAGAAGGCGTGGACTTCCTGTTTGAACAGGATGTAATACAGGCGTCGGATCTTTCCGGCGCAGGCAGAAATACCAGTTTGTTATCTTTACTCGGAAAGTTTACACGCGGGATGAAACGTCCTCCGTATTTTACGGCACTGCTGAAGGGCCTTATCAAAGGAGGAAAGGCCGCTTCGCTTTATCATAAACCTCCTGCCCGTTACGATATAAAAGAAATCTTAATGTGGTCAAACAAAATCGCTTCTTTTGACATCTTTGTTTGATATGCTTTATTCAGAAAAGACGGCGTTGCGCCGTCTTTTTATTTATTTTATTCTGGCTTTAATTGCGCCTTCCATTCAGCATACAACGCAGCGTAAGACGTTTTTGCGTTTGCCGGCGAGGTGGAAGGCAAACAGCATACGGGAACCGAAACAACATCGTGAAAAAACTCATTGAAGTATTTCTCTGCCGTTTTTCCATTCAGCAGAATTTTACTAATACTGCAATTTTCGATTAAACCTATAATATCGTTCGGGCGGACGTCTTTCATGGTGGCATCCGCGCTTCCGCGTATTTCGCAGCGAGCAGCCACGTCCCATAATGCGATTCCGTTGGAAAGCAGCAATTCTTTTTTATCTTTAACCGAAACGGGCGTCTGCCGTTCGAACACGTCGGCCATCAAACGCCAGAAACGGTTTTGCGGATGCGCATAAAAGAATGCCTCTTCCCGCGACTTTACGGACGGAAAACTGCCGAGAATCAAAACGGTGCAATCTTTATTGAATACCGGAGGAATGTTGTGTTCCGGCATTTCAGTTTACCTGAATTTTGGAAAGCTCAAAGAATTCACGGTATTTTGTAAAAACGAATTTCAGCGTTTTGCACTTTATCGGTTTTATACTGCAAATCCTTTTATATCCCACCGTAGTGTATTCGCCGATCTGCTTCCATTTATTCTTTTCATTCAGGAAATATACGGAAAATTCTTCTATATGCTGTCCGTTTGCTATATTCTCGCTCAAAACGATCTTATCAAACGGCTCTTCCTGAGCAAAAGTAACGGTCAATTCCGGTTTTTTGTCGTCGGCTGCAGGACGCCAGTACTCACCCATCGCGTCGGATATAATATGATCAGGATCGCATCCCGGAATTGACGAAGACGCGGAAACTTCAGTTTCTTCCGTAACGATATCGCCGGAAAACATTGTTTTAAGATCCTTACCGAATGACGTGAGAATCTGAGAATCCACATCGTCGATCACGCCGCGCTTATTCGGTGAAAGCCCAAGCATCAGACAGGAATTATTGCCGACGGTATCATAATACAGCTTTAAAAGCTTATCTTTCGTTTTAACCGCGTATTTATCTTCCTCGTCAAAAAACCAGTGCTTGCGCAACGGCAGACTGACTTCACACGGATACCAGATAAACTTTTTCTCGCCTTTGATCGCTTTGCGGCTGCCGATATCCAGGTCCATCGCGCTTCCCTTGCGTTTTCCTGTTTGAACCTCTGAGGTTCCGTCCTCGTTAACGCCGTAATAAGCGGGCACGGGACTCCATTCTTCTGTTCTCGTAACGCCGTTTTCATTACCGTTCCAACGCACGTCAGGCCCCATAAACGAGATTACTGCATCCGGAGCCAGTTTGCGTATCAGTTTATAATACCTGCCCCAATCGTATTTTTGTTCTCTCTTCTCATTACTGCCGCAAATCCCGTCCAGCCATACGCAGAAAACGTCGCCGTACCCGGTAAGCAATTCCGTTAATAAATTGCAAAAATAGTCGTCATAAGGCGCGCCCTTGCCGTAGGTAGGCTCGTGCATATCCCACGGGGAAATATAAACGCCGAATTTCAAACCGTATTTTTTACAGGACTCCGAAGCCATTTTAACAAGGTCCCCGTTACCGTCCATCCAATTGGAGCTTTTTACGGAATAATCCGTATAAGCGGACGGCCACAAACAGAACCCGTCGTAATGCTTGCATGTTAATACCAAGCCCCTCATGCCGGCTGTTTTAATAAGCTCGCACCAAGCGTCCGTATTCATGTCTTCAGGCCAAAAAACAGAAGGCGATGTATAACCACCGCCGTATTTTGCCGATGTGAATACGGGCAACCCGTAACTGATCAGAGCATAAAATTCTGTTTTTTGCCATGCAAGCTGCCGTGCGGACGGCTTGGCCTCATTTGCGAACAAAAATGAGTTATCCATACAAGTTCAGTCGTTGTTTGTGGCAACGATATCAGCGCCCGTATCAAGGATATTGGGTATGATCACCTGCCCGAGCGTAACCGGAGCCTCAACAGCCACGGAGTTGATCACCTTCATGCACTCAAACATAAGCTTTTTCGGTATGGGCTTGTTGGTTTTTACGGGAACGACAGGATGAACGCCCCCGATCACCTTTACGGAAGTAGCAAGCGAACGCGTAGGATTAACAACTTCGGTACGTGCGTATGCGTCACCGCGTTTGCACGTATTGCCGGTAACGGAATTTACGCCGTTATCATCGTAATCAACGGTGATCGCACACCCGAGAGGACATGCCACACAAGTTAATTCTCTTATCATTTTTATTCCTCCACTCTTACGATAATGGAATCATTGCCGTTCATACCGGCCAGTACGTTGGCGGGAATGATAACGTTTTCCATTTCACCGGGGGCAAGCTTAACTTTCTTTTTAGAAGATATCACTTTGCCGCCGCACTCCAATACAACTTTTGCGTTCTTAAAAATACGTCCGACACGGAAATATAGCTTAACATCGTCCGGATTCTTAATATTAACACGCTGCGGTACCAGATACCGCACGCCATTGCCGGTAACCGTATTTACATATTCCGTCTGTTTGGGTGCATTACCGAGAATATATTCAGCGGCTCCCTGTCCTGCCAGCTGGGATTCCAACGTTACGTAATCCACAAGATCGTGAACATGCAGAACGTTGCCGCACGCGAAAACGCCTTTGTGGTCGGTCTGGCGCATTTCATCCACAACGGCGCCGTTGGTAACGCGGTCTATCGCAATACCTACGTTTTTGGTAAGCTCGTTTTCGGGGATCAGGCCGACGGAAAGCATGAGCGTATCACATTCAATATATTCTTCTGTGCCCGGGATCGGCTGCATTTTATCGTCAACTTTTGCAATGGTAACGCCTTCAAGACGTTCATTTCCGTGCGTTTCGATCACCGTAGTGGAAAGACGAAGCGGAATACCGAAATCATCAAGGCACTGAACGATATTTCTTGTAAGTCCGCCGGAATAAGGCATAATCTCGCAAACGACCTTTACCTCTGCGCCTTCCAGCGTCATTCTGCGGGCCATGATCAGGCCGATATCACCGGAGCCGAGAATAACAACTTTTTTGCCGGGCATATAGCCGTCAAGGTTAACATATTTTTGGGCGGTACCGGCCGTCATAATGCCGGAAGCACGCGTGCCGGCCATTTCCAAAGCGCCGCGCGGACGTTCCCGGCAGCCCATGGCAAGAACGATCGCCTTTGCCTGAATTTTTAATAAACCGTCTTTTTTATTAACAGCGGTAACTACGTTGGATTCGCTGATATCAAGCACCATCGTATCGCACTTGACGTCGATATCAGTTTTTTCAACTTCTTTTATAAAGCGGTCGGCATATTCCGGACCGGATAATTCCTCGCCGAAATAATGAAGGCCGAATCCGGTATGTATGCATTGCTCAAGAATGCCGCCGAGCGTTTCGGCGCGTTCCAGAATAATGATTTTTTCAACGCCGCACTCTTTTGCTTTCAATGCGGCTGCCATTCCGGCAGGGCCGCCGCCAACAACAACAAGATCGTAATTCATCATATTGTTTTCCTCCGCTTATTTCGTCTTATCAAACAGGATGTTCGAGCCTTTACCGAACTTCGTGATCTTATTCACCTCAGTACCGAGTTCTCTGGCGAGGATCTCTACGACCTTGGAACCGCAAAAACCACCCTGGCATCTGCCCATTCCGGCACGCGTGCGGCGTTTTACGCCGTCTACGTCTCTTGCGCCGGCCGGCGCACGGATCGCATCAACGATCTCGCCTTCCGTAATGGTTTCACAACGGCATACAATGCGTCCGTATGCGGGATTTTTTGCGATCGCAGCGGCCTTTTCCTCATCCGTAGCATGGCGGAAACGGAAAACGTCTTTTCTGTATGGATTAAAGCTCTCGTTTGCTGCGACGGAATCGTATTCGTTCGTAACCAGATACGCAACATATTTTGCGATCGCGGGCGCAGAGGATAATCCCGGCGATTCGATTCCGGCGGCATTGATAAATTTTGCGTTGGCTTTGCTTTTCCCGATAATAAAATCGTTATTGTCGGCATGGGCACGCAGGCCACTGAAGGAAGTGATCGCGTTTCTGGAGGAAACGGATTTACAGCTTTTTGCAGATAATCTCTTTACTTCCGCAAGCCCCTTCAAAGTGGTTGCCGTATTATTTTTATCTTCTGTATCCGCCGCAGTCGGACCAATCAGCAAATTTCCGTCGACCGTGGGAGAAACGAGAACTCCTTTGCCCATATCAGTGGGGCACTGGAAAATCGTATGAGAAACGAGGTTGCCAACGGCTTTATCAAGAATAAAATATTCACCGGAACGGGGGATGATTTTAAAGCTGTCGTCGCCGATCATTTTTGCGATCTCGTCTGAATGCGTACCGGCGGCGTTGATAACGAATTCGGAATTGATAACGCCCTGCACAGTTTGGATTTCAAACATGCCGTTTGTGTATTTAATATCTGTTACACGGCAGTTGCGTTTGAATTCCACGCCGTTGGAAACTGCGTTTTCAGCGGCGGCGATCGTAAGCTCGTAAGGACAAACGATGCCGGCTGTTCTGGCAAGAAGCGCGCCGCATGCCTCATCGGACAAATTCGGTTCCATGGCAAAAAGTTCTTCTTTCGATAAAAGCTCCATGCCCGGTACGTCGTTCTGAATGCCTCTGTCATAAAGCTCGCGAAGCGTATCCAGCTCTTTTTCGGAGAATGCGACGACCAAGGAACCGTTGTTCTTAAAAGGAACATCCAATTCCTTGCAGTACTCGGGCATCATTGCGGTACCCTTCAGGTTGAACTTTGCTTTCAGCGTACCGGGAATCGCATCAAAACCCGCGTGGACGATACCGCTGTTTGCTTTTGTTGCGCCCATTGCGACATCGTTTTCAGATTCAAGTAAAACGGTTTTAAGCTGATATCTTGAAAGCTCTCTGGCTGTTAAAGCACCGATCACGCCGGCGCCGATAATAGCGACGTCATAATTCATTTTTGATTAACATCTCCCTGCTTTGATTATTTATTCAGACAAATAAATATTATAGTATATAATTAATAATAAATCAATAATAATTCGAAAAGTTTATATTTGTGTTTTAATAAAAATAATCCGCCGTGCCGGCGGATTATTTTCTCACACTTATTCTGCTGTGTCATCAGCGACAGTGGAAGTCTCGTCGCCTTCTTCGGCGGTATCGCCTTCAGTTCCGGTAAAATAATCCAGAATTGCTTCCATGATCATGATTTTTGCGAACGGCTTGAAGAGCTTTAACAGCATTTTAATAATCCAACCCATAAGTAAACCTCCAATTAATATTTGTTACAAATTAAATATATCACTTACATCACCAAAAAGCAATACATTATAACCAAAAAAATCAAAAAGGCAGTTCCGACATTATTTATCCGGAATCGTTTCGGGCGCGGGATAATCCACTCCGTGCGTATCCACACGAACGTACGCCATTTTTTGTTCAGCCTTCGGACGGTCGTTAGCGTCCGTTTCTGTTTTTGAGATTGCATAAACAGTATCCATTCCGTCGATCACTTTTCCGAAAGTCGCGTAGTCCCCATCCAGACTCGGAAGCGTATTCACGCAAATAAAGAACTGTGATCCGGCAGTATTATATGCCGCTTTTGGGTTATACTGATTCACCTGTCTTGCCATGGAAATAACACCGGGCGTATGCAAAAGCATATTATTATAACCGTTGCTTAAAAACTCGCCGGGAATCTTATAGCCGGGGCCGCCGGTCCCCTTTCCCAGAGGATCGCCTGCCTGGATCATGAAATTCTGAATCACACGGTGAAATATGATACCGTCGTAAAAGCCCAGATTCGCAAGAGAGATAAAATTACGCACCGTGTTTTCGGCGATGTTTTCGTATAGCTCGATAACGATCGCAGAGCCGTCTTCCATTACGATAACGCCGATCGGATGATCGTTATCGGCATTTTCAGATGCTTTTTGATTATAGATCTCTATATATTCCATGTTTTCCTCCGGATTTGCGCCTTTAATATCAGCGGTGTTTTTTTTATTATTCTCGCTGCTTGCGTTTTTTCCGCAAGAAACAAACGTCAGCGATAAAACTACTGCCAATAATAACACGATCGTTTTTTTTATTTTATTCATCGTACGTCTCCTGTAATTCGGGCGATTCTTCCCTCATCATTGCGGCAAAAGCTTCGCCGTCAATTTTTTCGTTTTCAATAAGATACGCAGCAAGTTGATCCAGTTTATTTCTGTGTTCGTTAAGCAGCTGTTCGCATCTGCAGTAGGCTTTCGAAATAATGGCCCTGACTTCCTCGTCAATATCCTTCGCAATTTCTTCAGAGTAATTACGTACGGTGCCGTAGTCCTTTCCGAGGAACACCTCATTATGTCCGGAACCGAAAGTGATCGGGCCAAGCGTCTCGCTCATACCATATTTTGTTACCATGTTCCGCGCGATCTCGGAGGCGCGCTCGATATCGTTGGAAGCTCCTGTTGTAATATCGTCAAAAACGATTTTTTCAGCAACACGGCCGCCGAGCAAAGTAACAAGATCGTCTTCCATATGCTTTTTGGACCGGTACATTTTATCCTCTAACGGCAGCGACATCGTATAGCCGCCGGCCATGCCGCGCGGTACGATGGACACCTGATGCACAGGATCCTGTCCTTCGGTAAAGAATGTTGCGACAGCATGCCCCGCTTCGTGGAAAGCAGTGATCCTCTTTTCCTGATCGGAAATTTTATGCGAACGCTTTTCTGTTCCCACAACCACCTTGATCGTAGCTTCTTCGATCTCTGCTTTTGTGATCGCCTTAAGATCTTTCCGCGCGGCCAATAAAGCGGCTTCGTTTAATAGATTCTCGAGATCTGCGCCCGTAAAGCCCACTGTGGAGCGAGCGATTTCATCGAAGTTGACGTCCGGAGCCAGCGATTTGTTTCTGGCATGGACCTTCAGAATCTCTACCCTGCCTTTGATATCCGGATATCCAACCGTAACCTGTCGGTCAAAACGTCCGGGACGAAGCAAGGCGGGATCGAGAATATCGGGACGGTTTGTTGCAGCGATCACAACGATCCCCTCGTTCTCAACGAATCCGTCCATTTCAACAAGCATCTGGTTCAGCGTTTGTTCTCTTTCGTCATGACCGCCGCCCATACCGGCGCCTCTGTGACGTCCTACAGCGTCGATCTCATCAATAAAAATGATGGCGGGGGCATTCTTTTTTGCCTGGGCAAACAGATCCCTTACGCGTGATGCGCCTACGCCTACGTACATTTCAAGGAAATCGGAGCCTGAGATGGAAAGAAACGGAGCATCCGCTTCGCCCGCGACTGCTTTCGCAAGAAGTGTTTTACCGGTTCCGGGAGGGCCTACAAGCAGAACTCCCTTGGGAATTCTTGCGCCGAGGTCGCTGTATTTTTTGGAATCCTTTAAAAACTCAACGATCTCCCGCAGTTCCTCTTTTTCCTCGTCGGCGCCTGCAACGTCATCAAACGTAACTTTTTTTCCGCCGTCGTTTTTCTTGATCCTTGCCTTACCGAAGCTGATGGTCCTGTTAGACTCGCTCATGAGGCTTTGGTTCATACGGCGCATCATCACGATCATCAATCCCGCAAGAAGAACGATGGTGATCGCCATAGGCAGCATACTTATCAGCCAGCTGTTGGACGAACCGGCTTTATAGTTATAGTTTACAGGCGTTTCGGGATTCAGTTTATTGTATTCTACGATATACTCGTGAATATCCTTTTCAAACAGCGTAATGCTCGGCACGGTATACTTACGCGTCGAGGTTTCTCCCCGCAGCGTATATTTTAAAACGCCGCTGCTGAGGTTCAATTCGTATTTTTCTATCTTGTTCTCCTGGAACAAGGTTACGATATCGTAATATGAATACTCTTTTTTTGCCGCTCCGGTATTCACAAAAAACGAGATCGCTAAAATCATGATCAACGGAAGCGCAATCAACGGAATAAGCTGACCGATTTTCCGGTTTTTTTCATTACTCAATCGTTTCACTCCTTTTTCTCGTAAACTTCACGCTTCAAAATACCGACATAGGGAAGATTTCTGTAAACCTCAGCATAATCCAGACCGTATCCCACAATAAATTCATCCGGGACTTCAAGTCCTTTATAGTCCGGGTAAATATCAACCTTTCTGCGTTCCGGCTTATCAAAAAGCGTACATATACGTATGCTGTTCGGATTTCTGGCGTAAAGCAGATCCATCAGATAATTCAAGGTCATGCCGCTGTCAAGTATGTCTTCAACGATCAGAACGTCATACCCGCGGATATCTCTGTCAAGATCCTTCAGAATTCTTACCGTACCGGATGCTTTTACGCCGTTGCCGTAAGAAGAAACGGCCATAAAATCAATTTCACAGGGAAGATCTATGCTCCGCATCAGATCGGTCATAAATACGATGGACCCTTTCAGAATGCTCACCATAAGAAGGTTCCGGTCTTTATAATCCGCCGTGATCTGAGCACCGAGATCTTTAACGACTTCTTTCAGGGTTTCTTCCGAAAACAATACGCGTTCAATATCCTTATTCATTTTTGTCCCTCTCCGAATCTATAATCAGTATTCTTTTTGTATCGTTGTTTGCGGCGCGGGAAGCGTCTGCTCCGGCGCCGAAGGCCCAAATCACGCCGCGGCTGTCGGCAATCACCGGGAACCGACGCCGCTGTACCGCGTCAAAGCCCTCTTCCAGATAATACTTTTTCAGTTTTTTTGAACAATTTCTTTTCTGCAGACGGACGGTATCACCGGGCCGTATCGCGCGGATCTCGATCATATCGTCGATCTTGGAAAAATCAATACGGTCTCCTGCCGTGCTGTCTGCCGACGACGTATCGTTATCATAAATACTAAAGCTTATTTTATATCCGTTGAAATAAACAAAGCTTAAATCGTTCTTATTGCATATAACAGGCAGATCGCTTGTGCTCTGTGTATTTTTGAATGCGGAAAACAGCTTATCCCCGTCAGATCGTACGCATATGCCGCCGGGAAGCATGATCGCCGCATTTTTTTCTTCCAATCGGCTGCTTATAAAAAGCAGGTGTTTTGTTTCAAAGTCAGCATGTGCCGTCTCGGTTAAGTACTTGGCGATCACACGCCGCAGAACCGCCTCCGGCAGCGTTTTGAGTACCGGAACGGAAAGCGAACCGTCAATGTATGCTCTCCCGAACGCTTCATCGGTTTTTGCCTGCATATATTCTTCTTCAAAGCGCAGGCTTTCCACACATCTCAGTGCAGTTGTTTCGAATGACGGCGCAACGCTTTTTAATGCGGGGATAACAATATGCCGGTACTGATTGCGTGTACAGAAATCTTCTTCGTTGGAGCTGTCGGTAACGTAATCGATCCCGTTCGCCTTACAGTAATACTCTGTATCGGCTTTTGACAGCGCAATCAGCGGACGTACGATATTTCCACGCACGGGAGGAATAGAACAGAGCCCGTGTAAAGAAGTCCCCCGGCAAATATTCATAAGCATCGTCTCTACCACATCGCTTCCGGTATGCGCCGTAGCGATCTTATCCGTATGCAGCGATTCAAAAAAACGGTACCTTAACTCTCTGCCACACAGCTCCGTGCTTTGTTTATTCTTTTCCGCCAGCGTTCTGACGTCCGCACGCAATAGTTTGAGCGGCACGTTTCTCTGTTTGCAGAATTCCGCAACAAACCGTTCGTCGGCTTCGGATTCCTCACCGCGCAAACAATGGTTCACATGCGCAGCTGTGATTTTAATACCGAATGTATTCTGAAATTCAAGTAAAAGCGAAAGCATACACACGGAATCCGGACCGCCGGAAAACCCGACGGCGACCGTTTCGCCGGGAGCAAACATTTTATATTGCCGAACCGTACTTAAAAACTTATCCTTGATCGTCTGCATGGCTCTTTTTATCTATACAGGTATACATTGTATAAAGAGGATTCCACGCAAGGTCGATCGGTCCGGTAGGACCGTGACGGTTTTTTTCAACCAGCAGCTGCGCAAGGTTCACGTTAACCTGCGGCGCGTCGGCGTCCTCACTCTTTTCATTCTTTTGATAGTAGTCTTCCCGGTAAAGCATTACTACAATATCGGCGTCCTGCTCAATAGAGCCGGATTCACGCAGATCCGCCAACTGAGGACGATGCGATTTGTTTCCGCGCGATTCCGTTCCGCGCGAAAGCTGTGCGCATACCACCACGGGGATGTTCAGGTCCTTTGCCATCAGTTTTAGGCTTCTTGTGATGTCTGAAACCTCCTGCACGCGGCTTTCAAATTTTTCCGCGGATTTCATGAGCTGCAAATAGTCCACAAAAACGGCTTCCGCTTTTAACTGACGCACCTTTGATTTCATCGTCTGTACCGTCGTGTTTGAAGTATCGTCAAAATAAAGCGGCACGTCAGCAAGAAACATACAAGCCGAAAACAGATACGGCCATTCTTCTTCGGTCAGTTCACCCGTGCGCATCTTTTGGCTGGGAATTCTCGCTTCGGATGCGATCACGCGCTGGGCGAGCTGTTCTTTTGACATTTCAAGCGAGAAGAACAGTACTTTTTTACGCGACGATACGGCAACGTTTCTCGCCATATTCAAAGCAAAGCTTGTTTTGCCCATCGCGGGACGCGCGCCGATGATAACAAGATCCGAGCGGTGCAGACCGGTGCACATGGTGTCAAAATCCGGAAAACCTGTAGGAAGCCCCAGATACAGCTCCCTTTCGTCGGAATTCAGTTTTGCAAGCGAATCGTTAACTTTCTTTATCAGTTCGCCGATGCTTTCCGGGCCGTCTTCCACTCTGCCCTGCCTGATATCGTAAATACGCTTTTCCGCGTTTTCCAGAAGCACGTCGGCGCTTTTGCCGGATTGCTCCGCCTGCTGAACGATATCGTTTGCGATGGCAACAAGCGTTCTTGTATAGTATTTATCTTTTACGATCTTACAGTATGCTTCTATATTCGAGGCGGAAGGGACGGCGTCGGTAAGCTGCATTAAATACTGTTTTCCGCCGTCTTCCCCGCTGAATACGTTTTCCCTGCGAAGCAGCTCCAAAAGCATCAGCAGATCGATCGTACCGGCCGAAACGTCCAAACGTTCCATAATGGAAAAAATGGAGCGATGCTGCGGATAATAGAAATAATCGTGTTTCAGATATTTTACCGCAACCGAAAAGCATTGCGGATCATACAGAATACAGCCGAGCACTGCCTGCTCAGCCTCAAAAGAGTAGATCCTGCTTTGTGCGTTATTGACAGAGTCTTCTTTTTTCATCTTCGTTTCTTTCGGGCTTTACTCGCCTACAAAAACAAACATCTGCGCCTGAATGCCGGAATATAATTTCACCGTAAACCCGTATGTACCGTATTGACGGATATCTTCTGCAACGATCTTCTTTTTTTCAATATCTATATCAAATTCCGCCTTGATGCGTTCTGCGATCTCCTTGGAGGTCACGGAGCCGAAAAGCTTGCCGTTTGCCCCTGCGTTAGCCCTGACGGTAATCGTTTTGCCTTCAAGTATCGCAGCGTTCTTCTCGGCAGTCGCCTTTTCCTGCGCAATGCGATACGCGGTTGCCGCCTCACGGTTTTTTAGCTCGTTCATCGCGGCCGCATCGGCGATTTTGGCAAGCTTGCGCGGAATAAGATAATTCTTCGCGTAACCGTCCGAAATGTTTACAAGTTCTCCCTTTTTCCCGAGATCCTTAACGTCGGCATTAAGAATAACTTTCACAATAATCCCTCCTGTATTTAAGCAATTGTCTTTAAGTATTCGTCTGTTTTGATTTTTAATAATTCAAAGGCATCCTGCAGCGTCATATCTTTCAGCTGCGCGGCAGCCATGCTGTGATGTCCGCCGCCGCCCAGCTGCTCCATAATCAGCTGCACGTTGATCCGCTCCAGACTTCTTGCGGAAATATTAACGGTTTGGTCGTCAAAAGATGAAATCACGAACGAGGCGTCTACGTTTTCGATTTTAAGCAGTTCATCGGCAGCCTTTGCGCATACCAATCTTGCGTTACTGCCGGAAATGCCTGAAACCGCAATCGCATAACGGTTAAAGAATACGGCCGCATTAACGATATTGTTGACCTGGATATTCTCTTCCGCGGAACCGGAAAACAGCTTTCTGACCGCAACCGTATCCGCTTTGCAGGAACGCAGATAAGATGCAGCGTCAAAAGTTCTTACGCCAACGCGTAATGTATAGTCTTTCGTATCCAGCATGATTCCCGCCAACAGACCCTGCGCCTGCGTCGGCGTAAGCTTCGGTTTTGAGGGAGAATACTGTACGAGTTCTGTTACCATCTCACAGGCTGAAGATACGTACGGCTCCAATAATTCGTAAGTATTCCCTTCTATATGGTCCACGGCCATTCTGTGATGGTCTATAATAACGGTTTTCAACCCCAGCTGCAGCAGCCGTGGCTCTTCCACCAGTTTTACGCGCATGGTATCAACTATAATGAGAAGCGTGTTTTCGTCGGCTTCCTCCATTGCCCGTTCCGGTGAGATAAAGCTGACTGCGCCGCTGCCGGACTCCAACATTTTTATCAGCGAGGCGGCCATCGTTTTACGCTTGTTCACAACCACGTGTACGTTTTTGCCTGCGGCGCGGACGATTGCGCAAATGCCGCCCGCAGCACCTATGCAGTCGAAATCGCTGAACGAATGCCCCATAACAAGAACGTTGGAACACTTGGAGATATAATCGTCCAACGCGGATGCAAATACACGCGATTTGATTTTACCGCGCTTCTCTTTCCCGCTGCTGATGCCGCCGAAGAACTCGTAATTATCGCCGGTTTTCAGCGCGACCTGGTCTCCGCCGCGTCCGCGCGCCATATCAAGCGCCTCTCTTGCGTCGTCTTCGCATTCTTTGATCTCACGCGAATGTCCAACGCCGATGCTCAGCGTGATATCCGCTTCCGCGGGGCCGAAATGCCCGGTACGAACTTTATCAATAATGCTGAACCGGTTGTCGATCATATTCTTCAGGTTCTTGTATTCAGTGATCGCCAAAAACTTCCCGTCGGAGAATTTTCGGAAAATACAGCTGTTTTCAACAAACCATTTGCTTATGAGCCTGTCGATATCGGAGTTCAGGGCATAATAATCCTCATGGGGCATGAGATCTTCCGCCTGTTCAAGCGAATCCACGTTGATCAGCAGTACGACCGGCCTTGTTAAATTATACTGCGTGCGGATATATTTCAGGTTCGTATCGTCAATAAAATACAACGCGTAATGTGCTTCTCCCGAGCGTGTGGGATAAACGGTGTACTTATACCGATCGCCGTCCACCTCAAAGCACTCTTTTTTTTCAAGCAGTTCTTCGGTATTCGGAAGATTGATAAGTTCGGCTATGTTATTCTCTTTTATAACCGAAAAATCTTTCAGCAAACCTTCAAACAACTCGTTGAACCACACAAGATTTCCGGCCTTATCGATCAGCGCGACAGGCAGAGGAAAGGTATGCAGCTCGTCCGATTCGCCATCGGTATATTTCAAGGAAGAAGTTAACAAATGCACCTCTTCTATTTTCCGCTTTTGATCGTTAAGATACCATCTGAGGGAAATCACGGCTACAAAAAGTACACAACCAAGCTCGATCAATCCTACCGTACGGTTTTTAAAAACAGAAATAACGCTTATGACGGCAGCCATAAGAAAAGCAATAACGGCAAACGGATTGTTTTTTATGATATGAATCAATTTCACCCAATCACCTCATCAAGGCAGATATTAAACGGCAAATACACTTATAAGAATAACGGGACTGCGTTTCGTTTTTTCAAAGATCGCTTTTGCCACAGCGTCTTTTAATCTTTGACGAAGCGCGTTTGTATCCATTTCCACACCGCGCATATATCGGTCAAACACATCCTCACAAGTTTCCGATATATATCGATTCAGCTCGTTCGCGTTATCGGTGAACACAAAACCTTTTGTCTGAATCTCCACGGGCGCCATCAATCCACCGGTGTAAAGATCGGATACAGCGGATACAAACACCACGCCGTCTGTCGAAAGCTTCTTTCTGTCGCGAAGGACGGCGCTTCCAACGTCGCCCACGCCGGAACTGTCAACAAATATTTTACCGGCCGCCACAAAGGATTCTGTTTTTATGGAATGCTGCGATACGGCAACTACAGAACCCAGCTCCGGCACCAGGATACGGTCCTCCGGAATTCCAACGCTCAACGCCAGTTCGGCGTGTTTTCTTAAATGCTTTTGCTCGCCGTGCACGGGGATAAAAAACCTGGGACGAACGATATTCATTATCAATTTTAAATCTTCCTGCGCAGCGTGTCCCGATACATGTAGGCCAAGGCTTTTTTCATAAATAACTTCAGCACCGAGTTTCATAAGATCGTTGATCGTATTCGCGACGGTTTTTTCGTTGCCGGGAATCGGCGTAGCCGAAATGATAACGAAATCGTTTTTGCCGACCGTTACCTTTTTATGCTCGCCCGTCGCCATCCTTGTAAGCGCGGACATCGGCTCTCCCTGACTGCCGGTCGTGATGATTACGATCTCTTCATCTTTATAATTTTTAAGATGGTCGATAGAGAGAATAACGCCGTCCGGAACGTTCAGATAACCGAGCTCTCGGCTGACGGACGTAACGTTTTCAAGGCTGCGCCCCGATAAAAATATTTTTCTGTTTTTATTGTACGCGGTTGTAATAATCTGCTGTATGCGATGGATATTTGACGAAAATGAAGCGATGATGATGCGTTTTTTCTTGGCTTTGATAAAAAGCTGTTCCAGCGTTTCACCAACTTTTTTTTCACTTGGCGTATAACCTGGCTTTTCAGCGTTAGTAGAATCCTGCATCAGACATAATACGCCCTCGTTGCCCAATGCGGCGAGCTTCGGCAGATCGATCACGCCGCCGTCGATCGGGGTGTTGTCGATTTTAAAATCGCCGGTGTGAACGATCATCCCTGCGCCGCAACGTATGGCGAACGCGAGAGAATCCGGGATCGAATGATTCACGTGCACGGCTTCAAATGAAAATGCTCCTGCGCTGATTACATCACCGGGCTTGATCGTATGGAGCTGCGCATTTTTGAAGATCCGGTGTTCCCGGAGTTTTCCTTCGATAAGTCCTATCGATAACCCCGTCGCATATATCGGTACGTTGACGATTTTCAGTAAGTAAGGAAGACCGCCAATGTGATCTTCGTGTCCGTGTGTAATAAAAATCGCCTTGATCTTATCTGCGTTGCGTTCAATAAAATTAAAATCCGGCAAAACATAATCGATACCGGGCATATCCGCGTCAGGAAACGTCATGCCGCAATCAAGGATTACCATCTCCCCGTTATACTCAAACACGGTCAGATTTTTTCCGATTTCGTTGATGCCGCCCAAAAATATGATTCTTACGGCGTTCTTCAGCGGATTTGTTTTTACAGTGGTTTTTGTGGTTCTGGCGAGTGCGGGATTCTTTTTTCTTGCAGCGGTAACGCTGCCCGTTTTTGTTTTAACCTGTATATTTCCCTGCTCGGCAGTTTTTTTTGATGCGGCTGATTTCGATTTGGTTTTTTCCGTATTCTTTGTTACAGCAGCTTCTTTTTTCTTTTTTTCTGAAAAGATTTCCGTGTCCGTCTTTTTCTGCGGTTTTGCAGTTTTATTAGGCATAATAACTCCTTAAAATATATATAAAATCAAATGATAATAGTTTTTCATCTTATAATACTATTTTTTTATTCTAATGTCAATACGAATTATTCTTCCCTGCCAAACGTGCGTAAATATCTCCGCTCAGCTCTTTTGCAGTTTCCGCATCTGCCGCCTCAACCATGACCTTCACGCGGCTTGCGTTGCCAAGCTGTCTGATTTTTACTGTTCCTGTTTCCGTATTAACATAATAATACGGATTGCCTTTCGTTTTCTTTTTCGCGCCCAAGGCGTCAATTTTACCTCTGATCTCCGCCGGAGAACAGTTAAGCTCCATCACGCGTTTTTTTATCACTTTGTTTTTTTGAATGCTTAACAGATGCTGCAGCGTCATGTTTGTGTTAACAATAACGTTTAATAACCGGAAGCACAAAAACAACGCATCGAAATTCCAT
>JAEEGL010359759.1_pt1 | contig 19032 bp, 14 predicted proteins | sample 9134231 | NCBI WGS metagenome assembly JAEEGL01 (sample SAMN16246548, study PRJNA631951) | gut metagenome | biome: gut microbiome; feature: rumen; material: fiber-attached | host: Bos | place: Iran: Karaj | collected 2018-10 | reverse complement strand
GTTCCATGGAATCCATAACGGCGAACGCCATACTTCTCATACAATTCATAAGGAATAGCATACATATAAGCCTTGGCAGGCATCGTCTGATGGAAGGCGGTATCAAAGACACCTACCTGAGGAAGACCAGGCATCAACTCCTTCACAGCATTGACACCCTTAAGATTCGCAGGATTATGAAGGGGAGCCAGATCTGAGCACTCCTCAAACACCTTCAGCACCTCGTCAGTCAGAAGAACAGACTTATTGAACTTCTCACCACCATGCACCATGCGATGGCCAACAGCATCTATTTCATCCAGACTCTTGATAACACCAATCTCTGGATCTGTCAACAAAGAGAAGATGAACTTTACGCCCTCAGTATGCTCAGGGATCTCGTGATTGATCTGCTTCTTTTCACCATTGGCCAACTTAACCTTTACAAAAGCACCGTCCAAGCCAACACGCTCAGCACCACCACTGGTCATCACACTCTTATCGTCCATATTGTACAAAGCGTACTTGATAGATGATGAACCGCAATTCAATACTAATATCTTCATTTTAATGTTTAATCTTTAATGCTTAATGTATTACTTCTTAGCGTCCATAGCCTGACAAGAGGTGATGGCAATCATGTAATAGATGTCATCGATAGAACAACCACGAGAGAGATCGTTAACTGGACGAGCGATACCCTGGAGCACCGGACCAATAGCGATAGCATCACCCAAACGCTGTACCATCTTATAACCGATATTTCCTACTTCGAGGTTGGGGAATACAAGTACATTAGCCTTACCAGCGATATCAGAACCAGGAGCCTTCTTGGCACCTACTGATGGAACCAATGCAGCATCAGCCTGAAGTTCGCCATCGATCTTCAGATCAGGCGCCATTTCCTTAGCCAGACGTGTAGCCTCGATCACCTTGTCGCAAACCTCATGCTTAGCACTTCCCTTGGTAGAGAAGCTCAGCATAGCTACGCGAGGATCCTGGAAACCAGCTACAGCCTTTGCCATCTGAGCGGTGCAGACTGCAATCTGTGCCAACTGATTTGCATCGGGCATTGGGGTTACAGCTACATCGGCAACCACGAGAACACCATCCTCACCATACTGCTTCTGCTTAGAAATAAGCAGCAAGCCACCGCTTACGCAAGTAATACCAGGCTGGCACTTGATAATCTGGAGGGCAGGACGCAGGGTGTCGCCTGTAGTAGAAAGGGCACCAGAAATCTGACCATCAGCACCTTCGGTCTTGATAATCATACAACCAAGATAAAGCGGATTCTTAATAAGCTTGCGGGCCTCCTCAATGGTCATACCCTTGCTCTTACGAATCTCAGCTAATTTCTCAGCCAGTTCCTCACTCTTCTCATAGTTCTCAGGATCAATGAGAGTAGCCTTACCGATGTTTGTCAGCCCCTTCTCTTTGGCAAGAGCCTCAACCTTAGCAGGATTACCAATCAGAATGATATCAGCGATATCATCACCAAGAGCCTTATCGGCTGCACAGAGTGTACGCTCCTCTTCTGCCTCAGGGAGCACGATGCGCTGCTTGTTACTCTTAGCACGCGCTACAATTTGACTTAATAAATCCATAGTTTGTTTTATTTAAAATGTTAGAATTGTCAAAGTGAGATTGCAAAATTACAAAAAAATATCCGAAATCCATGCAGGAATCGGATTATTTTTCAGAATTTTAAGTGAAAACCTTTACGTTAGCTCCATCAGCTCATCCGTCAGGAAGATCTCAAGCTCCTCAGCAGTCATGTGAAGTTTAAATTTTCCCTTAATGGCTACCGATATACCGCCAGTCTCTTCAGAGACCACGATGGCAAGTGCATCAGTCTCCTGAGAGATGCCCATGGCAGCACGATGACGCAAGCCCAATTCCTTTGGAATACTCAAGTCGTGGCTGACAGGAAGAATACAACCTGCAGCCCTGATACGTTTACCTTTGATGATCATTGCTCCATCATGCAAAGGGGCATTCTTGAAGAAAATATTCTCAATAAGCTGCTGATTGATATTGGCGTCGATATTATCACCCGTTGCCACAATATCGTCCAAAGACATCTCACGCTCAACAATGATCAGGGCACCAACCTTTCCCTTGCTCATATTAATCACTGCCATGACAATAGGTATCACTGTTATCATCGTCTCCCGACGACCTATCTCCTTATCTTTCTCTTTCTTATTAAAGAACTTCTTGATGGCCTTTACACGCTGATGAGCACCCAGGTTATAAAGGAATTTACGGATTTCATCCTGGAACAGCACTATCAAGACAATCACACCAACACTGACCAGCTTATCGAGGATAGAACCGAGCAGACGCATCTGCATGATTCGCGAGACAAACAACCACGTAATGACAAAAACCAGAATACCTATAAACACGTTCAGCGAACGCGATTCACGCATCAGCCGATAGATATAATAGAGCATCGTAGCCACCAGGAAGATGTCTATCAGGTCCTTGATTCCAAATTCGAAGAACATATGTTTTGATATAATTTGATACACTCTACAGCCTCCCTGACATCATGGACGCGCAGGATGGAAGCACCTTTCATCAAAGCTGCCGTATTCAGGATTGTCGTTCCATTCAAAGATTCATTAGGAGTGCAGCCAAGCACCTTGAATATCATGGACTTACGGGATATACCCACCAACAAGGGTAGTTCCATGACACACAATTTCTCTAATTCATTCATGACCTGATAATTTTGATTTACTGTCTTTCCAAAACCAAAACCAGGATCAAGAATAATATCCTTGGCACCCAAATCGCGAAGGTGCTGGACACTCTCGGCAAATGTGAGCAACATACCACGAATGGACGGCTGCTGTGATGTTAATATATAAGGTACGCGCAAACGGGAAACCATTCTGAACATGTCTGCATCGCCACCACTGATATCATTGATAATGCCAACATCAAACTCCTCGACAACCATACGAGCTACATCAGGACGAAACGTGTCAACTGATACCACTGAATACGGGAGTTCACGACGAACGACATCAAGGCCAAAACGAAGACGTTCCATTTCATCAGCTTGAGAGACCTCAGAGGCTCCTGGACGAGTGGAATAGGCTCCAACGTCGATAATCGTAGCACCTTCAGATAAAATCTGATTGGCACGTTCAGCAATCTCCCGTTCCGTTTGCATCCGACTTCCTTCATAGAAAGAATCGGGTGTAACGTTCAGGATTCCCATCACTTGAGGCTGGGAGAGATCCATCAATCGACCATTTACATTAATCGTATAATCCATTTCGCCTACAAAGATACAACAAATTTACGATTAACTATTTACGATTTACGTTTTTTTTGTATCTTTGCAGCAAAAATTACGAAGTTTATGAATATTAAGGAACTATACAAGCTTTATCAGCAGCATCCATGCATCACTACTGACAGCCGCGATTGTCCTGAGGGAAGTATCTTTCTGGCCTTGAAAGGAGAATCTTTCGACGGCAATCAATTTGCTCAGTCAGCCCTTGACAAAGGCTGTGCCTATGCTATCGTGGATGAACCGGAATTTTCCAAAGGCGAGCGTTTCATTCTCGTTGACGACTGCCTACAGACGTTCAAGGACCTCGCCCGTGAGCACCGCCGCCAGTTCAACATTCCCGTCATCGGCATTACAGGCACTAACGGCAAGACGACAACCAAGGAACTCGTTGCCGCTGTACTCCAAGAGAAGTTCAACGTGCTTTATACCCAAGGCAATTTCAATAACGATGTTGGAGTACCCAAGACATTGTTCCGCCTGAACAAAGAACATGAGATAGCCGTCATCGAAATGGGAGCCAGTCATCCTGGAGACATCAAGACACTGGCTGAAACAGCAGAGCCCACCTGCGGACTGATTACCAATGTAGGAAAAGCCCATCTTCAGGGATTCGGATCATTCGAAGGTGTCATCAAGACCAAATGCGAGCTCTATGATTTTCTGCGTAGCCGAGAGGATGGTCTGGTATTCCTCAATGCTGACAACGAACATCTTGTTGATCAGATAGCAGATGAGGATACGCTATGGATCTCTCCCTACTCTACTGACCCTGAGAAACAATACACCTGTATCAGCGGTGAGGTTATCGCCTGTGACCCCTTCCTGAAATTCCGCTGGAGGGAACCTCTGATGACCCTTGAGGAAGAGGGACGCTCTACAAAATGGCACAAAGTACAGACACATCTCATCGGTTCCTACAATATCGATAACCTATTGGCTGCTATCGCCGTAGGTATCAACTTCGGTGTTGACCGTAAGAAGATATGTGCAGCCCTGGAAAATTATGTGCCATCGAACAATCGTTCCCAGATGACCGTTACAGAACGGAACCATCTCATCGTAGATGCCTATAATGCCAATCCCACTTCCATGCAAGCTGCCCTCGACAATTTCACTCTGATTCAAGCAGACAGGAAAATGGCCATTCTGGGACAAATGGGCGAACTTGGCTCCGAAAGCGATAAGGAACATCGACGGGTAGTCAGTTATCTGGAGGCAGCCCATTACGATGAAGTATGGCTCGTGGGTGACAACTTCAAGGACATCGACTGTCCCTTCCGAAAATTCCACGATGTAGAAGAGGTCAAAACCGCCATTAAGGACCAATGTCCTGAAGGCTACTATATACTCATCAAGGGCAGTAACAGCAACAAGCTCTTCCAACTGCCAGAATTGTTATAAGACATGATGCGCACGATTTCCGCCTACATAGGACTGCTATTGCTGTTGATGGTCACAAGCTGTCAGCAACGGGAACGTCTGGCGGAAGAAAATGCCGTTTATTACTGGCGTACTGACTTCAGGCTCGACTCTACAGAACGTGCATTTTTAAGTCTATATAATATTAATAAGGTGTATTGCCGATATTTTGACGTGGTAATGAGCGAGGAACAAGGTCCTATACCCAATGCGACCATCACGTTCTCGGATTCTCTGCCTACGGGAGTAGAGATTATCCCTACGATATATATCACTGAGGACTGTATGCACCAAGAACCCAAAGGACTGGCTGAGAAACTGGTGAAACGCATCCAACAGATGAATGAGACCAATGACATCAAAGGTGTCCAAGAAATACAGATTGACTGTGACTATACTTCTAAGAGCAGGAAGGTCTATTATCAGTTCCTGAAAGAAGTAAAGGCTACCTGGAAACAGAGACTCTCAACCACCATCCGTCTGCATCAACTCTCGATGGAAGAGCCACCTGTAGACTATGGTGCTCTGATGCTTTACAATACAGGTGATCCCAGGAAATGGACTGAACGGAATCCCATCCTCGACGCACGTGACGTCTACCCTTACGTGAAACGACTCGACGATTATCCGCTGCCATTAGCTGCAGCCTACCCAGTCTTCTCATGGCTGCGAGTCATTCAGGGGGTCAACATCGAACATACTGTGGAGGCAGATGAAATCATTAAGGTGAAACAGATGGTCGAGAAAGAGCGCAAGGACTTATGTCATGCCATCATCACCTATCATTTAGACAAAGAAAATATAAATCGATATAAACCGGAAACCTATGAAGAGATTTTTCATCACTAGTTTATTGGCTATCCTGGTAATACCCATGATGGCTTGCGGTTGGGTTGGAACCAACAACTATTATCTGTTCAACGTCTACAACAGCGATGATTTCAGTAGGCGCGTAGACGAAATCAGCAGAGACAACTGGAAAGCCTATCTTGGCATGTCTTCCAACGACTATTTCTGGTTCAATGCCAGTGACATCATCAAGGCAGCCCAGGAGAAAAATGATCCATTAATGGTCAGCTACGTGCAGAACCTACAGAAATATCTCGACTGCTGCGACATTGAAGAACGGAAACTATACGAATGGAATTATCCTTCGAAGGAGGACATTGCCACCTGCAATCAGACTCTACAAACCGTCCGCACCTATGCTTCCAGTAAACTGAAAAGCCGTTTGCGCTCTCAGCATGCCCTGCTCTTCATGCGTTGTAACATGATGTTAGGACGCCATCAGGAGAACATCACTTTCTGGGAAGGTACGGCTAGTCAGTATATCGAGACTGTCTATAAGGACATGATGAAGAATATCTATGCAGGAGCCCTCTACAAGACTGACAAGGAAGAAAAGGCAGGAGAACTGTTTGCAGAGATGGGCGACTATAACAGTCTGATGACCATGTATTACAAAAAGCGCTCTTATTTTGCCATCCAGCGCGAGTATCATCTGAATCCCAATTCAAAGGTACTCCCCTTCCTGCTACAGGACTTCGTCAATAATGCCCAAGAGGCTGACGATGCCACAAATCCCAATGCCGCTGGCGTAGGCGGAAAGCTCTTCATCCGCGATATCAGTCAGAATGAAGCCAAGCAGATGATCACGCTTTGCGAACAGGTAATCCGTGAGGGAAAGACAGAAACACCCGCCTTATGGAAAACGGCTAAGGCATGGTTGGAATACATGTTCGGCAGCAAGCAACAGGCTCAGAGCGATATTGCCGAAGCAGTCAAACTTGATGGCACAGAGCGCATGCAGAGTGCTGCCCGCGTCATTCGCCTCTACATCGAATCAGCAATGGCACCTAAAAGTCAGGACTTCGACAACTGGTTGGAGTCCGAGTTACAATGGCTGAAGAAGAAGGGCGAAGAGGATGGTTTCTACCACAGTGCAGCGGACCGTATCACCCATCAGGTTCTTACCAAACGGTATGAAGACCGTCCGATAGCTGCCATCGGTCTGCTGAAAGCCGTTAACAGTTACCAATATGACTATTACATCGATACCATGAAGGTGGAGGGCCTGGAGAAATTCTTCTACTTCACACTGAAAACACCTAAGACAGCCCTCGACAAATACATCAAGGCCCAAATTAACCCTGAACAGTTTGAACTGGAGGACCTCATTGGTACTAAATACATGCGTCTCTGCCAGTGGGATAAGGCCATCCAGTGGTTGGAGAACATCCCTTCTGCCTATTACGACAAACGTGGTTATGCCGTCTATGCAGCCAATCGCAGATATAACATCGGCCCATGGATCAAACGTCAGTGGCTCTCCGACAACATCGACTATAGCAAAGAGTGGAAACTGGGTGTGAATCCTAAACTCGTCTATGCCCGCGAGATGCAGAAAATGGAAGGTGAGCTTAACGTACTCACTGGTGAGGCATTGAAGAAACAATACTACGAACTGGCCATCCGTTATGCACAAGCCTGCTTTACGGGCGACTGCTGGTTCCTGATGCGTGACACTAAGAGTGTGATGGATACTGTCCGTGTCAACGAGGTAGATCTGGCCGCAAAAGCAGCCTTGATGCTACAAAAAGCAGGCGAGCCTAAGGACTTCCTGTTGAAGGAGAAGGTTCTATTTGCCAAAGCCTACGTCTATATGAACCCCAGCCCCTGGTATCACCGAATATGGAACAACGAGACCTACGAGTACAACTTCCTTCCGAATCCCAGGTCCCAAGCCTACAAAGCCTTTGCTGTACTGGCAGAATTCGAGAAGAAACATCCCTCTGAAACCAGTGGTTACGTGTCCAGGTGCGATGAATACAAGCAGTTCTTGAAAGCCTATAACAAGCGGTAATGGCATCTTTTTTCTCGCCATTCTGATTTTTTAAGCGTTTTCTTGCACGTATTTGAAAATTTATCCGTACCTTTGCACCCGCTTTGCGACGGAGTGTGCTATCCGATAGCCATCGGGATGTAGCGCAGTTGGTAGCGCACTACGTTCGGGACGTAGGGGTCGGGCGTTCGAGTCGCCTCATCCCGACATTTGAGACTAAATGTCGCAGTTACGGAAGGGTTAAGTTGCTGGTTTTCAGCACTAAGCACAAAGTCGCAAGCGAACCCCACACAAATCAAGTGGGACAGAAGTGGGACAGCAAAGTGACTGTCCCGCTTCCTTTTAAGAAAACTCTAATCTCTCATACAAAATAAAGTATGAGAAAAAAAAATAATTTTTCTAAAACAGACCCTACTAATAATGAAATAAAGGGTTATACGATACCCCAGTTGGTACTGGGCAAGCGCGATTATGTCTATTTCTATGCCTTTGACCCCATATCCGGACTGAGAAAGAGAAAGAAGTATTTCCTGGGCCGCTGTAAGTCTAAGAAGGAAGTCCTCCGGACATCCAAGGTAATGATCAACAATATCACCCGAAAGCTCGAGAGTGGCTGGAACCCATGGATAGAGTGCTCTGATGCCCTGACATATACCCTCTTTTCTACGGTAGCAGATCTTTATCATGATTACCTCTATAAGCGGTTGAACGACCGTAGCCTCCGCGAAGACACGGTAATCAGCTATATCAGTTACCTGAAGATCTTCAGGGAATGGATCGAGGAGAAAGGGGAGGTGCTTTACATGTTCCAGTTGGATCATCTTGTTATATCGCAGTTCCTGGACTACGTCTACATCGAGCGCAACAACACATTCATTACCAGGAACAACTATCTGGGCTGGCTCCGGAGCTTCTGCACCTATCTCCTTGAGCGTGGATATATCAACATCGATCCGTGCGCCAGGTTCCAGAATATCAAGATCAAGGGATACGCTAAGGATCGTACAGTTATACCAGATTCTGTGATGGCCCAGATACGCGATTATCTGCAGCAGCACAACAAGTATTATCTGTTGGCCTGCTATCTCACCCATTATATGTGCATTCGCCCCAAGGAACTCTCGCGCATGCGCGTACACGATATAAATATAGGTCAGTTCACCATCACGCTGATGGGTGACCAGACAAAGAACCATGACAGTGTAACCATTACCATGCCCCAGAAGGTGGCCAGGCTGATGATTGACCTCGACATCTTCAGCGCCCATGGCAGCTGCTGGCTCTTCAGCGACGGTTTCCGGCCTGGAGAGAAGCAGCATTCAGAGAAGCATTTCCGTGACTACTGGGCGAAGCATCTTCGTAAAGACCTGAAATTCAGTTCAAAGTACGTCTATTATTCACTGAAAGATACAGGTATCACAAATATGCTCCGCAAGGGTGTTGACCCGATATCAGTCAGGGACCAGGCACGTCATAGTTCACTGGCCATCACCAATACCTATACGCCTCTCGATCTCAAAGCAGCTAACCCGCTCATGCTGGAATATGAAGGTATTCTTTGAAACTGTTATGGAAAGGTTTAAAATAGGTAGTGAACTTTATGTCACTACCTCGTAGAAATATCCCGTTTTCAATGGAGAGATTCCCTCTCCGGTGATAGCCATTTCGATACGGTTGCAGATGAATTTCCGACAGTTGACGATATAGATTTTCTTCGGGTCCGGTTTCCCGTCGTAAATGAAGTCGAACTTGACTTCATTGTTGCCGTTGATGTTTCGACGTATCTTCAGTCCCTTGTTGTGAAAGTTGCCGATATGTGAATAGTCAGCAGACGGGTAGAGTGACATCGAGTTTTTTGGAAGCGATATCTTATCCGTATGACGGCACTCCGTGAAAGCTACTGGCTGCCATACTGCAGCCGGATCGTCTACTCCCCACGTACTCTCACTGTACTGCGCGTATTGTTCCCAGCTGACGGTCTTGTATCTGACGCCAGAGGCGAAGAACAGTTGCATGGGTGTGTCGTCGCTGCCCGTCTCAGGGATACTTTCACCGCCTTCCAGGACATCCTCGACGGTGACATAGTCCGCATTGCTCTCTGATGAACTAGACCATGCATCCATGGATGTCTGGTTCTCGCATTCGATGTTAGCTATCAGACAGTCGAAGGCATACTCCTTGTGAGGGATGATGAAAGCCCCGTTGTTACCGTTTCCCGCCAAGGCCGTACAGAAATGTGTCTCGCCCCATATCATGGCCACAGGAACGATGGAAAGCGAGACGGTCGACGCTCCTTCCTTCCTGATCAGCGGCGAGAACCATCCGCACTCAGCCAGGTTATAGCTTATTACGTCCCCATCATCATTGGTGACTGAGCGTCCGTAATACCAGCCAACGGGGATCTTGAATAGTGATGTCAGCTTTTCTTTCACGGACATTCTCGTGAAGTTCACCCTCATCTCGCCGTAGGATGAATATTCCCTGACCACGAAGCCTTTCTTGACATCCTCAGATATCACGTCTATCAATCGTTCAGAGTCCGACAGTTCGAACTCCAGATTAGAAGCCCCGAGGTACTCCAGGCCTTCCTCATCATAACCGGCAGAGAAATCCCCTGCAGGGGTGATGTATTCTGTACCGGCACCGCCAGACTCACCGAACGGTACCACAGACACCTGACTGTGCATCTCATCGAACAGGAACACCGCATTGAACAGCTTGCGGAACTCATCCAGGAACTTGTAGCAGCTCCAGTGAGGCAGGGCGCGCCCGATATTGAGTGACTTCCTGGCACTGCATACATAGAGCTGGTTCCAAGGGGATACGTTGAAGTCATTCCGGATGACCTTATATCCGAGACGGAGGAACACACAGTCTAGTACCATCATCAGGTTAGGCTGTACGGCAGCGTTCATCAGGGTGACGCCCAGATCCCTGTCATCGCCGTCCCTCATATAGCAGAGCTGATTTGCCCAGAAATCGTTTGTTTCGTCATGTGCCTGATAGAACACATACTTTCCAGGCTCACCGATGACACCATGGTTATTAAGGTCGTTGACGAAGTTGAGCAGGCTGATGTTCGAGGCGCGTCCTATCTCGAGGTTCCGGTATTTCTCGGCCACCGTGCCATAGTCTATCTGGTCGATGTAGACGTTGTCAAAAGAAGCCTTATAGCGGAGGTACGACTTTCCAGCGAGTATCTGGATCTTCACCTCCTCACGTGTGATGGACGTGATGGTACCCTTTCCACGTATCACCTCGATATTATCAGCCACCAGACGGCAGTCCTCGAAGTCCTCAGTCTCAAATGATGTGTCAAGACGGTTGAGAGCTCCGAAAACAGCAGCGTTCTGCGGTATCTCCATGGGGAAGATCACCTCCATGGTCTTTTCGTCCCCATCCTTGATGAATGGATTCTGCAGAGTTACCTTGATATCACTCTGGGCAGCCGGGATGGCCATCTGGCCGTTGATATAACATACGATCATCTGTCATTCAGCTTTTGAAAGTGTTTGTATTCGCGATCGAAGGAGTCCAAGGGGAATACGACCTTGATGCCTTTCTTTTCGATAACAGTCAACAGGCGCTCATTCACCTCTCTAGAACGATCCAGGGAGCCTCTGAGCTCCTCATTATCGGTCGAGACATTCACGACGGGCGCGACGACGGCAGCACCACCCTGACCCAGCTGACGCGAGATATCATCAGCCGTAAGCGATCCGACGGTGTTGTTACGCTGAGCACGGTCGATGAAGTCGAGAACCGGACGCACTTCAGGATTGTTAACCGTCTTATGGTTGGCCACCCACTCACCTTCATGCACTACTCCAGCCTCTTTCTTGTATCTTCTGCCACCGGTGAAACCGCCGCTATAGTAGCCTGCTTCCTGTGCCTGTGCCTGTTTCTTGATAGCAGCTACCTGTATCATACCGGCAGCTACTGCAGCAGCTGCAGCCACGACCGCAAGTGCAGGTCCTACGATAGGAATGCCAACCACAGATCCGTAAGCGTTCAAGGCATTCATGGCCGTCTGTGCGATGGCCTGTGCGATCTGGATTTTCACCTGTCTGGCATTGTACTTCGACTTGATGGCCGCTTCCTCCTTGGCCTGTTTCTCTTGCAGCTTCTTCACCTTCTTCTGGTTGTTGCCAGCTGCTGCGATCTGCTTCTCATACTTCTTCTTGACAATCGCAGTCTCGTATTCAGCTTGGGCAGAATAGAGCGACGAAGCAGCCGACATGATTTGGTTAATGGAGTTGTATGCTGCCTGGAACTGGCTCGAAAGCTCCGCACAGAACTCAGCCGTTGCCTGATGTTTGGCGGCTAAATAGGCATCGTGGTTCTCCTTGTCATCAGCATAGAGGATCCTCAACTGCTCCATGGTAGCTTGGTACTGCTTGATGGTACCGAAAAACGGCATGTTTCCCTTATCGCCTATATCGCTCTTTGCCTTATCCGAAGCCACCTTCAGCATATCTGATCCTGTCTTCTTGGCCTGCTCAGAAGGGGTCTTTGCATTCGAGTACTGAGCCTCGATGGCGATTTTGATACGGTTGTAATCTCCATCCGAAAGCTTATCCTTCATTTCCTTTTTTAGCTCTTCTAGTCCATTCAGAGCTATCTGTTTCTGCTCTTCATTGGTCATTTGCAGATAATGTTCCTTCATGTCAAGGAGCATTTCCTGGTATTGGCGTTCCTTTTCAATGGCATGCTCGAATTGACGATCGTCCATTTCCTCTTTTATCTCCTGATATTCCTCACTCCCCTTTATATAAAGGGATAATTTCTTCTGAAGATAATCCATGTCAGCCCTAAACAGTTCCTCGTTGACTTGGACCTCGTTCATGTAATTGTCATTATTGGGGTCGTAGAAAGAAGCAGAAATGATAGAAGTCACGCTGTTATGCTCACGTTCCAAGGCTCTCGCACTGATACGTTCCTCTCTCTCAAGCATTTTCAGATGATACTGCTCTCTTTCGTTTAGCAACTTCTTAGCTTCGTCACTTTCCTTGTCATAGATCTCAATCCTTTCGTTATAACCCTGCAGGGTAATAGCATGGATATTCTTCATATAGTCCAAGTACAACCTTTCTCCCTTGCTATATAGGGCGGTTTCTACTGCTATACGGCTGGCAGTCCTAGCCTTCGCTTCGTCATCCAAGGCCTTCAGTCTTTTCTGTTTTTCCGCATCTGCTTTATTCGCATCACGCTCAGCTTTTGCACGAGCCCTTTCCTCTTCTTTGAGTTCTTTTTCTGTCTTGTAGGGTAAAATGGCTCCTGGCTCTTCTATCTTATCTTCTACTATACCATTTAGCTCGGACTGGATCTTAAACTGCTCTTTTAATTCCTTATTCATGGTTTCAAGAGAATCATTAACGCCCTTTACAGCGGCATTGTAGTTGTTGAGCCACTGCGTTGCCGTAGTAACCCCATATCCATTTTTAGAGATGAAAGTGTCGTCATCCCAGCCTTTTAGGTTACCGTGATAGAAAAGGCTGGAAATAGTGTTTGAAAAACGCTCAGCCTTGTCTGCAACATCATTCCATGTGGCCTGCCAATCGGCCTTGATCCTCTGCCAAAGGCCACTGATGCCAGAGAAATATTTCTCGTCAAGTGAAGTTTTCTCTTTTTCTGCCTCTTGGATTTTCTGCACTAAAATCCTTGCTTTGGCTTCTGCCAACAGACTTTTAGTGAGATTGTCAATAGCTGTCGTGGCGTTTCTAGAGTTTATATTTTCAAGAGAAAGGTTTCTAAGATAGTCCGGATATTTCTCCTGCAATTTTTTTATAGCTCCTCTCCTGGTTTCATCAGCCAGTGCCTTATTCCTTGCTGTGCTGACTAAATTCTGTAATTCGGTCCGCTCGCCGATTGTCTCAATCCGGGCTTTGTCAGCAGCATCCTGCAAATCTCTCTGGGCTCTGGTAGCCTCTCTCGTTCGTCCAATGAATGAGACAATAGCCGCTACCAATGTCATGACTGCAACTGCAGCTGCAGCATAAGGGTTGGCCATGATCACCTTATTCCAGATTCTCTGAGCCACTGTTGCCAACGTCACTTTCCCTGTAAACAGGTCAATCGCCGTATTGAGGGCAACAGTCGCTGCAGTATCTATGGCCTTTGCAGCGGCAGCAGCTTTATCAAGGGCAATACTTACTCCCTTAACAGCCTTGTTTTTCAATTCCGCCACTGTAGCCCAGTTCATGGCCACCGTATATGCCACTACGCCAGAAGTAAGAACTGTCAGGATTTTCCAATGACTGGTTATAAAACTGAAGATCACGCTTAGAGCCTTGACAAACATACCGAAGCCAGAGATGGTGTAGTGAACGACAGGAAGCAATTTCTCTCCCAGCTCAATACTCATTTCTTTGAACTGTTTCTTGCATTTATCCATACGAGCCTGAACGGTGTTATTCATCTCATCGAATTCTTTGGTTACGGACGTACCCTCTTCATAGGCCTTCATTGCTGTTTCCTGGTGTTTGCGGACATCATCGATCTTATCCGCAAGGGTAGAGAGTACGCCGACGGCACGGGATCCGTCGAGCCCCATGTCATCCAACATCTTCATCATTGTACTTGGATCCTGTTTCTTCAGGTTGTCGGCCAGCATCAGGATAGCCTGGTTAGCATCCTCTCTGAGGATCCTCGAGAACTCCTCCACATCCTTACCAGCGATCTTGGCGAACTTAGAGGTGTCAGTCTGCATCTTTGTGAGCATGTTGCCGAATGCGGTGGCAGCCATTTCATCGCGTAACAGGTTTTCGTCCATTACGGTACCGAAACCCATGATCTGAGCCTGAGTCAAGCCTATCTGTTTTGCAAAGCCGGCAACACGTGCCGTGAAGTCAACGAGATATCCAGCCTTAGCAGCAGAATTCTGAGCCAGCTCGTTAACAGCAGAACCTGTCTTGAGCATGGCACCCCTAAGGCCTTCCTTCTCATCTTCGCCGAATGCCATAGCCAGTTTACCTATCTGATCCACGGCACCCTCGCCGAGATCATCGCCCAAGGCCACCTTGATAGTATCAGCTGCCTCGACGAATTCCATGAGACCCTCCTTCGAGGTAATACCCAGACGTCCGGCAGCTCCAGCCAACTGATTCAGTTCCTCTCTTGAGGTCCTGGTATTCATTTTCTTGAATTCTTCGTTGAGCTCCTGAATGGCCTGTTTGTCTAGTCCTGTGTACTTTTTGACGTTAGCCATTTCCTCTTCCATTTTAGCGAATTCCTCAACAGTCTTACGGATTGTCAGAGAAATGCCAGAGATGGCGGCCATACCCGTTATTAACGAGCCCTGGATCTTGTTGAAGAAATCAGCCGTGCGGTTGAAAAGCGACTGCTTACCCTTGCCCTCATATCTGATCTTATCCAACTCCGAGTTTAGCTCTTCGAGTTGCTTCATTTTCTTTATGGCTTCATCTGTGTTATGAGGCATGTACCGCAATTCTTCGTTGAGAATCTTAATGGAATATTCCAGTTCAACGGGTTTTGCATGAGACAGATTCTTCAATGTCTTATCCACGAGTTCAGTTTCCTTTGCTGTAACCTCCAAAGATTTGTTTGTCCTCTTTATTTCTTCTTCATATTTATCAATCTGAAACACGATAACCTGCTGTTCCCGCTTGATCTCTTCCAACCTTCCTTTTACATTCAGCAGGTTCTGGTTATAAGATTTGTAATGAGCGTCCCCTTCACTTGCAATAGACAATTGATACTCGAGATACTTTTGAGCTTCAACGAGTTGTTCCTTAGTAGCTCCACGGATATCTTTCATGACATTCTGGTAGTTCTGGAACGACGCAACAAAACTCTTCGATTCCTCATGTGTCTCCCTGAAAGAATTTTTGAGTTCTTTGATACGGTCCTCTATTATCAACAGCTGACGTTCAGCCTCCTTACACTCATCGCTGTCAGGTAACATATTCTTAGTCTGTTTTCTCAGTTCTTTAGCAGCCTTTTCAAGGTCGCCACGTGTCATGTCAGTAATATTATCCAGAATGCCGTTTATACCTTGAATCTGAGCCCTAAGATTATTTGCCTCTCTGACAGTCTTCTTCAGTTCTTTTTCATCGAAGAAACCACCTGTTTTGGCGGCTTCCTCTTTTGCTTTCTTAAGATCCTTTACTTTCTTTTCTAACTCATTCAGACGATCCGTAGCCTGCTGGGAGTTGAGCTCAATGGTTGTTACATATCTTTCGTTCTTTGCCATAAAAAAACCCTTTATCTATTTCTGCAAAGATAAAGGGCTTTTCACGTTTTTAAAACAACTATTTAAGAGTATCTTTTCTTAGATTCCTCAATCCATTTGAGGTCTTTTTCGCGTTCACTCCTTAATAATTCATACGTCTTCTGTGCCTCATTTTTTATCTCTTCACCGCTATAAGGATGGTGGGAAGAAGGTTTTGAAATTCTGCAAACTTTGCCCATCCCTTTACCAATCAATGCGGCAAAGACGATGAACATTCCTGATATGGCAGCTAACTCAAACATATATCTTTCCTTTCTTTTTCGCAAATATACGAAATTAGAGTGAATCATGCAAATGATTTTCCCTATTTCGATGGATAATTTCCCCTATTTTTATGGTATGGACTTCACTTTAGTATCATCTGCTCTGGAATTGATAACTGGAGATAACAAAAACTACACCTGTGCATCTCTGCAGAGGTGTAGTCTTGAACACATATAAAAGGATCGTATCATACAATACCAAGCCATTTCTTTGCGAGGGTCTTGGCGTTTTCACAGAACTCATTATATTCGTTCCACTCAGTCTCGTGCTCCTGGAAGGAGTTCACGTAATGTCGGTGGATGGCCAGCTCCTCGCTCTCAGAATACTTCGAGCGGATGATGGCGTTAGTCACCTCGCCGTAGTTTGACGAATCGCTGCAGGGCATGAGTGTGCCACCATCATCACGCGGGCCTGTGTACTGATAGCCTGTGATAGGCTCAGCCTCTTCAGGAGTGTTGGGCTGTTTCCAGTTTTCGACTATGGTCTCACCGAGGAAACCAACGATTTGACCGTCTCCGAAGGGGAAAAAGGTCATGGGGGTAGGATAGATACAATTGTTCATATTTACGTAAATTTTGTGTAACTCTTACCATCCTTGCCCCTGACTTGCATGATAACCGTAGCAACAGGCAGATCCTCAGGACCGAAATCATTTTCAGCCTGGTCAATCATGATCCTGCTGCCAGTAAAAGCATAGTACTCTGCATCGATCTCTGAAGGGTTTCCCTCCTCGTCCGTCTGTTTCTTGAATAGATATGTATTCTGCTCCTCTCCATCCGGTCCAGTCTTAGTGAAAGTCTTGATGATTTTCTTGAACCTGATGGCCAGAACTTTCGAAGGAACCTGTTTTGTGATGTTCTTAGCCTGTCCGCTTGAGTCTTGCTCATAAACAGTCACCGTCTCCTTGTCAATCTTTGAGTCGGTAACGGTATAGTCGAGTAGGTATATCTTAGTTTTGATATCTGCTTCATCCTTGACCACCAAGGATGAGAACGGCACCTTCTGATTAGGATTCATACCTTTGAAAGGCGGTTTTACGCGGCGGTTTCTAATGATTTTGCCGAGTGTCTTTTCCATTCCCAATGTCTTGATTAAATTAATACTGTTAGCGTGTTTAATATATCCGAACTGGCTGGCTAGCCTGACACGTATCTGCTCCTCGTTATATTTCAGCTTCCACAACCTCCTCGCTCTCCTGGCCACATTCTGTTTGTTCCTTTTCGAAACCTCCACCCTTTCATGGAAGAAGGTGTAGCCGCAAAGGCGGATGCCCATCCATGTAGGCCTGACCTGATAGTCGCCGTTGACTTCACAACGATAGTCTCTTACGAGGTGAACGATGACCAGTTCTCTGACGATCCTGAGGAAAACCTTGTCTTCATGCATCACGAGGATGTTGTCCACAAAACGGATGTAATGAGGTATACCTTTCCGTGCGAACCGCTCGAACCTGCTGGCCAAACGTTGCGGCCCGAGAGTGAGAATACGGTATTCATCGGGCGTTTGGGCCGTTAAGATCCACTCGGTGATATAGCGCTGCGTCCAGTAAGCCATCTTATCCGGATCCCCGGGTATATCAAAGAAACGGCTTACGAGGCGGTCGAAATCAGCCAGGTAGAGCATACCGAAAAGCTGTGCCATCTTAATCCCGAGCGGAGCGCCCTGACGATAGGAGGCCACGACACGGTGTACCAGCCTCCGGAACTTCCCCTGCTTGAAAGTGTTGTCTACCTTTTTGTGGAGAAGCTCATGATCCATCAGCGGAAAGTAGTGGTGTACGTCGCACGTGAAATAGTAGTAGAGATCTTTCTGGGACGATGCAAAGAGGCTGTTGCGGATAAACCTCATCAGAGCATGGGTCCCCAGTCCAGGACGGACTGCAGGCGCAAACCATGCTATATGGTCATACACCTGCTGTTCGAAAGGAAGCATCGCTGCAGCTTCGGCCACATGATCGAAGACGGGAGCCTTAGCAAGCTTCCTCAGTTTTTTGTCGTGTATCCACTTCTCTTTGTAGCCGTGAGGAGTGAACGACTCTTCGATTATCTGCTGGAGAACGGTATTCAGATTCCCTTCAAGGTTCTCTTCGAAGCGCATGACGTTCCACCGGTTGTGCTTCTGGTACGAAAACCTGTCGAATGCCTCTCTGGCATTATCCAACGACTCATTCTCCTTCGTGTCGCGAATTCGCCGCATGACGATGGATTTTGAATGTTTAACGAATGGGTCTCAAATGGATCTCAAGGGGTTACGGGGGTCTAATGAGTTTCTGCCTGTGAAGGCTTCCCGACGGGTATGACGCTCGGCCTGTACCTACGAGTCTCACCGTCATCTTTCGATATGTTCTTCCAATCGGAATGGCTCACCCTCTTAACTCTTTTTAGCCTTTATTTGCACCGCGCCGTAGTTCGCATTGGTATTCGAGGGACCATTGTTGCCATTGAGGTAGCACACGCCGGCATTGTCGCCATTGTTAGCGTTGCCCAAACGAATAGCACCACGCAGAGCGCCGGTGAGGGATCTGCCAGCTTCTCATCAGAAAAGCGATGCAAAGATACTAACTTTTATTGTTATCAACAAGTCAAAGAGCGAGAATTGCTGTTAATTTATACATTTTTAAATAATGAGAGGGCATCGCGCCGAAGCGCGATGCGGGCCGCCTTCAGCGGCCGGTGAGCCTTGCGAACTGCGTTCGCACTAAGCCGTGGCAAGCACCGAGAGCTTCGAGTCGAATGCTTCCGTGAATTCACAGAGCACCGCGCCGCAGTCCGCAAAGGCATACGAGGGACCAGAGTCGCCATTGAGGCAGCACACGCCGGCATAGCCGCCATAGCCAGCGCTGCCCAAACGAAGAGCACCACGCAGAGCGCCGGCCTCAGTCACGGCCGGATTATAATAGCCATCGGCATAGAATGTCGAAGCGCTACCACCATCCTCGACGGGCATACCCGACATATAATCGTG
>JAEEGL014645226.1_pt1 | contig 19033 bp, 15 predicted proteins | sample 9134231 | NCBI WGS metagenome assembly JAEEGL01 (sample SAMN16246548, study PRJNA631951) | gut metagenome | biome: gut microbiome; feature: rumen; material: fiber-attached | host: Bos | place: Iran: Karaj | collected 2018-10 | reverse complement strand
TCCTCAACATCTTGTTAAGAATTGTTACAATGGTACATTTAGTAATATGTTTAGGAATGTAAATATTCTTCCTAATGTGATATATCATTATGATAAGAACAAGGTTAATGATACAACATATTTGGATATGATTAATGGTAGAACATTTACAGTTGGTACTAAACAAATTACATTACCAGAGATACCTATTGATGATAATTCAATTACAATAACAAGTGGAGATGATAATGCAACATACACTCTTGATACTTCTGTAGATGCTGTTGTATTATTTAGAAACAGTAATGGTGAATTAAGGAGAAGACATCCAATTGTATCAGAAGAGTATAGTAAGAGTCAGTTTAGTTATATTCCACAGGGATATACAATCAATGCCAATTTGACAGAAGCATTTACCTTTAGATATAACTTACCACAACAGGTAGATATGGTAAGGAGTTCTCTTACTAGTCAATCCATTAATTGGCCAACAGATGCTGATTACTTTGATGAAACATATTCACCAGATAGTAAACCATGGTTGTGGCCACATTATACACAATATTTCTTTATGGTTGATGGAAGTATTGATTGGGTTTCATTGAATTATATCAGGTCTCCATTTATAAAAAATGAACAGGATATTAATTTTGAAACAGGAGAGGTAAGACAATTCTCAACAGCATATGATGAAGATAATACAGATAATAGATGGTGGGTTACTCGTAGAACAGCAAATACTGAAAAAGAGTTGTGGACAGTAACAGATGGTATATTTAATGTATTTTTGAATCTATGTGGTGAGAAAAATATTAGAACTGGAAAATATACTGATTGTGGATTCAAGTTAAGTAGACCTATTATGGATCTTAAACGTACTCCTAAATTGGATGCATTGGTTACAGGTATTTTGACTGTATTTTTGAATGGTAAAGTATTTGATAATCTTGATGCAGGATTGCTTTCAGCACCACTTTATGGTGATAATGAGATTATACAATATTATGGATTTGGTAGAAATATTATATTCCCAGCTATATCTACAGTTCCTACAGCAACCAATGGATTATCCAGTGCATCAAAGATATTGCTTAAATTTACAAAGAGTAATGCAATGTTTAATGTATATATGTTCCCTATAGATTCCCGTGAAAACTATATAGGAATATTTGATATTTCAATTTCTGCAAATATGGGTATTTCAAGTTTAAATAATATACCTATTGAAAAAGCAAACAAATATTATATTACTCCTTCCTCATAATAACAAAACCCAGGACAATCTCCTGGGTTTTACATTTTCAGTTTCTTCACTTCATAAGGGAATCCCTGCATTTCATATATCTTAATCCTTTCCCTGGCATGTCCCATCTCATAACAACCAGAATATAAATCATCAGATATATCATAGATGTTCACAAAGTCTTTATTTATCTCCTCACTCTTTCTGAGTCCTCGACCAATACTCTGTAACACAGTGGAGATGGATTTGTAACTACTGATGAAGAAGATGTTGAAAATCTTATTGATGCTTACACCTGTTGATGTTGTACCAAAGGAAGCAACCAGGATGACATCATCACGAATCTCCATTCGTTTTCGTATCTCTTCCCTGACCTTCTTGTCAATGTCACCATCAATGTAGTAAATCATCTTTGATGTATTCTCTTTCAACCACTTGAACAGTTTCTTACCATATTCCTTATCCTTGAACAGGACCAGGGTGTTCTGTGTGGTATTGGCAATGAGTTTGGAGATGATATAGAACCTCTTCTCACTTTCATTCACAAACTTATTCTCCAACTGGAACATATCCTTACCCTTACCCATCTTCACCAGGTTCTTCTTTGCACCCTTGAATGCTTCTTTCTGTTTGTCTGATGTGTAGTTGAGTCTTACCTGATGTATCTTACAGTTGGATAGATAACCTTCTGTTTGAAGTTGTTTGGTTGTGATATTAACCATTATCGGTCCAAAGTTAGAAACCAGGGTGAGACCATCTGCATATTTTGTTGTAGGGATGGTACCAGACAGACCAATCCTGTAAGGGAACTTACAGTGGTCCATAATCTTTATCTGGGAAGCATTGGTTGCCAGGTGGACTTCATCTGTGATGACCATATCAAACTGTGAGAAGAACTCTGCACAGGACTCTCTTAAAGACTGATATGTACCAATATAGATGTTTGCATCCTGGACAGGTTTGCAACCATAATAGACCTGTTGTATCTTGATGTCCAACTTACCCTGGTTGTATTCCATAAATTCAGCAGTTGGTTGGAGTACCAGGTCAATCTTTGGAACAACCATCATAAACTTCTTCTTGTCAGTGTGTGTCATCAACCAGGAGATCATCATAAATGCAATGAGAGTCTTGCCGGCACCTGTTGCCAGTTGAAGCATACATCTTCTGTATTTGAGTCCGGCATATGCTGCATCTATCTGATAGTATCTTGGTTTCTTCTTGTAATCCTTGAAGAAGTCATCACACCATTCCTTGAACTCATCATAGTCTATGGTGTTATCAAAGAGAGCATCCAATCCATATATCTCACAAGGAAAGTTGAAATCTTTACATAGTTTGTACAAAAAACCATATGAAGAAGCAGGCAAGTATTTACCTTTCATAAAGTTAATCTTGCCATCCCAGGATCCTGCCTTGTATTGAGGAGAGAACCTGGCATTCTTCACATCCTTGTTATAGGAAATGCACAGCTGGTCATACTCCACCTGTGTACATTCATCTATAATCATATATTCTTTTGACTCATCTATGTGTAGTTTCATAACAGAATCATTATATATAAATATAACAAAAAAGGTAAAATGTATCCTATAAAAACACACTCTACCCCCATCTATATTTATGATTTTCTGGATGATAACAACATTTTTCTATCATTCAAATTGGCTTGTAACTGACTCCTGGTTTCATCTGTTAGACTGTTGGATTCTGCTATGAATCTCTTTAGACTTCCAAGAGATATTGGTTTTATTTTTATCTTCTGGAGATTGTTATTCACCTCCTTCAGTAATTCATTTCTGGTTATCTTCGTGTTTTTTCTTCTTATCCTATCTACAGTTATCAGTTTCAATCCCATTGAGTTGTGCCTTGACTTCTGTGACTTTGCTCGGTCTTCATCAGTATATGATTTATTGTTCAGGTTTTGGAGAGCATAAGGGAAAGCGGAATCAAATGCCAGTTTGAAATCACTTATAAGGAATGAAGACCTGTTGGTTGTATCAGGCCATATACCTCCATACTTCTCATCCTCTTCCTTGAAACTTTTATATACTGTGTCATATACTTCTTTCCTGAATCTGTTGAAGTCTTCATGAGAGAGTTTGGTAATATTTTCCTTTGACCTACAACCATACTTCTTTGCAATCTCCCAGGTGGTTGTCCTGGTACAGTTCAGAACAAAAGTGTTTCTTGACTCACCAAAGGTATCCAAGTCTTTCTGTTTCTTCTCTGCTTTCCTTTCCTTCTTTATTTCAGCAACATCATCACCATCATCATACTTCATCACCTTTTTCTCTGTAATGGTTTCAAGAAGAGGATCCAGGACATCAGACAGTCTTTCATACCACTCAACAATATCTGGTGCCTGGTTGAAGTAATTCCTTCTTGATTCTTTTGTTGAGAATAGAAGATTCATTTCTTCAACAGTCTTAAACTCTACCTTACCATCAGAATAATAAGGCATCAACAGTTCAAGGTCATATACACCTATGAGTGCAGACATTGGGTTCTTTGCTTTCCAGAAGGTGAAGTTCTTGTCGCCAAACTTTCTCTTCTTTACAATATCACAAAGAGCATGGGTGTATCTTCTATACTCAACACCAAGTTCAGATATTTTGGTGAAGTCTGTCTTCCTGTAATCAATCTCACAGTTCTTTGGCAGGGTGTTGATTTCAGATATGACAGTTGATACAGTCTCATTGTCAATGTCTGTGTATGGCAGGTCTTTGATCAACCACTGGAGTTGGATGTGTTTTGACCTGTGGTTGAAGATATAGAAGTTTGGTAATGAGTTGTGTTCTGCAAACAGTTTGAGAAGGTTGTTGATTTCAAGTATGTTGTCAGTCCTGGTACAGTCAACATCAATATCCATCACCACCAGGTTTCTTAAGTTCCTGGTGTATCCAGTACCTACAGCAGAGTAGTTCCTGTATTCATAACACAGGTCAAGGAAGTTATTGATACCTTTGTTATACATCTCTCTCTGTGTGATTCTGAATGATGGTTCATCCTTGGTCCTGGATATGTCATTTGTGTTTACAGAGTAGTCAACAAGGTTGTTTACAAATTTAAAGACACCATTCCTGTACATCGCTCTTTTTGAATCCACAAAGTAAGCATTGGAATCACTACTCTTGTATGCCAGGAAGAAACCATTGTCCCTTTTGAGATATACTGTTTTGAATTTATAGTTCTTGAACGACTCATCACTCCATCTTGGATCAACCATAGTATATTTCCAGGAACTATGATTATGCTTATCATTCCCAGATGGTTTTTCTACCTTGATGAAGTAGAGGTCATTACTATTTTCAACTATCTCTTTTAGGGTTTTGGCCATAAATAATCTTGTAAACACTGTATTAAAAATAACAAAATAGGATGGGAAAAATCTATAATATTCTTGATTGGATAGACTTATTTGAGAAGGAAGGTGGTGAGGTTGATCCAAAGGAAGATTTTCTTGAGAGCAGGGAGAAGATACTTTATCCAGGTAGGTTTTATGTATTGGATTATAAGGCAACAACCAAAAACAGATATAATTCCAGACCTGTACTTATTGGTATGGGTATAAGTAAGAAAGACCCAGATTCATTCCTTTGTGTTGATTTGAGTGTTATACCTGTTAAAGTAAGAATGAAATTTATTGAAATGTTTTTTAATATATACTATGATGAGATAACTGATTCCATTGATAAGTATATGTATGTTGAGGATGCAAATAAACAGACCTGGATGAGGACATTCAGTTATGACAACCTGATAAAGACAATGCCTATGATTCCTATAAAAAATGCTATCAAGAGGTATAAGATTGAGAATACAAGGAAGATATATGCTGTTCCATTCCAGAAAGTTTATAAGATTATAGGAAGGTATTGTGATGAAGATTATTATGTGAATGGTAGGATAGGTGATGTACAAAAGGAATTTATACAGAAAGTCAGGAAGTAAATTTGTTATATTTAATATATGACACTTGAAGAATTAAAACAGCAGTTTATAGATAATGGTTTCCAGATAGAAGGGGATTCATTTATACATGAGTTTGAGGATCCAAACACTATCATCAATGGTGTACATCCCAAGCAGAGGTTTGAAATGACTTATGTCTGTGAGGGGAGTATCAGGACTGTTACAGATGACTCTGATTCAGATTGTGATGAAGAACCACTTTATCAGTTTGACATTCTTGGACCGGAAAGAGAACCTGTTGTTACCATTTGTTTTTCTGACTTTGAAGGTTTTACAAGAGTAGCAGGATGAAAAGGATATTTAGATTCATAAAAGCACTTTGGAAGTATATCTGGTTTGGACACCAGGTTACATTTGATGAGTATATGTTGAGACTTGACAAATGTTGTAGGTGTGAATATCTGGAAAGATATGATGGTTCTTGTAACAAGTGTGGGTGTTATGTTACAAAGAAAGCAAAGATGTCCACAGAGAAATGTCCAGATGGAAGGTGGTCAGAGAAAAGGATTTAAATGGTGAGAGGTTATACCTTTCACCATTTTTCATAAATACCATATATATGTCTTAATAAAAGAATATGAACAATATATTAAGTTTTAATGAGTACAATGGTCAGGAACTTGAGACTATAGTTTATGACCAGGAACTTAATGAGGGTATCAGAACATTCATTAATAAAAGAGCTGCTGGTAAAGTAAGAACAGAACTTGCTGATGAGATTGAAATGAGTAAGACCATTATGGAAGGAATCCAGAAGGGACTTGAATCATTGAACAGTGATTTTGATGTACTTAGAGATGAATTAAATAAGGAAGGGGATTCTAAAAAAGGTGATAAGCAGAAAGCACTTGATGAAATTATGAAGATTATTGATAGTTCAAGAAAGAACACTTGGGATATCAATGAACTTATTGATGAGGGTGAAATTGATTATTCTGGTTTCACTGCCAATGTCGGTATTGCAAGTGTTGCTTATTTTGGTATTCTTTTTGCTCCATTTAGATCAGTTATATTAATTCACAAGGGTTATAATTATTTCTTTAATATAATTAAGAATACCATTAGGAAAGCTCTTGTTATGCTCCAGTTGAACTTTGACCAGTTTGAGAATCTTATTATAACAAAGGGATTCCAGAGTTTGGATTATCTTCAGGATCAGGATACCAGTGTGAAGATTTCAGAGTTCTATGGAAAACTCCAGGCTAAACTCTTTGATGAGAAGACAGGTATGATGAAAGGTAAGAGGGGAAGTGAATATGCAAAACAGCAGATGCAGTTAGCAAAGAATCAGATTGATGCAATGATGAAAGCAGATAAGTCAAGAAAACTTTCAGATAATGCATATAACTGTCTTGATCAGTATAATAATACATATACAAGGTCTCTTGAAACATTAAGACAGTATACACAGGATGATGTTCAGAAACAACTTGATAGTATTAAAAATTCAATGAATAAACTTGCTGGTCAGGAAGTTGACCTTCAGACATTTAGTGAATTGATTATTGCTGCTGCTGAAGAGCATGCTTATAAGGTATCATCTTCTATTTATAATAAGTTTGCAAAGATGACAGAAGTATTCAGTCTTCCTAATCAGAAGAAACTTATAGATCTTATTCAGGCAGCAACAAAAGAACAGATGGATGCTGCTGAAAAGGAAACAACAGAGAAGAAAGAAGCAAAAGAATTAAAAGATGTAACAGATGAAAAGGAGAAACTTGAAAAAGATAGTATTGAAATCTTTAATTCTCTTGATGGTGTAAAAATTGGTAAACTTGATGAAGAGTCAAATAAGTATAGTGATGTTGAGGCAAAGTCTTGGACATATGATGAATTCAAAAAATTATCAGAAGGGGAGCAGGAAACATTTGAATCTTGGTTGATATTACATAAAGAAGTATTAAAAGAATGTGATGATACATTAAAAGTATCTATATTTTCAACTGATCATAGTTATAATAATTATATTGATTATGTTGATTCTTTGATTGATTATATTGGTCCTTGTATTAGTGATGATGTGAAAGAATCATATATTTTGAATTTTGATCAATATGTTATGGAATCAGATGAACCAGATGGCGTAGAAGATACTGACCCAGAAGATTCAGAACCAGAAGATTCAGATGAACCAAAAGTAAAATCAAAGAAGAGTGGTAAATCTAAAAAAGTTTATATTGATTTTGATAATATCAATAAACATCAAGTAGATGACCTTAAAGAATTATATAGTAATGAAAAGGTAGCAAGAGTTGCTATTGAGGTTATTGGAGAAAAATTATTGAATGATAAAACCTTCATTAAAAACAGTGACACAATAGTTGAACTTATAAATAGTGGATTGAGTTTAATTGAAGATACATCAAAAGAAAGTAAGAAGATTTTATTGAAATTAGTTACATATAATATTCTTTCTGAAAGTATTAAGAGATTAAAAGACTTAAGAAATCATGATTATGTTAATACAGAAAAGAGTGGGAAGTAATTCTCACTCTTTTTATTTTATATCAAACATTTCTTTTAGTTTCTTTACAAATTCAGGTTTCCTCATACTGGAGTTATAAAAACCAACCCATCTCTTGTCTTCCCAATATGTTTCCCCTGATGTACAGTGGAACTCATCAAAGTTTGGAACACCTTTCTCTCCAATGTAGTTGTAATATAAATCATAGATGGTTATACCACTTTCTGTCCTATAAGGGAACTTGTTACACATCTTGAGAAACTTTACCTTATTCATTGGACTTGGGATGTGTGGGTTAAAGAATCTACAACCAAAACCTTCTCTTGGAAACCTGGCAAAACATTTAAGAAGTCTCTTATACCAGATTCTGTTTCTTGCCATATTTTGAAACCAACCAAATGTCTGTTCTGAATAGATTTTCATATACCTTGGTGTTGTGTCTGACCATTCTGTGTCTTTTGTTATAAACTGGTCATCACTCCACATTATAAAGTCATCAGTCAAATCTGGTACTTTTTCAATTGCTGCTCTTACCTTTTCAATGATATTGGCATCCTTATCATGCTTGTATATATCATCCTGGTAAACCCACACAATATCATCTCCAAGTTCTTTGATTGGATCTATCTGTGTTACTATGATTATTCTGTTAAGACACTTAAAATATTTCCTGATACTTGCTACTGCCACCTTGATTTCAAAGTTATCATTGTTGTAACTTTTAACACCAAGAGGTATCACCACATCATGTTTATCTTCCATAAATGTATAATTTAGACATAAATACTATATAATTATTTATGGGTTATGTCACAATATCATATTCACCAACATGGAGTATTGCTGGTGCAGGTGGTGGACCAACAAATACAGGTGAAGGATTTTTACATTTAGGAACAACATATTATAGGAGGTAATTATGGCAACAACTGTACAAATAGGACATGCAAGAGGTGGTCCTGGACATGGAGGTAAGGATGCAAATGGAAATGTGTTTTATAACCCAGGTGAACAAGGTGAAGAGCTTAGGGTTCAAACTTGGTATAACCAAAATTCAAAAAGAAATGGATGGCATGAAATAATAAGATGTAAAGATGCCAATGTAGTATCAGCTGTAGTTGCTGCCAATATCAAGTTATGTAATAGTCCTTTGGTTGGTTATAATCAATATGGAAGAAATACACTCTATTATGCTCTTAAAAGAAATGGATGGAGTGTTGATAGGTATTTGGCATCTGGAGAACCTACAGAAACTGATTGTTCTGCATATGTATACACACTATATTGTATAGCAGTTCCATCATTAAGAGATTGGATGACAGACCCCGGTCAAGTATCTCATAAAGATCATGCTGGAAAAACAGAAGGACAGTTACGAGAAATGGCTAAAGCAATAGATGATAGGGAACATTCAAATTGTACATATAATGGAAATATTTGGGAGATATTTCATAGATTTGGTGGAGGAAAATTTGAAATTTACACATATAAGTCAAGTGATCAATATGCTGATTACCTTAATCAAAGTGAGTATATTAATAATGTAAATAATGCAAAACTTGGAGATATTTATAATTATTATTATGCTCAAGGTGATGGACATGCTGTAATGGTTGTATCTCTTGATGGTACAGCACCAACACAAGGGACCGCAATGGATGGTAGAAAAACTTATAGTAAATCTTCATCTATTGGTGGTTCAAGTTCAAGAAGTTCTTCAAGTTCTGGTGGTTTTAGTAATAGAGTTAGGAATATAAGTGCAGCAACAAATATAACAAACACTGAAAATAATAAAGTTCCATTACTTGCAACAGTATCAGATTTTTATAAAGATAAGGTTTTAGATAAAGGTTCTAATCGCATGGAGGAATTTAAATCATTGAAAGAAACACTATCTAATTCTGCTGGTAATATGGGTATGGATATATATTTACCAGAGGAATTGTTTGATACAAATATATTGAAGGGTTCACAGGAATCAAAAACTGTAACGACATAAAGTATGGAAAATTATATTGTAAAATTACCTGAAAATTATGCTTCTATATTAAAAGAAGTAAATTATAAAATATCCAGTTATCCTAAACATGTTAATGTTGCCAATGAATTAAAGAAGCAAAACATTTCAGAGGGGATTATTGCTGGACTTATAGGTTGTATATGTCCAGAATCTGGATGTGAATCTGATAGGATAATGGGTCAAGAGTTTTATCAACTACCATTTAATAAAGAAGGTACAAAAAAACCAAATCCAGGAACACATCATTGGAATTGTGGAGAGGGTCTTGTACAATGGACATTTTGGGATTCTAAAATAAAACACATAAGAGAATATAATAATGATAGTAGGTCAACACAAAAATTACCAACAACTGAGGAAGAATATTTTAAAGGTGAACCACTAAAAGATGGAAACCGATATTATGCACCGCAGGATGGAAAACATATTGCTGGATTAACTTTAGAAAATCAAATTATTTTTTTGTTGCTATACTATGATAGTATTATAAAAAGTCTTGCAAATGAAACAAACCTTGCTGTAATTACTGCAAAAATATATCAAAAGAAAGCGGGTCAAGGATTTTTTCAAGAAGAGTCGGACCCAATAGTTCAAGCATTTAAAACAGCAGCGAGACATTATAAACAAGGTGAATCACAAACTGGAAATACTTATTTAAGGTCTTTATCAATTGCCCAACAATATTTAAATAATCCTCCTGTTGCAACAACACCAGCTGTAAGTGATTATTATAATAGTGGTGGAAGTGTTTATGGTGGAGGATATAGTTATAGTGCTGGTGGAAGTACATATAGTGGTAGATATTTTAATAATGTGTCAGAAACCACAAATGTAACAGGTGTTAAAAATAATGTTATGAAACTTTCATCATCATCAAAATACTATGAGGAACAGTTTTTAAAACAAAATGATAATAGAAAAAAAGAGTTTGAATCATTACAAACATCTATGACAGAAGGTTCATTGGATATGGGTATGGATATATATCTATCTCAAGAATTATATGATTCAAATATATTAAAGGGTTCTCAAGAATCAAAAACGGTGACACAATAATGTCACCGTTTTTATATTAGTTGTTGTGCCAGTATCTCCAGTTTATTTCGCACCGCAAATCCAAAGTTGTCCAATGTCTTAACACATTCTTCAAAGTATGTTATCTGTGTCTTAATCATATTGACTTGTTGTTTGAGTGCATTACAGTCAGCACTTACAAAAGAGTTCTTTTCAGCACTACTTAACTTGATGTCATACTTAAGACTGTAATCTCTGAACCTGGATACCATCTGGTTTTCCAACATCCCCTGTCTTTTCTCAAGAAGGATTCTGTATGATGCCAATTTTTCTTGGACTTGTTGTCTGTATGACAGTTGGAACACTTGTGCTTCTGAAAGTTTCTTATTGTCCTTCATCATATTGATAAGTTCAATGACTTTATTCTTCCATTCTGCTCTTTCATTCTCCAATTCTTTTTCAAGTAAGGAGTTCTGTTCAACTATCTTCTTGTCATCTAATGGTATCATAGTATAATTTCTTTACTCTTCAAATCTTCCAGAGCTTTTTCAATTTCCTCATCTGGTTCGAAGTGAACTATTGTTTTCAATTTCTTTTCCCTGATTTCCAGATCTTCTTGATATTTTTCAAATTCTTTATTTATCTTCTCACCCATACACTCTAAATATAACAAAAAGTGTATTAAAGAGAAAGAATCATATCAACAAGATTTGGTTGAGGAGACATATCATACTTATCCTTTCTGATATTAGCATGGGTAATCAATCCCTTGACTTTACCATTGTATGCATCCTGGTGGAAATCGAATGCTTTGTTAGCACCTTCCATCTTGATCCACTGGTAGATACCTTTATGTAAATCAATATTGTCTCTGTTTGCAATGTAGTTAAGAAGGAGTCTTAATGATTCCAACTGTTTGTCAGAATACTTGTGCCAGTTTGTATAACCCCTGAATGGTTCTTTGATGGTTACAATCTGTCCAGGTATGATAGTGTTTTCAGTATATACTCTACCATTCTTTACATAACCCATATTACAAACTTCAATACCAACAGAGTGGAGGTTCATATAAGAAGAACCAGATGAACCAATGTGGTATGCCTGGCAACCTTCAGGGAATGTCCTGACAATTTGACCATCATAGATACTTCTACCATCAGTACATCTCTGACCACCAATTACAAATTCGGTTGCAACTCTACCATTGGCATCCCTTCCCCAGTAATCAACTACCTGTTTAGGATTATCCCAACCGGCAGTGTGATGAAGAACAATGTATTCATTCTTATATTTTCCATTTAAATATTCATTTTTAGGCAAATGATACTCCGTAATGTCTAGGAAACTCACAGGTTTTACGATATTAGATAAGTCAGTGTCCATATTAGGCATAAGTTTTTCAAGAGTCTTCTTTCCAACTATACCATCAACATATAGACCATTGTCTTTTTGGAATTTTTTAACGGCAGCTTCTGTTGCTCTTCCAAAAATTCCGTCAGCTTTAATTCCCAGTGCATTTTGTATTTGTTTAACAACTTCACCAGTACTTCCTTTTTTATATACTGCCATTATTCTGAAAGTTATTTTGTATAATTTATTTATGTCTCACCATAAATATATTATATATAGTGTTTAACAAAAAATAGACATTTATGAAAGTAAAAAATTCCTTAAGTACTTATCTTGAACAGGCAATGGTAATGACAGGTAACAGTCTTGAAACCATTGATAAAATAAGTAATGCTGTTGTATCATCAGAAGATACTATAAGATTGACATTAACAGATCCTAATGACCCTTCAAGAACTGTTGACTATATTATTCCATCCTTTGGATATTTGAAATCAGAAATCAGTAGATTATCTGCTGCAATTAATACAATGACCAACATCACAGATGGTGCTGGTAGTAGGATTAAATTGTCTGATGGTTCATATAGAAAGATTATAGCAAGTAAGATTCCAAGTGAAGCACCAACAATAACAAGTGTTGATAATATTACAAATTTCAACTTCAAGGCAAATTGGTTCTTTGAGGATATGTTAAACCCATCTCTCTATGTTACCTGGGATATGTCTGACCAAATTAGTCCAGAGACAGAAAGAGTGATGATACAAAGATATATTTTGAAGTGTGATACTCAGAATAAGATTGATGTTTTCAACAATGAACTTAAGGGAAGAAATGATATTGATTATAAGGAGTTCTTGACAATTCTTCTTAATAACAGAATCAAATATACTCTGGATGATGAAGTTAAAGACCTACCTCCAAGAGCAAGAAGATACTATGGTACATTTTCAGTCATCAGGGTTGATGGTGAATATGATGTAAATGGTAACAGTGTTAAGAGGTATGTTCTTGACAGTCTTGAATTTACAGATTCAAGAAGTGGTTTTGAAAACACAAGACTTCTTTCTGTGGGTGATTATGTTGAGGTAAACTCAAATCCAATTACAACAAGATATGAGGTTACTTATGTTGATTCATCTACAAATAAGATTGGACTCAAATGTGTTGAGGGTTGTGAAGGTGTAAGGATTGGTGTTGCAACATTGAAGATAAGTGCATCACAGGACACAAAGGTTGCTGCTGATATTCCAATTGGTTTTGATGAAAGAGAGGTTATCTTTGTCAAGGCTATAGATCCAGATTCAAATATACCTTCAACATCTTGGTCACCTGGTGTTGCTTTCTATACAAATGACCTTACTTATGTTGATGATAATGGTGCAACACAAACTCTTCAGAAATTCTATCAGAAGAATGTAGTTGACTTTGGTCAGGTTCTTTTGTCATATGCATTTGATTATTATCCTTCAATTAGAGAAGGTATCATACCTAATACTCCAGTTTTGAATTATGCTGGTGGAGAAGGTGATTTCAAGATTGTTCAGATAAATTCACATCTTACTGAAACAACTGATGCTGCCACATTCAGAAGTCTTATATCAGATAAGGCAAAACTTCAAAGTGAGTTGGATAATATTGCAAATGAGATTTCTGCTCAAAAAGAGAGAATTCAAACAACACAATATGGTTCTACTAATGACAAGTTACAGGCACAGTCTGAATTGAGTACACTTATTGGAAACCAGTCAATATTGGTATCACAATATAATAGTACTGTTAACAATATTAAGGCAAAGTATGAATCTGGTACAGTCGCTATTCCTAAATATCGTGTTCGTGGTTTCTGGGATATTCCAGATTCAAAGATAAGTCCTTCATCTGGTGAGCAGAAAATCATCCAGTTCAAGATCAGATACAGATACTTGAGTGAGTATGGTAATGCAAATAAGGAGGAAGAGTTCAATTATACATCTGGTAACACATCTGTAACTGGAAGATTTTCTAATTGGATTGAAACAGAATCAAAGGTAAGACCAAGAGTGAAGACCACATCTGGTTGGGATTGGAAGAAGATTGACACTGCTGACCCCGATGAGGTCAATATCAACCAGTTGGATATTCCTATCAATCCTGGTGAGCAGGTTGAGATTCAGGTGAAGTCAGTCAGTGAAGCAGGTTGGCCAGCAAATCCATTAGAGTCAGATTGGTCAGAACCAATTACTGTTGCTTTTTCTGATTTTGCTGAACTCCAGGCAGATAATATAGAAGAACTCATTGAACAGAATAGGGTTGATGCTGCTGTTGCAAATGTAACCAAGATGTTTGGTGGTAGTTCTACACATATGGCATCAAGTTTCTATACCAATGATAAGTACTTTGCACATACAGCAGAGAGTATCACTTCTGGTTTCTTGTCACCTGAACAGACACCTATTACATTGTATGATAAACTTCAGGAACTTCAGAATCAGATAACAATGATTATTGAGCAGATTAATGGAACTGTTGGAGATATTATTGTAAAACTTGTTGATAATTCTGATGAGGAAATAGTTCATACACTTAATGAGGGTGGAACAACTTATATTAATGCTGGTGATTATGTATCTGCTGTTAATGAGTTGGAAGAGAATAAGAATGGTGCTATTATCACAAAGACATATTATATTGACATCTCTACAGATGCTCAGCTTGGATTGTTCTTGTTGAGTAAGTTGGCGGGTGATAGATTCTCAATGTGTCCAAGTACAATTACAAATGGTGGAAATATTGTAACAACATCTGTTAACAAAGGAAATCAGTATGCTGATTATGATAATATTATATCACCATCAACAACAAGTGGATCATATTATTATGAACAGGGTAGATATGATTTGGTACCTATTAATCTCACCAACCCAGAGATGACAGATTTCCAGATTGGTTCTCCAAGTATGTATCAGTCAGCACAATGTAGAGGCCAGTTTATCTATTCCCGTTTCAGAAATATTGGTGACACTTTTGATATGTATGCAAATACAACAGAAGATGGTAAACCTGCTTTTAAGTATAATGCATTATTCACAGATAGTGAGGTGACTTATGAAGAGAGAGAAGTGGAAACAGGGGTTATAGATGCTGCAACAATTAAGAAAGATACAATATATGATTATAATACATTAACTGGTTCAAATGTTCCAGACACAGCAGAACCTAATAGTAGTGTATATAATATATTAAATAGGCTTCCAAAGACTTGGAAGAAAGCAGACACTGCAACTGTTAAACAAGTAGGTAATAGAAAGACATTATTAAGACTTGAAAGATTGGATGAAGTTACTATTGATAAGACTGTGAAATCTGTAGCAAAATTGAAAGAAAGATTAACAGGTCTTTCAAATGCAAATTCATCAACATACACAATCATTCCTAAAATTCAGTCAGCATATGGATTTAGTGATTTGGGAGCAATCTATGAGAATGGTTCTGGTGGAACTGGCCTTTCTGATTTTGATGATGACGGTGATGTTACTTTTGTAACAACTCACAAGATTGGTTATGAGGAGAGAGACAGGTTTGCAAAGGGTGAGAATACTTGTAATTCATATTTGTTCTTGAGTCCAGTTAATCATAGTGAGATTCAGGTTGATGGAGATACTTTAGATTCAAGCAAGAAATTAAAAGGTAATGAGTCTTTGAGAGTTCCATTGATTTATCAATATAGAATGACAGACTATGATAATAAGATTTTTGGTAAATCTGGACTTAAAGAAACAAGTTCAGATGTTAAGAATACCAAGTTTGCAAATATAATAGGTGTTGATATATGGACAGATAGGAATTCTTTGAAACCAAAACAGTATGATATAATAGTCTATTCAACATATGGTAGTTCAATTGAAACAAATACCAATAAGACAAAGACTTCATCAAGACAATCATTAATCAACATTGGTAGTGATATTGTAAATAAACTTGATAAATTATCAAGAGATAGTAAAACCTTATCAAAAATACCTTCTACCAATTTACAAAAATAAATTATAAGGGGGAATAATAAGATTATTCCCCTTTTATTTTTCCATAAATAATATAAGACAAAAACCATAGAAATTAAATATGAAAAAGAATTACAATTACAACTATGTAAACAGAACAGCAAAACCAAAGACAGACATAGAATTTTCTAATGTTGAGTCTGCTTCTTGTTTGTCTTCTGTTTTGAAAAAGAGTCCAGTTGTTGATGGTAGATTGTGGCATACAACAGACACCAATGAGTTTTTCTATGATTGGAATGGTAAGAGAAACAAGTTGAATGTTACTGGTGACAATGCAAGTTTATTGGCAGAAATCAATAAACTTAAATCTGATGTTGCAAAGTTGAATCCAGAGAAGTTGGATCAGCTTGAAGTAAAAGTCAATAATGCTGTTACAAAAGTTAATAATGTTTCTACAAGAGTTAATAATGCAGTTTCCCAGGCACAGTCTGCTTCACAACTTGCAGAGGATGCCGCTGCTCAAGTTGCTAATAAGGTAAATGCATCTGATCTTGCTACTGTTGCAACAACTGGTAAGTACAGTGATTTGAAGAATAAACCAACTATTCCTTCAAAGGTTAGTGACTTGACTAATGATGCTGGTTATCTTACACAGCACCAGTCATTGAGTGCATATGCAAAGAAGACAGATATTCCTGATGTCAGTGGTTTTGCAACAAAGAGTGAGATTCCTTCAGTAGATGGTCTTGCATCAGAGGCTTGGGTAGAAGGAAAGGGTTATCTTACACAGCACCAGGATATTAGTGGTAAGGCAGATAAATCAGAATTATTCTCTGGTGATTATAATGACTTAACAAACAAACCAACTATCCCTTCAGTTCCTACAAAAGTTAGTGACCTTACAAATGATGCTGGTTATATCACTGTTGATGACCTTCCTGAAGGTTTATCAGATAGTGATCTTGAAGATTATGCAAAGAAGTCTGATATTCCAACTGTTCCTACAAAGGTAAGTGACCTTACAAATGATGCTGGTTATCTTACAACCACCAATCAGAAGTTCCCTAATTCTTGGAGGACTAATGGTACAATGCTTGACCTTATAAAGGATATTAATGAAGATGATACAGCAGTTGAAGGTAAATCATATTTTGGTACTGTTGGTATAAGTGACCTTCCAGCTGGACTTATACAGGCTGAAATGAAGGTTGAGGTTATGGTATATGATGAGCATGTACCTCTTGAACCAGAAAATGGTATATATCAGAAGGTTATTTCATTCACAGTAACAAGTAGTAATATTGAACCATATCACTGGGAATATACTTCATCTTGGGGTCAAGGTGGTTCATGGAGATCATTCCTTACATCACACCAGGATATTTCTGGTAAGGCTGATAAGAGTGAACTTCCTTCAAAGGTTAGTGACCTTTCTAATGATGCTGGTTATATCACAGCTGCTGATCTTCCTGAATATTTGACAGACAGTGACCTTCCAGATGTAACAGAGGGTTCATTCCCAACTGGTGATGCAAACATTGAGAATGCAAGTGCTGCTGCTGACGGTCTTGCAACAGTTCAGGATGTTATGGATTATGTCCGTGCATACTTTGAAAAAAAAAAGGATGAGATAGAACCAGATGGTTCAGAAGTTCCTGTAGCAATTCCTTATCTCTACACCAATGGTTATAGAAGGGGAGATACAGCAACAGAATTGACTGACCCTCTCAATGCATATGAGATTGTTCTTGATGAAAATGGTAACTTTGAAATTGAACTTCTCCACAAGGATGAAGAGTCTGGTGTTTATGTAGAGGGTGATCCAGAGAGTACATATCTTGGAGAATACTTCAAGGTAGTTGTACCAAGTGATTATGAAATCAAGTTGTACTTCTGGGATGATGCTAACAGTGTTTATAAGTCAAATGATACAAGTGTCACAGACCCAGCATATGAGTTGGTAGCAGATTTGGTAACTCCAGAGTCAACAGTTTATTATTACAGGTCAACAATAGAAGGATTCTTCATTGATGGATGTAATGTTGTTGAACCATACATTAATGCTTATGGACATTTGGTCAAGGCTGTAATTAGAAAAAAATAATTAAAAACAATAATATAACAAAATGGGAAAATTATATACATTAGGTTCTCCACTAGCTAATACTTTTGGTATAACTAAAAATGCACCATTGGATGATAGACTTGGTGTCAGATATATTGCCGATCTTACTGATGGTAATGATGGTATAGCTGCTTTAGTTTATAAGGGTATGATTGTATATGTACAGGAGGATAACTCACTGTATGTATATGTTGGTGCATCAAGTGCAACCTGGCAGAACAAAAAGACTGGTGCTCCTATGAATGGTGGTCTTGCATCCAACTGGGTGAAGATTGACTCATTCCTTGATCCTTCAGTTGACCTTCAGTACTATGCAGAAAAGATTGGTGCAAGAATCTTTGAGACAGAAGATGAGTTGACAGGCAATATTGATTCACCATATCGTGGTATGTTTGCTATGGTTGTTGGTGATTCAGATGAAACCACAGTTGAGGAAACAGGTTTGTATATCCTTTTGGATGAGGATAACACCAATCCTGCAAACTGGTTGAGGATTGATCCTGACTACAGTAATTTTGTCACAAAGGATGAACTTGGAGATTATGCAAAGAAGGAAGATCTCGCAGATTATCTTACATCAAGTGACCTTGATGGTTATGTAAAGTTTGATGATATTGCTGATTTGGTATCACAGGATGATATTAAAGACCTTGCAAAGAAGTCAGACCTTGATGGTTTCATTAAGATTGAAGACCTTCCTGATTATCTTACAGAGAGTGATTTGGATGTTTATCTTAAGGTCAGTGAACTTCCTACTAATGTAAGTGCTTTCATTAATGATGCTGGTTATCTTACAGAACACCAGGATTTGAGTGGTTATGTAAAGGTGGAAGACCTTGTTGATTATCTTACTGCAAGTGACCTTGATGACTATGCAAAG
>JAEEGL014113471.1_pt1 | contig 19033 bp, 15 predicted proteins | sample 9134231 | NCBI WGS metagenome assembly JAEEGL01 (sample SAMN16246548, study PRJNA631951) | gut metagenome | biome: gut microbiome; feature: rumen; material: fiber-attached | host: Bos | place: Iran: Karaj | collected 2018-10 | reverse complement strand
CAGTCCTCTTCACCTCGGTAACTCCCACGCTCACCGTCTGATTCGGTGCAGTGGTAAACTTGATGATGGAGAAATCCACCCTGAGAAGCTCTGCCAGATCTTTTGCACCGGATTCGTCGGTTCCGGGCAGCAGTATCATGAATTCCTCTCCTCCCCAGCGTCCCACTGCTCCTTCCGGCGCAACACGGGCCACAACCTCCTGCATCATGGCCGCAAGCTTTTGCAGCACCTCATCGCCTTCCTTGTGTCCGTAGGTATCATTCACCGACTTGAAATTATCAATATCCAGCATTATAAGGCTGTTCACTTTTAAGCTTCCGTCAGCTGCAGCCTCTGCATTAAAGGCAGCTGTCTCCTCTATGATGTCATTGATCCGGTTCTGGATCTCTCTTCTGTTGTATACCCCTGTCAGACCATCTGTAACAGCCGCTATCTTAAGCTGTCTGTTCGCTTCCTCAAGCTCGACGGTAGCAGCCTGTATGAAGGTTGCCAGCCTGTTTATCATGGAAACCTTGCCCGACATAACATGTTCGTTGGTCTCCACATTGCGTATGCTGTCCATATCCCGCTTACCTTCTCTCATGGCAGCGATGACCAATGTCACATTGTGCTGGTTTACCATGCCATTTGTACGGAGGAACTCACCTGAAGTATAAAAACCGGATGTTGGTGCTATGGACTGGAAAGGCAGGGTCTCCTTGCTGACCTCATCATCTCCCCAGTAGGTTCTGCGTGCTGCACAGGAGAACACGGAGATTGCCTCGGGTATGAAATTTCTGAGCTTCAGAGCCTCATCATTAACATTGACCAGAATTGTCCATGGATCTCCGTAGGCGATCCTCGCCTTCACGTTCTTTTCCATATCCGCGGTCATATTGAGACTTCCGTCCCTGTTGCTGGATACCGGAGCTCTTAACAGATTGATGCCGTTGTGCTCGTAAAAGAAAGGAAACTCCAGCGTGTTATTAAAGAAATCCTCGTCATTTTTGATCCGCAGATATTTGTAATAGACTTCGTATGCAGGCTTTCCGTCCAGTTCCAGAAGCTTCGGTCCTTCCGCATTGGTCACCAGAAGTTCCCTTCCCAATGGTTTCCAGCCGGTGATATAGGTCGATGTGACATTAAAGTCCTCTCCGCCCATGAGGGCAAAACTCACCGCATGATCCGATATCTTATCTGCTGATGAGAAAACACATGCATACTCGGAATTGATATCGAAATTGAATGCTCCGCCGCCGAAAAACTGTACGTTCTCCGGCAGATCCTTTAACCCGTCACAGAAGTCCGTCATGGACATTCCCCTCATGGTGGCATATGTCATGACACACTTGCACCAAGGCGCATCCTTTACTTCTTTTATGAGTTCCGATGTGACATGCTGCGCGCTCTCCCCTGTCAGGGGATACTGCAATACCTTTATCTTCGTGGTAAAATACTCAAACACCGAACACACCACAGTGATCTCGTCCGTTGTGAAATCTCCCATCATGATATTGCCGAAGGCGGAGCATCCCATATAGAAAGCATCCGGCATCTCCCGCTCTATCATGGCACACAAAGTCTCTATCTTGGGACGGTTGAGCTTCGATGTGTATATCTGAAAAAATACGGTGGACGAAACCGCCGATTTTCGCCATTGATTGATCTTTCTCAGACTGTTTACAAACTTGTCTTCATTTTGGTATGCAAACTGAAATTGTCTCATAAAACTTCTCCTTATTAACTCAACCTACGAGATGTCTGCTGTAAGGAGCAGCAGCTTCTCCACATATTCATCCCATGACTTTTCATCGGTGCGGTCCATACTGAATGTTTTGCGGGAGACTGCGGATGTAACCTTAGCCTTCCCCGCTGAAAAGATGATGTTGATACAGCCACCCTCTATGACCGCATTATCTGCCGCAGGGTGAAACAGCACCAGCTTGACTGCCAGCGGTGGCCTGTCACCTTTTATCAGGGATAAAAGCTTTTCGCGAACGTCTCCGTACCTTATGTACTCTGTCTTCGGTGCTGTATCCTCATCAAAAAACCCCGGATTGAGCCTGCCGTTCATATGAATATCCACTGCAGCGGATATATCAGCCTCCAGCACCAGAAAATCATCATAGGAGCCTTTTGTGAACAGGGAATTCATGAACTCCCTGCTGTTTTCTATCTCAAATGCTCTCATATCCTAAATATCTCACATTCCTCCGGCACCCGCAGCCGCAAGCTTCGGTGCCACCGACCGCATCTCTATCCGCGGTCCTCCGCAGCCCTCCAGAAATTCCTTCGTGATGGTGACACGACCTATATTTTCATCCTTTGGTATCTCATACATGATATCCATCATGTATTCCTCTATCACAGATCTTAACGCTCTCGCTCCAACCTCTTTTTCACGCGCTTTACTTGCTATAAGCCGCAATGCATCCTCCTCAAATTGGAGATCCACCTCATCATACATGAGAAGCTTTTTGTATTGCTTTACTATGGCATTTTTAGGCTCTACCAGTATCTTTACCAGCATGTCCTCATCCAGGGGTCTCAATGCGCAGATAATGGGAAGTCGTCCCAAAAACTCCGGTATCATACCGTATTTTCGCAGATCCTCCACCGTCACCTTGTCCAGTATGGTATCGTCGTCATCATATTTATCCTTTAGATCGGCTCCGAAGCCCATGGAAGAGTTTTTATTCAGTCTTTCCTTGATGATATCCGTCAGATCCGGAAAGGCTCCGCCGCATATGAACAATATGTTCTTGGTATCCACCGTAGCCATTGGAACCATGGCGTTTTTAGAAGACGCTCCAACAGGGACCTCCACCTCGGAACCCTCTAAAAGCTTCAACATGCCCTGCTGAACGGATTCTCCGGAAACGTCCCTGTGATGCGCATTTTTCTTTTTGGCTATCTTATCTATCTCGTCTATGAAGATGATGCCCCGCTCCGCTCTCTCCACATCGTTGTCGGCAGCTGCCAGAAGCTTTGATACCACAGACTCTATGTCATCGCCTATATATCCGGCCTCCGTCAGGCTTGTGGCATCTGTGATGGCCAACGGAACATCCAACAATCTCGCCAATGTCTTCACAAGATAAGTTTTTCCGCTTCCTGTGGGTCCCAACAGCAGAATATTGGATTTCTCGATCTCTATCTCATTGGGATCTATGAAAATATCACCGTTTTCATCCTTTTCGGCATTTTCATCCCTCTCCTTTTCCTCTATGACCCTCTTGTAATGATTGTAGACCGCCACACTCATCACCTTCTTGGCCTTTTCCTGGCCCACTACAAACTCGTCAAGGGCAGCCTTTATCTTGTGAGGTGCCGGGATTGAATCAATATCTATCACAGGCTCGACCTTATGTTTCTTCTTCGGGGTCTTTTTGGCGGTCTGTCTCATGGCGGGATTCATCATGGATGCGATATCACCCAGATTGATCACCGGTATATTGGGAATGCCGTTTCCTTTTCCCTTGCCCTTAGACTTATCTCCATCCTTGTCGGATGTGTTTTCATTTCCCGTTTTAGCGCCTGTGTTATCAAATCCGCCGAAACCTCCGAACATTCCCGGAAAACCGTTCATGGGAAAGCCGCCGTTTTTCATGGTGTCAAAGGTTCTCTGCATGCAGCTTCTGCACACAGCAATATTACCCGGTATATTGATCAGCTCACCCACCACAGACTTCGGTCTGTGACAGATGTAGCAGTATTTTTCATCCTCATGTTTTTTTTCTTCATCCTGATCCAGATCCACATGTACCACATCTGCATCCGTAACTTCCTTAAACTCATCGTCTCTGTATGACATATTATCCTCTTTTCAACTATAATAGATTTCCGACTCCGGTCAAAAATGGAATCTTCTCTTAAGCTCACCCGCGCTCTTTTCTCCGCCTATTATGAATGTGCCCAGAAAACACAGTACCGTCACAACGAACATAGTGACAATGGGCATTGTGTATGTTATGAACCCCGTTGGTATCAGTATCAGCGACATTGCCGCCAGTATAATGGCAAAGATCTGTGCGGAAAGGTAGCTGTACCAGACTCTCCTGTTCGCAAACATCAAAATGAATATCATGATGTCCAGAAAGCCCAAGAGCCCCGGAAGAGCAAAATTAAAGGACCATCTGTAATCTCCCGTCACCTCGTCTATAGCCACCAGAACCGCCATAACACCTATAGCTCCGACTACGATCTTCCTTAGGTACCCGTCCTTACCCGACACGGTATATGCCATGGTAAGATAACCGTACGCCAGCACGAATCCCACTATGACACACCACAGAATCTCCGGGTTGGTCCTTAAGTTTATATCCACCAGCAAAACCTCTGTTGCGATAGCCACGAAAAGATAGATCCTGGTCAGAAGGTGAAATGTCCTGTTTTTCTGTTGAATATCCGGGAAGAGATCCTCCTCATCTCCGGTTTTTTCTATGACACAACGACAGAGAGGACAAACCTCGGTGTCATCATGTATTATTACCTTGCAATACTCACATCTGCTCATCAGTATACCCCGTTGGTCTCCACTGTGACCGTCACGCCGTTATCCGCCAGTGCCTTGAAAAACTCTCTCTGTACCGAACACTTTTCCAATACGGATGAAAATGTAACGGAAAGATCGTCTCCGAAGGAACAAACCGTCGCTTTTAACAGCTGTCCCTTAGACATCGCCAGATAACCGTAAAAGCTGTCTATAAAGGGCAAATATTCCTTTTTGGCGCCAACGTTGCCCACGTTGGTCATAGTCGTTGTGTTGGCTAAAGCAGTCTGTGTATATACGGCTTTTATGGCTATCCGTTTTAGCCAGATAGGAACGAGCCGTGCTATGATACCGCTCTGTTTTGCCACATTATATGAAAAAGTATCCTTCAAATGCTCTTTGGTCATCTGGGAGCGCATACTCTCCCTTACCTCGTTTATAACCTCGTCATAGGTGTACTCTCTGCCGGATTCCGGCAAAAAAGACGCGCTTATCATGACGAAAAAATTCTTGGTGGTCACCGAATCAAAATACGGTCTTAAATTCACAGGGACAGCCACCCTGATAGGTCTTTTGGTAATATGACCGTGAAGACCGCCCTTATAGATACTGTAAACATAGGTGCTCACCAGATATTCATTGATGGTCATGCCGTAGCTGTGAGAGGCTTTCTTAAGCTCTGCGATATTCATGCGCCCGCGGATCACGCCAAAGGCGTCATCAGGAAGCTTGTCGCCCTTTAATTCGTAGGCTTTAGAAGTCTGATAGGTCTTCTTGGAGGCGCGCTCATAATTGGCGATGAAGCCATCCTCCCTGTTCATGGATGTATCGCTGGTCAGGGAATCCGCAAGCTCCAGCTCCGGATGGGCAAGCCTTATGTACTGGTATGTCAGCTCCCTCAGGAAATTGATACCGCCCATTCCGTCAGTCAGCACGTGAAAAACCTCCAGATTAATACGCTTTTTGTAGTATGTTACCCTGAAAAGATATGATCTGTTGCGGTTTGTGCGTATAAATCTGCAGGGATAAGTATTTTCCTCAACTACCTTAGGAGCCTTTTTGTTATTCTCCTCAAAGTAATACCAGAAAAACCCCGTCCTCATCCTGACATTGAAAAGGTCAAATTTCGGCAGCACTTTATCCAAAGCCTGCTGCAGCAGTTCACCGTTTATGATCTCCTTTAGTTCCGCTGACAGCCTGTATGTATTTGTCATTGAATCTCCGGCTATCACCGGAAAAAGGTGCGCGGTATTATCAAGCTTATCCCAGCGCACGCTGCGATTTTTACCTGCCATTTTTATATAGATTCCTGTCTCTTAGAAAATATCTATCACATATTCCTTGTTGAAGGAATGTCCCGGCGCAATGAAATTGCTGTACTGTCTGTCTCTAAGCTCTCCCTCAAAATCACATTTATCGCATCTTCCGAACCAGGGCTCGATACATACGAAGGGTGCGCTCTTTCCGGCGGGTGACCAGATGCCGAGCTGAGGAACATCAAATCTCAGTCTCAGTACATTCTCACCCGTCTTCTTACGCAAGGTGGCATTATATATCCCCTTTGCCTTTGAATCAAATATAAGAGCATCCTTGTCAAAAAGAGCATCGTTTAACGCCAAAACACCGGCGTTCAGCGAAATGCTCCTCTTTTCAAGCTTCAAAACGCCGTTTTCATCCAGCTCACCGCTGTCCAGCGTCTCAAGTGACGGGTTTTCAAAAGATATCTCATATTCCTCAAGACCGCCCTCACACATAAATGCCGGATGACCTCCTATGGAAAAATACATATCCTCTCCGCCTTTATTCTCAACCGTCCACATTACATGAACGCTCTTTCCCTCAACTCTGTATCCTATCCTGAGTTTGAACTCAAAGGGATAACGGCTCCTCAATCCGTCATCCGGATACAGCTCGAAAAATACAGTGTTATCAAGCTTTTCAACCATGTTAAAATGCATATCTCTCGCAAATCCGTGCTGCGGGATATCACCGTATGTAACTCCATTGTGAACATATTTCTGTCCGTTAAGTTTGCCCACAAACGGAAAAAGGACCGGAAAGATCCTGCCCCAGTAAGCCGGGTCTCCGTTCCACATATATTCCTTCATCTCGCCTTTTTCAATGATGCTCACCATCTCGGCACCATGTTCGTTTATCCCTACCCTAAGGCTCTCGTTTTCAATGTAATGATCTGCCACTTTCATTCTCCTACTTATTAATGTAATGGCACGATTCGTAAACGAATCTTGCCCTATCGGTCGGAACCATTACAAATCATGACTTCGTCATGATGGTTCCTTCCTACTATTTTGACGGCATCATCTTCAGGCTATTATACATCCTGAGAACACTCTCCCTGTCTGCAAGGGCCTCTGCCGCAGCAGTTGCCGTGCCTGCTGCCACTGCAAATTTGAAGGCTTCGTTAAGACTTCCCGTCTTTAAGAATCCGGCTATGAAGCCCGCCACCATGGAATCACCGGCCCCCACGGTGTTGACCGCCTCTATCTCTATGGCCGGCATAACTGTGACATTCATGTCGCTGTCCACAAAAAAGGCTCCTGCCGACCCCATAGATACGATGACATTCTCTGCTCCTGCATTGATAAGACGCTTTGCATACGGCACCGCCTCATCCGATGCGTTCACCGTTATGCCGAACAGCTCTCCCAGCTCATGGATATTTGGTTTCACCAGAAAAGGCCTGTATTTCAAAGCTTTGTTCAGGGAATCCCCTGTAGTGTCCACCACGGTCTTTATATTCCTGCCCGAAAGGTTTCTCATAATGTCGGCATATGTGTCAGGAGACATATTGCGCGGTATGCTCCCTGCCATCACCAGCATATCCCCCTCCCGCAAAACATCAAGTTTTTCCTGAAGTTTTGCAAAATCCCGTGGTGATATGTCCGGACCGGCTCCGTTTATCTCGGTACCCTCGATATTCCGGATCTTGATATTGATACGGCTCGCGCCCTGATCCAGTTCCACGAAATCGCTCTCAAATCCGTATACCGCTATCTGCCTTCTGATCTCTGCCCCGGTGAAACCGGCTACAAATCCCGTGGCAACGGTCCTGATGCCGAACTGGTGCAATACTGCGGAAACATTGATACCTTTGCCTCCGCAGTATGCATGTTCGTAGACCGTGCGGTTTGTCATATTGAGCTTAAGTTCCGGTACTTCCACCACATAGTCAATGGATGGATTTAATGTAAGAGTATATACACATGTATTCTCAAATGCAGCCGCCATATATGATCCCTTCGCTAATTTTCAGGTTTTATTATTTGTTGTTGTTCTGTTTTTCGGAATTTGCATCAGTTCCGTTCGGTTTGCCGGCATTCGCGTTATCAGCGTTATTGGCATTATTTACAGCATTTGCATTTCCCGCATTAGCCGGATTGCGTGCTGATACAGAACTCATTATCATCTTCTCTCGCTCTTCACGCGACCTGTTGTAAGCTTCTGCCTGCGCTGCTTCCCTTGCGCGGTTTTTCTTGATTATGCCCCTGATGATCAATACGATGATCAGCACGATGATACCGAATATGATCAATCCGAAGATGTTACCTACAAACCATATTGCCAATCCCTGCATTCCGTCAATGAAATCATCCAGACCTGATTCGAATGACATTGCCATCTTCTGACCAAATGTCAGATCTTCCGGCTCGGGCACATAAGTCGTCTCCTTAACGCTGATGCTGATCACGATAGTCGAATAGCTCACATCTGTATCGATATCATTCATCAGACGGGTGTAATAATCCATCTCGCTCTTCGCCTGATTTACATATTGAGTGATCTTCAAAATATCATCAACATCATGGGCCTGAGCCAATACTGCCGAGTACGCCTCATAGTTGGACTTGGAGATCTCATAGTTATTCTTGTAATCTGTATAAGCGGAGCTTAAGTTTGAAACCGACTTGTCCAGCTTATACCCCTTTGGATCCCTGCCTTCCGAAACAGCCTCCACAAAGCTGTCCCTTGACATCGTGGGTATCCTGACTGTAGCGGAAAAATAGTCATCCGACTGATTTGAAAATTCTACAAATCCATCAAAGCGTTTTACGGCATCTTCGACATCAGATACGATATCATTTATATTCTCATCCATCACATAGAAGGACAGATTGTAATTATATACCAGCTTTTCCTGAAGAATGCGTTTAAGCTCCGCCGATCTGTCCGTGGTCGCCTCGTCACCGGCAGAATCCTCTCCCTTTTCCTCATGGTTCGTACTGCTCATGCCGGATCCGCTATCATACTCACCGTCAGACATTTCATATTCTTCAGATGCATAGTCATCATAAGAATAGTCATCGTAATATGCTGCATCGGAAGTCGCTCCTTCGGTGTAATAAGCTCCGCTGTCCGCACTGGCTGTGTAACTTTTACTCGATGCAGAATTATCACTGCCGCATCCCGTGAATACAGAAGCTAATGTAAGTGCCATTATCAGCGCATATATTCTCTTTTTCATAGATCTCATCCTCTCTTTCCCCTGTATTGTATGTAATGGCACCATCGCTTCGTGATCCTGCCACAAAACATACATAGTTAATATACCATTTATACCGTTCCTTTTCAACAGATTTATGTTTATTCGTCACCCATCAGCCTCACCCCCTTCAAATGTAACGCCCTTTACATTTAAAGACCGGATTTATCTTAAAAGGTTACAAACCGATCATATTTTTTCTCTTCGAAGAATAATCGTACACATATATCTTTCCATCATGGGGGATAACCCTGATCCTACCCGAATACATGGTATAGAATATCTCGGAACCGGCCCTTTGCATATTAAAGATTGCCTCCGGTCCGGGATGACCGTATTTATTGGTGAGAGAACAGGACACCACAGAGATCTCAGGCGACAGGACATCTAAAAGCTTCTCCGTGTTCGAATACTTTGAACCATGATGACTCGCCTTGTACAGATCTACATCGATGGCGCCCCCTCTTTCCATTATTCTTTCCTCTTCCTCCTCTCCTATATCGCCTCCGAAGAAGGCACTAAATCCACCGTCTGAATCCTGCTTTCTCTCTCCTTTCACCTGTTTTCCGTCCATATACAAAAATACCAGACTCTTTGCATTTCTGTCGTCGGTCACCATCTTATCATCAGGCGACAGGATCCTTATGACTGTATGAGAAAACACCATTGAATCGCCGCTTCTGACATATATGAGCTTTGTATCGGTTTTCGACACTTTTTCCATCAGCTCATCAAACGCATCATCCCTCACTATATTCTCAGACAGCACGATATTTTTAATGTCAAAACCATTCTCAAGGCACTCCGAAAGACCGCTCACATGGTCCTTGTCGAGATGAGACAGAAACCAGTAGTCTACAGAATCAACTCCTTTATATTTTAGAAAAGGCATCATGGTGTATTTTCCCACATTCTTTTCTGAGGAGGAGCCTCCGTCGATAAAAAACCTGATACCTTCGGATGAAGATATGAATATGCCGTCTCCCTGTCCCACATCCAGAAAATCCATCTCAAAGGGCAGTTTGTGTGGAAACATCAGTAAAGCAAGTAACATAAGGCTTCCCGTCACACAAAACACAGCTTTAAGCTTCAGCTTTCTGCCTCTGTACAAGACCAGCATCACCGCGGCAAAGGTCACAAAATACAGTATTATCCTGAAGTCACCGGGATGACCGCATATCTTCATTGCTCCCGGGAGTTTCTTTACCAGCTCACAGACATAAGTGTCCGCTCCCAGTATAACCTTCACAGGAAACAGCAGAATCTTCGCCGCTTCAGGTGACACCAAACCTGCAATCCCGCCCAAAACAGCAGACACCATCACAAGCCCCATGGCAGGAAGCAGGAGAAAGTTCGCAACCGTAGAATAAACCGGCAATTCATAGTAGAAGCAGGCAATGAGCGGATATGAGGAAAGAGTCATGATAACCGTGAACTTAAAGGCCTGCAGTATATCTGTTCTCATGGCGGTCATTCTGTATCTGAGTTTTTTTACCGGATCCTTCTCCAGTCTTGCATTTGTCTTTTCCCTGTTGTATGTCCTCCCTCCAAGCTCGGCTGTACACAGGATAAAACCGGTCTGATAAAAGGACATCACAAAACCGCTCCCCAGGAGAGCCATAGGCTCAAAGAGGAGGAGCCCTGACATTGCGATGCTCCATGCGGAAAGGCCGTCATACCCGCACCCCAATGCCGCAGCGGAAAGATACATCACAAACATGGTGACTGCCCTGACGGTCGATACCGAAAAACCTGTTACCGCACCGTAAAACATCAGCCCCAGAACCGCCATCACACAGGCTGTCACAATGGTGGTGCGCCCCTGCAAAAGCCTGTACAGCATCAAGCCTATAAGACTTATGTGAAGGCCGGATATGACCAGGATATGGCTCAGTCCGCTAACCCTGTAGAGATCCTTCAGCTCATCATCCAGCATCGTTTTGTCGCCCAATGCCATGGCACACACCAGGGCAGACTGAACCTTCGGCAGGCTTCTCAGATACACTTCACGTATTCTGCCCTTAAGGTCCCACATTACCCCTGTGACCGAAAAAAGAGGTCTTTTTACCAGGGTGATCTTTTCTGCGCTGATACTGTAATATATCTTTTGTGATATATAGTATTCAAAGCTGTCGAACTCTCCCTCATTTGTCGCCCTGTCGAAAAGATATGTTTTTCCCTCCACAGTCACCGTATCTCCCGGCTTTACAGAAGTTGCACCGGATCCTGTCTTATCAAACACGGAAACATCTTTCGAATACACCAGGAAATCGCCTGCATATATCACGCTTCCGTCGCTCTTCTCTCCCGTGATAACACAGGTTTTTTGCGTGTAATCCCCATCCCTTATTTCACCCAGCTTCTCTTCTATTACACCTAGCTCAACAGAAGATCTCACCAGCCCTGCCCCAAAGGACAGAGATATCACAAAAGCCCTTAACATCAGCTCCTTTTTTTTATTATTCACGTCCTTAAGGCTAAATGCAGGAAACATGAGATATGCGAAAAAAAGGACTGCGCATGCTACATACAGCCCGTTTCCCCTGACACGCAAAAAACATCCTGCTGCGAAGGGCAAAAGGACTATACAAAGTAATCTCTTATTCAATTATGATCCTTTCTCAGATTTATTCTACATCATTTACTATAACGGATTCCCGGTCAGAAGCTTCCTTTACCGGGGAAAGAAGGGTCATATCCCGCTCAAAAGGAACCGACAAAGACACGTCATCCCTGTAATTGCGCGAGCTATCACCGTTTATGGAGATCTGAACCCTGTCCACATAGGACAGTTCGGTCAGAGAATCGACTATGGAATAGATGACCACAGACTCGTTCACATTGTAATTGTATTTTTCAAAGCCGGAATCAAAGCTGACATAACATACACCGTCCGCAACCGTAAGATCCGATATTCCCGTCTCGGGAGGCACAGATGCGGTAAGCCCCTTGCTCTTCGGTCCCGATATCAAATGCTCCAATATCAGCTTTTCCACAGGCACGTTGCTGTTGTAATAAACCGACTGTGTCTCAGCCACCAGACCATTACCCTCCGGGTTGGCAAAATACAGGGTTATGGTGGCGTTGTTGATAGAGTTTATCTGTTTTCCCGGATTCACCACAAAGCTGTCAGCAGTCATGATGCCGACAGTCTCACCGTTTGCATCCTTCAAAAGCTCACTGCCCGCATATATCTTCACAGCCCTAACACCGTCGATCTGCACGAAGGTTGCCACCAGAGCCTGTCGGCACAAAATCTCCCTCAAGGGATCCATGTTGTAATATTCTTCATCAAAAACCAGATTTAAAATATCAGATGTGATATATATATCCCTGCATCCGATATTAGTGGGAACGGCCTGTATATAATCCAGTGAATCAGTCTCTGCGGACATCTTTTTCATGATCTCTTGAGCCAGCTCCACCCTATCTTCCGCGCTGCCCGAATTCTCACCCCTAAGGTCTGAATCCACCGGCACGGTACCGGTTACATCTTTATTGACATAGTATATTTTTATGAAGCCCGCATTTTCCGATACGGTCTTATCTTCACATCCCGACACCAATGCCAGAATCAGCATCAGTATGCAGGAAAAATACAGCTTTTTCATCCCTGATAACTCTCCGATGTTTTGTAAACCGATCCTCATTGTCACCACAGCCGGATCAAAGATTATAACTCTTTGCTTCCCTCTGATATATCAACGGTATCCTGACACTGAAGGTAGTGCCGTCATCCAGCGAGCTGTGCACCCTGATAACCCCTCTGTGAAGGGCGATAACGCTCTTGGTGATGGCAAGTCCGAGCCCCGTGCCGCCTATCTCCCCGGAATGGGATTTATCGACTCTGTAAAAACGCTCATATATGTGGTCAAGCGATTCCTCCGGAATACCCATGCCGTTGTCTTCCACCTTCACATAAAAATACTGGTGGTCGGCATTCAATGACACATGGACATATCCGTTTTCCTTGTCGTTGTATTTGATGGCATTCTCTATTAGATTGGTAAATGCCTGCCCCAGTTTCACGCCGTCGGCATCTGCTATCACCGGTCTGAAACTCTCCAGCACCAGCTCCACCCCTGCTTTTGAAGCTATGGGTTCCATTCTCTTCATGGTGAGTTCCAATATGGAGTTGATATTGGTATGCTCAATATTAATATCGGGCAGAGTCTTATTGTCAAGCTTCACCAATGTCAGAAGATCCGTAATAATGCGGTTTTCCCTGTCGATCTCTGATGCTATATCCTTCATGAACTCCTGATACAGCTCAAGCGGCGCTCCCTCCTGCATGGTCAGTGAATCCGCCAGCACCTTCATGGAGGTTAACGGAGTCTTAAGCTCATGAGACACATTGGACACAAACTCCTGTCTGGAATTATCCATTATGTTCATGCGCCCCAAAAGATTCGTGACACGCTTTGAGATTTCCTCAGTCTCCGTAAAAGCGGTCTCAGGTATAAGTTCATCTTCTATACCTACATGGACCTGTTCTATGCGGGATGCCAGCCTTTTGAAAGGTCTTGATATACCCACCGCGCAGAAAGCGGCAAATATCACCACAAAAACCGACAATATCAGCATGAACAACATGGCATTGCTCACCATATTCTGTTTATTTTTGAGGATCTCGTCAGTGGAAACACTGACCAGCAGAACTCCTATGATATCAGATGAATCAGGTTTTAAAACAGGCACTGTGACCTGAATAAACCTGTTGACATCATCATACCGGGTGATCTCATTACCCCTGATGGAACCGGACACTTCATCCGATATGATGATCTTTCCCGTGTCGATATTATAGGTATCTTTGATGATACGAAATGTATTGTCTATGACCAGAATTCGTCCGGAATAGATACCGGAGAGCTGATTGATGCGGATCTCCTGCGCTCTGACGCTCTCCGGATCCAGCCTGTCCTTCACTGCCAGCTGATTGGTTAGGATCTTTGACTGCGACAGGATCGTCGACTCCCTGGCAGAAACCGCGTGTGAAACGTAAACATTTATCATGGATACACAGACGATCACGGCAGGTATGATGCCTGCCGCTACGATCGTCAGGAAAACACGCAGATTAAGGCTTTTCATAACCTCTTTTATCTTTAATCTGTCTCTCATGAACATACGTCCTGTAGTAACTGTTCTAACTGTAATAATATCCAACTCCCCAGCGGGTACGGATATACCTCGGATCCTTTGGATTGGGCTCGATCTTCTCCCTGAGACGTCTAATATGCACATCAACGGTGCGCTCGTCCCCTGCGTGACCGTTTCCCCACAGAGTCAGCAACAGCTCATCCCTGGAGTAGACCGTGCCTTTATTTTTGACTAAAAACTCCAATACGTCATACTCTTTGGATGTGAGATTATAATCCCTGCCGGCGATCTTCGCCCGTCTCGAGATGGTATTCAGCGTAATATCACCGTCTTTTATGATGCCCTCATTTTCATTGCCCTTGGAGCGGCGCATTATGGCCTTGATACGCGCCTTCACCTCCAGAATATTAAAGGGCTTGGTGATATAATCGTCTGCGCCGTACTCAAGTCCCTGAATCTTGTCGGCATCATCACCTTTTGCCGTCAGCATCATGATGGGAACGTCCGAAAATTCCCTTATCTTTTTGCATACCTCGTAACCGTCCATGCGGGGCAGCATCACATCCAACAGTATTATGTCATATGAATTCGAGCGCGCTTTATCAAGAGCTTCCTCCCCGTCGTAAGCCGCATCCGTCACCATACCGTCCTGCTCCAGTGAAAAGACAATGCCCTTCACAATGAGCTTTTCATCATCCACAACCAAAACTTTATCTGCCATATCACACCGTTATGTAATCTTTAATGTTGTTAAATACGCCTTCTTTGATACCGTTTATCTTCATAATGTCTTCGATGGATGTGAAAAAACCGTGTTCCTGTCTGTATGAGATTATGGCGTTCGCCTTAGAATCACCGATGCCGGGCAGGGTTTTAAGAGCCTCTGCGTCAGCGGTGTTGATATTGATAAGCCCGTCAGAAGTATTCGTGTCGCCTTGTGGCGGCCGGGCATTTTGATCATTCCCATAAGAGGGTACATAATTTAACGTACCGGATGAAAATTCATCCTCCGAGAGGATGTCTATCATCTCTCCGTCAAACAAAAAATCAGCAAGATTAACACAGCCCTCACAGGCTTCGATAGTAAAGCCGCCTGCGGCTGTCACTGCATCTACAATACGGGAACCGGACGGCAATGTATAAACTCCGGAGTTTTGCACCTCTCCGCAGACATATACCGTGACTTCCTGTGTCCCTGTATTTCCCTGAATGTCCGGACTATCTTCCGAACCATTATTCCGGTCTGTGCCGTAATCTTTTTCTGAATCTGTGCCGGAATTCCAATCCGGATCCTCGGAATACTGTGCATCCGAAACGCCACCGGATCCGTCATTCTCCACTTCCAAACTTGAAGGATCTTCAGGCACTATAGTAAGACCGGTCCCAAATCCGGACCGACCTGAAGCGCAGCCAAAAACACTCACTGCGATTAACATTATGATGATATATTTCTTAAAATTCATATTTTCCTTTCCGGAAAACATGATTGACCGACGGTGGCTGCAAGAGCTCACCTATATATAATATAAAATAGGGGCAAAAATACTGCAAGTAAAAATCGCAGTATTTTTTACCCCTGTTTTTTCTACATGTTGCACAAAACCGACTCCAAAATGGCTGTCATTTTATCAACATGGTCACGTTCTATGATAAGCGGCGGAACCAGCCTGATGACATTTGTTCCCGCTGAGAGCACTATAAGCCCGTTTTCTATACATTTGGAAACAACATCCGAAACCTTGAGCTCACACTCAAGTCCCTGCATGAAGCCCATTCCCCTGCGGCATTTAAGCGCCGGTATCTTCTCTACAAGCTCGTCCAGCTTTTCTTCAAGATAAACAGAGACCTCCCTGACATGTGCAAAGATATCGTCTCTCTCCATGATCTCCAGAGTCTTGTCTACTGCCGCTCCTATAAACGGATTTCCGCCGTAGGTAGTGCCGTGATCTCCCGGCTCAAGGCTGGATTCTGCAATCCTGTCTGTCATAAGAAAGGCTCCCACGGGAACACCGTTGCCCAAAGCCTTTGCCGTGGTCAGAATATCCGGCTTTATACCGTATTTCTGCCAGGTGTACATATATCCCGTACGTCCCACACCACACTGTATCTCATCAAATATAAGTACTATATCATGCTCGTCGCAGATTTTCCTTACACCCTTCAAAAACTCCTCAGTAGCCGGGAAAACACCTCCCTCTCCCTGAACAGGCTCCAATATGACAGCTATGGTCTTGTCGGTAACCTGTGCCTTTACGCTGTCAAGGTCGTTGAAATTGGCGAACTTTACACCACCCATCAGCGGCTCAAAAGGCTCCCTGTAATGTGCGTTTCCGGTCACTGAAACTGCACCGACGGTACGTCCGTGGAAAGAATGATTCATTGCTATGATCTCATGACCGCTCTTTCCATCCCTTGTAAATCCGTATTTTTTGGCAGATTTCAATGCGCCCTCTATGGCCTCCGCACCGCTGTTGGTGAAAAAGACTTTGTCCATACCGCTGAGACGGATAAGTCTCTCCGCAGCATTTATCACCGGCACATTATAAAAAAGATTCGATGTATGTGTTATCTTATCAACCTGCGCCCTTACCGCATCACACCACTCCCTGTTGTGATGCCCGAGACCGTTCACCGCAATACCCGCACCGAAATCCAGATATTCCTTTCCGTCAGTATCGTAAAGATAAGCGCCCTCTCCGTGATCCAGCACAAGGTTGAACCTGTTGTAAACGTGTACGAACTCAGCATTCGATTTGTCAATATATTCCTGTTTATTCATGTTATTATTTCCCATATCCTTATTCCCCGTGTTATATCCATTTACTGTTGCTTCATGGCTGCTGTTCAGGTTGTTCTGCCTTCCGGCGGAGCATCTTATTCCACACCGTCGCCTCTGATAGCCGTACCGATACCATTGTTGGTAAATATCTCCAGCAACAGGCAATGTGCGATACGTCCGTCTAAGATATGCACTCTCGAAACCCCGTTCTCCACCGCATCTATGCAGTTTCCAAGCTTGGGCAGCATACCTCCGCCCACAAAGCCTTCCTCTATGAGCTTCTTCGCTTCATCAACCGTGAGCACCGATATCAGCGTTTCCGGATCCTGCGGATCCTTGCAAACGCCCTTGATGTCAGTCAGAAATGCCAGCTTCTCGGCAGCTACTGCCTTGGCTATCGCACAGGCCGCATCATCGGCATTTATGTTATAGGAATTGAAATCCTTATCCATACCTATCGGTGCCACAACAGGCAGGAAATCTTTTTCCAGAAGGTCATACAGGATCTTGGGATTAACATCTGTGATCTCCCCCACAAAGCCTATATCTTCACCGTTTGAATACTTCTTTTTTACGGTGAGGAGTCCACCGTCTTTACCGCTGATACCTGCAGCGTGAACACCAAGCTTTTCTACCAGAGTAACCAGTGATTTATTGACCTTATTGAGCACCATCTCCACGATCTCCATGGTGGGTTCATCGGTAACTCTGAGACCGTTGATGAAATGCGGTTCCATTCCGCTCTTCTCAACCCATCGGCTTATCTCCTTGCCACCGCCATGTACTATGATAGGCTTGAATCCGACCAGCTTTAACAGCGTAACGTCCTGTATAACGGAAGCCTTAAGTCCCTCATCCGTCATAGCCGATCCGCCGTATTTTACCACTATTATCTTTCTGTTAAATCTCTGGATATACGGCAGCGCCTCGATGAGCACGCTCGCTTTGTCCATAGCTTCAGTCAGTTTCTGCTCTTCCATTTTTCTCTTCCTTCTTTCAACTATCATTTTTATGAAACCGTGGTTCTAATATAGCAAACTCATACTTCACAGATAAACGTTTTCATGTATCATCATGCATTAAATCTGGTGATATTCCTGTCGTTTAACACAAAATCGTAGTAATTGACATCATCTCGCTCAACCCAGCCAACCCTGTGCCAGAAAGCGTTTCCGGTTTCGTTTGATGTATAGGCAATAAGGCTTACTTTGTTGATGCCTTCCGCCTGAAGCGCTCTCATGCACCACACAGCCATGGCATGTCCTATGCCCTGTTTACGGTAGCTTTCACGAACGCAAACATGATAAAAACATCCGGTTCGACCGTCATGTCCGCACAGAATAGTGCCCACAATTTCCTCACCGTCACAGGCGACTACAGAAATGTGTGGATTTCGTTCCATGAATCTTCCGATACCCTCTTTTGAGTCATCTATCGAACGGATACCGAATCCGTGTATCTCCATCCAAAGCCTGTGAACTTTTTCGTAATCCCGGATTTCCATCTCCCGGAGTGTTATTTCTTCTCTCATAGTATGCTTACCGTGTTGTGGCATGACCGCTGTGTAATGCCCTTTTCTCTCCCTAAAATACAATCGGTCAATATTATAGCACTAAATATCCGGTACGTCAAAGAAAGTTTTTTGGATTTTTGTGACCGATTCACCTGAGAGCACGCCTTTAAAGTCAAAAAGACAGAGGACAAACATCCTCTGTCTTTTTGGTTTTACTCTATTATATGATTTGAGGGTCAATACCCCTTGAATCATTATATTGATTTCCTGCCGGTATCGACTGCTTTTTTATTGCCCTGACCTACAGCTCCGACACTCTTTCTTCCGGCAATTTTGTCCTCAAGTGTCTGTTTTTTGGTCGCTTCAAGCTCTTTTCTCATGTTCTCGATCTTGCTCGTAGCCTTGGCATAAACATAATCATCACCGGTCAATTCATTGTTTATGCTGTTATTGTCAACCTTAAGCAGCTCTTCCGCATTTGTCTCCTTAGCATAGTCCTTACCACTAAGTGAATTATATCTCGTGGTCAACAACTTATCCACGCGTTCGCAGGCCACTATCTTGTCATGAGTCGCATCCTGCTTGATACCGTCAGCTGCCTTGTGAATACGATAAAGATTTATATTTTTGAGTGTTTTCTTGACTGCTTTAATGTAAGCATCCCTT
>JAEEGL014634080.1_pt1 | contig 19034 bp, 19 predicted proteins | sample 9134231 | NCBI WGS metagenome assembly JAEEGL01 (sample SAMN16246548, study PRJNA631951) | gut metagenome | biome: gut microbiome; feature: rumen; material: fiber-attached | host: Bos | place: Iran: Karaj | collected 2018-10 | reverse complement strand
TCACCCTTCATCTGTATATGTTGGAATACCTGATTGGATTGACATGCCGATGACGCCTGACAAAGATTTGCCAGCTGACCGTGGAACTGACTTTAACTTCTCGATTGCTGGCACTGTGCATAACCCAGTTACGAAAACTGCCGATGGACAATACATTTGGGCAAAGGATATGCACATGCAAGATGTTTACGGCTTTTTGTCAAACCATCCGAATGTGCCGAGCGAGATTTTCATCGCTCACACGAAAATTCGTTCAAAAGAAGAATGGGATTGGAAATGCAAAGTTAGAAAAGTGGTAGCCGATATGAAAAGCGACTATTACGATTCTCAATATGAGCTCTATGATAAAGTTTATACCTTCCCTCTAGCCAAATTTACCGGCTTTAAGGAACGTTATAAATAAAATAAGATGAGCGATATAAAGCAACCAACACATTGGAATCAGCCTGGGTATGATCCATCCATCAACGGATGGCACAAGGGCGTTATAGAAGGCGCACCTCGTGGCGGCTACAATAAGAACTACTTTTTCGCTGACTCGTTCAAGACCTATGTGACCGCCTTCGCCAATTTCTTTCGTAGCATTCATGTTTACCGCTATGATGACAATGGCGTGCCTGTAAAAGACATTGAAGTTCCTATCAAGTTTGGTCCTCGTTCAAAGGCATTTGATTTTCGCATTGAAAAGGAAAGCGGTAAGAAGTATTACATCCCGCTCCCGAACATTACATTCCGCTATACCGGCTATACATTTGATGCTGAGCGTGCATCTGGCCTAAATGAAACTCGAACATTCTATAATCAGTACTTTGAAAGACTGGGTGTTGGCACGAAGATGCAGAATAGGTTCTGGAGTGACATTCAGCCACAGCCTTGGGATCTGGCTATTGAATTGACCCTCAAGACTGAATATCTATCTGACGCTGACCAAGTGGTTCAACAGGTTTTGGCACAGTTCTCGCCAGACCGTTATTTCAATGTCAAGGAATTTTGGTTCTGCAACATTCGCCGTTCTATTCAGGTTCTTCTAACCGGAGTTAACCAAGATACGACAACAGATTTGGGCGAAGATGCAAAGCGTGAAATTACAACCACATTCACATTCACAATAAAGGGATGGGTCTACAAGCCAATAGAAATTGGCTACATCATTGACCAAATTAACCTTAAGTTAGAAACAGCCGGTAAGACAGACCATGTTTGGCAGAATAGCCTAAGCGGTAATATAGAAGGCGAAGAAGAAGACCAGAATTCATATTTCTTTGATAGATACGATTTCGGCAAGATTTACGGCACAAAGGTTGGCCGTATGTCAGCAGTAATTCCTGAAAGCACCCTTCCGAAAATTCAGCAGGGTGGTTACTATACCAAGCTTGAATATGACGAACTGCCTGACATCACCAACTATCCGTATGGTGCTAGACAGCTTTATGCTACTAGCGCTATTTGGGATCCTACCAGTGCTGTATGGAATCAGGCAACAAACGGCGAAGACGAATATGGCAAGACTATTGCCAACACGGCTTACTGCAGCCAGATTGTTGCTCCCGAAGATTTAAGCGCATACGGCTTCAAATATGAAGTTGAGTATGACAAGGGATTTGGGCTAGATCCATCGGGTTCAAAACCTGACCAATACGGTGGAACCATCATCAAGGCTTGGAAGGATCTTTCTGGCTATGGTGACTTTGTATCAGACTTGAATGTGGCTACATGGAAGTTTGATTACAAGACTGTTGATTTAGGCACTAAGGTCGTTAGTGCGGCGCCAATCATTACTTCGGCAGGCATTTTGCACGAAGATAAATAAAATAAAAAGATATTCAAAAGGGTTTAGAAATGAAGAAGAAGACAAAAACATGTGGCAAGCTAAGTCGCAGCTCTTTGGAAAATATCATTGAGAAATACTTTGATGTGGCTGAAGAAGGTGGTCTTGGCTATGACACTGAAACAATGACTGAATATATCGCTGAAAATGCTGATATGTCAAAGGATGAAGTAAAGGCTGCTTACGGTGAAATCATCGAGGCTGCTGCTTCGTTTAACGAAAATGCTTATAAGGGCGCTTGCGAACGTGCTTTCTTTGAACATGAACTCAAGGAATCGTTCCATGAATTCTGTGAAGCTAAGTGGGAACGTCAAATAAACGAAACCTGCGACCTTAAGCTAGAAGAACTCTACGCTGACCAGAGCCTTTCAACCTTCCGTAAGACAACTGCTTACCGCAACGCCGACCAGGAAGGAAAATACCGTATGCTATGGAAATTCCTTGTAAGTTCCTATAGCGATAAGATTGATTGTGAAGACGAACTAAGTGACATCTGTATGGAAATTGCCATGCACGACGAAAACCAGTTCTAATAAATAGAATATAAGGAGATTAAAAATGAGTTTTAAGTCATGGCTACATAATGATTATCTGAAGGAAGAAGCTGAAATGGGTCATGTTGACCAGGAAGGCTTGGATCCTGAAGCACAGGTTCCTCAGCAAGAAATGCCTGCTGACAAGGTTGCTCCTCAGGGTAATGGCAATGGTTCATTTGGACGCTATTTCCAGAATGGCAACATGAAGACCGGTTTGCAGCAGTTGGGCAAGGACATTGGCGATGCTTTGTATAACTTCGCTATCAAGACTTATGTTTCAAACGATATGTTTGATTCAGAAGACACCAAGCTGAAGTATGAAACCGAAGTTCGTAACAAGATTGCTGAAGACTACAACCTCAAGCTGATTGAAGTTCTTCGTAATGCCGGTATTTTCTTGGCTAACGCTAAGGAAAAGTACACTAAGTAATGGGTACCGCATGTCAATGGATTTGAATGAAGCATTAGATACCTTGAATAAGGCTGGTGTAGTTGCTGAACGTATGGGTTGGAAGGGCGCACCAACAACCCGTTATGGCAATAGCACCGGACATGCAGCTTATACTTATCGTAAGCCTACAAAGGACCGTAAATATATCAAGATTTTGCAGTGCCTGCTTGACGGTGGCAAGACAAAGGCTGAAGTTCATGCCGAACTTGGTCTGCCTGACCCAACCGCTGAAGTAAATGGACATGCAAGCAACTACTATTCATCTGTATGGCAGGAACTACGACGTGCCGGCCTGGTAGATTTTGAACGCGAAGACGGAAAGACCGTATGGTTCATCACTCCACGAGGTATGGATCTCGTTGATGAGGCCAATGGTATCAAAACTGACGGAGTGTAAAGGCTCCACCTAATCATCTTATTGATGATGCGGGCAAACTGCCCGCTTTTTTAGTCTTATAAATACAATATAGGAGAATATATGAGCATCAAGACAGTCTTTTTAGATATGGACGGAGTTTTGACAAACTTCAGAAAAGGATGCGAAGACCAACAGGCCATTGAAGGTGTAAAAGTTGACTGGCCTAAAATCCATAAGCTTGGACCAGCCTTTTGGGCTGATCTTGAATGGCTAGAGGGGGCTGAACAGTTTTACAAGTGGCTTGTTAAGTACTGCAAGGAACAGAAGCTTGACCTTTGTATCCTATCAGCGATTAACTATCAAGATGGAGTCGCTGGAAAGAACGAATGGTTAGATAAGCACTGCCCTGAGATCCCAAGGCAGAACCGTTACTTCGTCAATTTTGGCAAACAGAAGAACAGATATTCATCTGAGACATGTTTGCTTATTGACGATTATGGTAAGAACATAGAGGCTTTTATTATGGCTGGTGGACGCGGCGTTAAGTATCAGACACCGGCACAAGCCAGGGAAGATATCACAAGGCTAATCTAATGACCGATTTTGCTTCAGAATTTGCGAAAGTATTTAGCAATGGTTGTGCACCACAAGGAACAGACTGGAACGCCCCTCGTTATTTTGACAGTCTGAATAACCCTTGCTACGAAAAGGAAGCAGCTCTGTTGAGCTCGCTTACTTCTGAGGCATACTCTAACTTTGGTTTTGAGGTCCAATACTTCATCAAGAAAATTTCAACCAAGGCAGACAAGATTTACGGCGAAGATCCACTTGAAAATATGGAACGCCGTTTTAGACTGCACGTTTACGCAGAAAATATACCATCCTTGCAGCGAACATATGAACTGCAAGGTATGACCTATGACGAAATCATTGAGGTCCAGGCAACCATCCAGCATTTTCAGGAAGCATCACGAATTGACTTCGTAACTGGCGAGCCGGAGTGGAACATGTATGAACCCGCTATCGGCGATGTGATGTATTTCCCGTGGTGTGACCTCTATTATGAAGTGTTGAATGTAAAGCCGTTTGCTGACGGCTCAACCTTCCTATCAACTCCTATCACTTATACATTCAGCTTGCGTGTATGGCGTAATGCTCATGAAAGCGTTGACTTGACAAAGGTCAATGATGATAACATGGACCATTTAAGAAGCTATGTTGAACTGTCCGAAACATTCGGTATAGAACATAACACTGCACCGAATAAGTTTGAGCATATTACTGAGCCGGTTGCTTCTGGTTCAAGCGGATTGCCGACCAGCAAGATAAAAGCCGATGGTGACATCCTAGCCATCAATGCAAAAGCATCTGCTGCGTCTGCAACTGACGGGCGTATTTGGGAAGATAAGAATAAGGGAGAATTGCGAAACGATCCATGGGACGGATGGCAATAAATACAAAAAGAGGTTTGTAAATGGCAACAAGAAGTGCTTTCTTAGATGATTCCTATCAGATGTACCGAATGGACAATGTCCTTGACTCGGTCAATCTGAATGTGATAGGATGGAACCGTGCTACTGTTGCGGATGGTCAGTGGTTGCAGGATAACGCCATTGGTCCGCTCAGTGCTCGTGATATGTATCTGGCTGACTGTATTGACGATATCTGGGGATCGGTCAACAGCATTAACCAGACACTTGACAACATGGGTGCAGAAACCACAGGCGTCAATACCTTTGGTTTCACAATGAAGTCGGTCAACATTGCTCAGGCCGAATCTCCTTCTGCTGCATATTTGCCTAATAACGTCAACTGGGATAGAAAACAGGTATCACTAGTAACCACAGGTGTTGGCGATACATATATGACACCTGGCTCAATATCGCTATTGACATTCACCAATGCTTCCGAAAAGATTAATGGTATTGACGCTGAAGGTCTTGGCGACAACATGGGTGCTTTATTGCAAGTTAACACAACAGCAAATGAAGCATATCAGCTTGCATTCACACCGAATGCTTTGTATTACAGACGCATTTCAGATGTTGATGGACAAACCGTGCCGCTGCCTGCAGGCCATGCTGGCACCAACCTGTTTTATAAAGAAGACCCGCCTGACTTCACTGCATTCCCGCTTGGTGCTATGACACAAACCCAAGCTGATGCCAGATACTTGAGCATTACCAATTTTGGTACATATACAGGAACAACCGCACCAGGACAATTCGTTTCAAAGACTGACTATGGCACATTCACAGGAAAGGCAATTACCACAGGCAACATAGACACGGTTTCATATCAAGGTTCAAACTATGTGACTGCTATTTCAGGCATGAAGGTCGTATCGCCATCACAATTACCTGAAGGTGGATTGGTCGCCGTTTCACACGACGCAACATTGACTGGCGATGGTACATCAACGACCGCATTAGGCGTTGCTTATGCACCGTCTGCATCATATGCAGACGCTCTATCAGGTGCTGATGGTACTTTAACATTTGCACAAATTACTGCTGCTATCAATGATAAATCGGTTGTGACTGTATCTGAAAACGCACCGTGGGTATCCACGATATCAGTAGACAATACCGCTCATAGCATATTCAACCCTTATGATCACACATCTAATCTTTTTGAAGTGACTGGCACTGATGCGAAAAAACTTGAACTTAAGTATAACACATCTGACTTTACCGCAGATGCAACCAATGGTTTGTCACTGGCTACCATCGAGATCACCGGTACCGACAGTAATAATGTTGCATGGACAGCTACAAAGGCTATTTCTGCGTGGATTCAACATATAGTAAGTAATATGCAACTCCCTGCGCCTACCTAATCTACCTAATTTTTGGCGGCGGTAAAACGCCGCTATTTTTATGCAGTTTTCAGGAAATGATTTTCGCCTTCTTTGACATATAAATAAATAAAAATATAAGACAATGTGAGTGAGTGAATTTATTAGAAGTTTATAAGAACATTTAAAGAGGTATTATGGCTAAGTATAGCGTGCCGCAAATTAAGTTTACGGAAATTGACAATTCCGTTCGTACCTCAGCTACTCCAGGGCTGGGTATTGGCGCTATTGTATTTAAGTCAAATAAGGGACCTGTGAACCAGCGTATCTTGACCTCATCTTATGATGAATTCAAGAGCATTTATGGTGAACCGGAAGATTTGACTGACTATGGTCACTTTGCTGCTGAACGTTATTTGGGCGTTTCCAACCAGCTTTGGACCGTTCGTGCAACCATGGGTGATGAAGCTTACGCACAAATTCAGTATCCTTACTCTGATGCTGAAGCTAAGTTCCGTTATCAGTCTACAGACGCTGCTTCATTCAAGTATGTTGACAACGAAGATGCATCTCAGCTTGATCTTTGTGATCCGTTGAAGGATGTAACTGATGTTGACGTTTTGAAGGAAGGCAACAAGTGGTTGGAAATTGAAGATCAGCAAGGTGAAACATTTGCCCTTCAACAGAAGGCTAAGTTCTGCACCATCAACGATCTTATTACCGACGCTGCAACACAAGTTGCTATTTTCAAGGCTGATGCTGAAAGCGTGAATCCAGGTGCTCATGAAAAGGATGCTCTTACTAGCGTAACTGTTGGTTCTGGTCAGTATGTTAAATTTGCTCAGAACGTTGCTAAGGATGGAACAATCACTAAGATGTATGATGACCTTGTGTTCACTCAGGACGCATGGGATTCTACCAAAATCATTCCATCTGCTAACTTCGTGATCCCAACCACTGCTTATGAATATACAGACCCCGATACAAGTGGAACCATCAAGGGATATAAGGTTAAGTATACCGTTCCTGCATCTGCAACATTGAACAATGCAAACGTTGCTTGCACAATGTGGTTGAATGATGCTGCTGTGGCTGCTATCACTGGTGTAGGTCGTGGCGTCACATACCAGGATCTATTTGCTAACTCTGCCTTCTATAAGGGTAAGCTTGGTAATGATGCTCCAGGTTTCTGCACAAACGAAAACGCATTGAAGCTTCAGTTTACTGACTGGGATGACTGCAACACTAAGACATACTATGTTGCTGAAGACGACGTTGTTGGCACCGTTGGACAGGCAGTTGGTATTGCATATCGTGAATATGGCATGAGCGAAAAATCAGAAGCTCTTGCTATCAACGATACCGATGGTGGTTTCTATGGCATCACTTGCAAGACTGTTAAGGAACTTGCAAATGTAACTGGTGAAGATGAAAAGAAGAAAAACGCTGAACTAATCCAGAAGATTGCTGATGACTACGGTTTGGAAGCATCTGAAATCGTTTCTGAAGAATACTCAATTCTTTCATACGTTGATGCATCTCTTGGCCGTATTGGCGGAGAACCTGCTGAAGAACAGGAAGATGCTGATGAAAAACGCACTTGGAAGTTGATTTACACCAAGCAGTGGGACAAGCCAAACGAATTCCTATTCTGGATTTACTCTAAGAAGGATTCTCGTTCAACCCAGATTAAGTCAGTTTACACAGCTGAAGCACCTGAACCGGTTGTTATCCCATGGCAGGAAGGCATGGAACAGCAGAAAGCAACCCTTGCTGCAAACGAAAAGCCACTTTCTGTCAATAAGCTAATTGCTTACCCAACATCCGAAGTATTGAATAACCCAGCCGGTACTTACAAGGACGGCTACACCATGACTAAGGAATCCGACGAAGAACCGGGTAACGGTGACGTTGAACAGTATATTCCTAACATGGAAAATCAGTTGGTTATCGCTGCTATCGGCCCTGGTAAGTTCGGTAATGATATTGGTGTATCTATCATCACTACTGAATGTGCTGACATCCCTGCTTTGAACCATCAGAACGCATTCTGTTGGAAGTATAAGTATGACGATGAAGATCAGGTTGACCGTGATGATCCGAACATCGACTTCACATGGAAGAAGGTTTACCGTATCAACGTTTACGCCAAGACAAAGACACAGACTGCTGAAGCTGCTTGGGGCAACGGCCTTGATGCTCTTCTAAAGGACCCGATTGAATCTTGGTTCGTATCTAATGATCCGCATGCAAAGGATGGCGAAGGCAATTCTTTGTTCGCACCGAACGTTATTAACGGTAAGTCAGAATACATTTATGTATCTCGTAGCTCCGTGAATGATGCTATGACAGGTGCTGGTGAATACGCCCAGCCTGTTCAGACCTTCGCTATCTACGGATTGACTGGTGGTACTAACTCTAAAAAGAACAACATGTCAGAAAAGACCCAGGCTTTGAAGCTCTATGCTGACCGCCAGAAGGCTGATTTTGATATCTTGTTCAACGTTGAAGCTATTGACACCTTCAATGGTAAGCAGCGCTACGCCGCATTCCAGCGCCGTATTGCTGAAATTGCTGCTGCAAGAACAATGGACATCGGTGTGGTTCAGGTCACATCAAAGGAATCAAAGACAGTCAAGAGAATGCTAAGTGAAGGTAAGGCATTTGCCTTTCAGAACGGTTCTTACGTCGCTGCTTACGCTGGCTACGATAAGTATTATAACTCTACATTGGCTTCTTGGATTTACTTGCCGAAGTCAGTTGCTGGTGCTATCGCTATGGCATACTGCGATATGTATGCTTACCCATGGATGGCTCCTGCTGGTGTTCAGCGCGGTACCATTGACTACACATCTGGTCAGATGGTTCAGTTGAGCGATGATGAAATCGGTCAGCTCTACGATGTAAACATCAACACATCTCGTCCTTGTGGCGGATATGGTGAAGTATTGTGGGGTCAGAAGACTGCCTTGAAGAAGGAATCAGCTCTGAACCGTATCAACGTTCGCCGTTGCATGAACTACATTGAAAAGCAGCTTGAAAACATGATGGTTCCTTACATGTTCGCACAGAACACACCGAACACTCGTGCTGCTGCTAAGAACCAGATTGACTCATTCCTTAGCCGCGTCAAGGCAGCTGAAGGCGTGCTCGAATACGCAACATCGGTAACTGATGATCCTAATGATGAACACATCTTGAATGTGAACATCGTGGTTCGTCCGGCAGAAGCTATTGAATTCATCGATGTTAAGATTATCGTAACTCGTAGCTCTGTGGATATGAGCGAATCTATCGCAGGTCGTTCGTAATCCGACTACACACGGAAATAAATTAGGCAGTGCTTTCGGGCACTGCCTTTTTTGTTATATTTTGAACAAGAAAAGGAGTATGTATGATTTTGCGTGAATTCTTTGCTGTAGATGGTTCTTTACATTTCATCACCGCAAGAGACAAAAATGATATGCATAAACAAATGAACGACATCAATGACCGTATTATGCATGGACCGGAGTTGAGATCGTTCCTGATGCAATTCATGAGCATGCCCCACAAGCTGTATAAATAAATCACAATTTAATTGAGGTTCATAAATGAGTGATAAGAAGATCCGTTGGGTTTCATTCCAGCCTTTGGTAGGCGGGATGTGTCTTGGTGCTGAAAAAGCATTTGGCTGTCCTCCGCTTTTTAACATTGACTTTGAAGGCCCAGATAAAGGTAATTCATCTGCATATCTGTATTACCAAAACGAAGTAAAGAAGAACAATGTTCGTGAATTGGTGCTTGATGGCAATATCCTATCAATGGCTACCACATTTAAGAACGAAGATGATGAAAAGTTCTTTACTGAAAATTGCCACGACATTGATGTTGTTTCTGCAGTGCCTATTTGTTCCGGTCTATCTGCTGCTAACGCAGTTAATGATAGTTCTAAGGCTACTAAGCGTGGTGCTGACGCCCAGCAGAACAACAATATGTATGGTATCGCCAAGATGACCTTTGAACGCATCAAACCAAAGGTATTCATCTTTGAAAATGCTCCGGCTTTGTTCACCAACTGCGGTAAGCCAGTCCGTGACAAGATTATGGAGATGGGCACAGAAGCTGGGTATTCTGTGACATGGGTAAAGACTAATACAAACCGCCACGGCAACCCACAGTATCGTTCCAGAACATTTGGTATCTTCTGGAAGGGTGATAAGGTACCTCAGTTGAAGTATGTCAATAATCCGCACGGCAAGATCGTTGATTATCTAGCTGAAATTGACCCCAAGGCTGAATATAACACAGCTGACTACATCATCAACAACAAGTTGACCACAACCGGTTGGTATAAGTATGCCAAGGCTAAGTTTGGCGATAACTGGCGTGATGCCATCGCTGGAAAGCTAGGTTTCTGGGCTCCATTCTTGAAGGAATTCAATACCACAGGTAAGTATGATTTCTCTGAACTCAAGCCTTATCTGAATGAGAAGGAATTGAAGATGGTTGAACACATTGAATATAAGCTATCCATCAAGAAAGGATTTATGGACTGCTCAACGCCGGTCTATAAGGGTGATAGCGATATTCCGACCGTATTCCATCGCCATATTCAGACACTTGTTCACCCAACTCGTGATTCTGGCTATACATTGCGAGAATTCATGAAGTTCATGGGTATGCCTGATGACTTCACTTGGCCTAATGCTAAGAAGACACATATTTGGGTATCACAGAACGTTCCGGTGATTACATCATACGACTGGCATGCTCAGATTCGTGAGTTCTTGGAAGGCAAACTACCATTACTTGACGAAAAGGAAGTATACTTCAACAATGAAAAGGGACCTGATGTTCAAGAGAAATCAGTTCTTGAAGAAATGTTGACAAACTGTAAATAACTTGTTTATAATCTGTTGAAACATGACGGTCGGCAACGGCCGTCTTTTTATGCAGAAAAGTTTTGGGCAGTGCCGTAAAACCTGAAAAAGTTATTATTTTTGTTATATGATTGAAGAGATGGATGTAATTCAAAAGGCGGATATGAATGACCGCAATGCGTGGCTAGACAACATGTCTACCGACGAGATGAATAGAAGATACGGATATGTTAACTGGCAGATGGGCAATACCATTAAGTCCTACGATGAATACAAAGAAGAACGCAAGTGTCCGAAGTATTTCGGTGAGCGTTGTTTCGTCGCTGGCTGCACCAATGAGGCAGAGTATGAAGTTGGCGATGTTCGCAGTTTGGTTGGCATGTGTGAAAAGTGTGCCCACATCAAGCGCGACTACTTGTATAGCCTAATCTATCGTCCAAAGGATCTTATTAAAACAAAAGAAAACGAAGGAACTTGGTAATGGACCAAATTGCAGAAATCAAACAACAAGCAACTGAATGGGCGAAGACTTTTCTTTCGCCCGATTTTGAGTTTAGAAAGTATCAGCTGGACGCTATTGCTCATGTTGTTCAGAACACGCTGAACAAGACAAAGACATTAGCAATGAATGCTCCAACTGGTTCAGGTAAGTCACTAACTGCTATCATCGCAGCTGGCGTGCTATGGGAGTGCTATGGTAAGAAATCATATATTCTTGTTTCTGACCTTAGCCTGTTTGAACAGTATGAACGAGATCTTGAGCGATATGAACTACCGTGGGGACACCTAAAGGGCAAAGACAATTATGTTTGTCAGCGAAACGGCAATATCGTCTCCTGTGGTGAATGTTCGCTGAACATGGTCGGAACAACCGTTCTAGCTGACACTGATAAAGCCAGCATGATGGGCTATGGTTGTGCTAAGAACTGTGAATACATCAAGATGCGAAATCTGGCTATGAAGGCGCCAGTGACAATTATGACATATCAGCTGTATTTGATACAGAGGAATTATGTTGCCGAAATGATGACCTCACTATCTGAAGATGCACCATTTGAGGCTCGTGATTTGGTCATCTGTGATGAAGCCCATAAGTTGCCAGATATCATTCAGAACCACTTTGCACCGAGGGTTCCAGCACAAGAACCTGAGTTCATGAAAACACTGAACGAATGGGCAAAGAAGAATGGCAAGAAGGTGCCTAACTCAAAGGTGGTCACCACTATTTCAGCAAACATTATGTCAACTGATGATCACGATGATCTTGTTGAATACATGGCTAAATACTCGAACCTTCTGTCTGAATATGCCGTCATTAATGAAGACATTCGTAAACAAGCCAAGGAAACAAGGCAGTTCAAACAAATGTCTAAGTACTTAGCTGCTGGCAACCTGTGCCGTGAATGTAACTGTAAGTTCGGCGACTTCTTCAAGCTTACTGCTGAATTAGGTAATCAGATTGCAGTTAAGACAGATGGTGAAGATGAGACTGTGATTAACTGCACTTACGAAGGCGCCATGATTAAAAGGTATTTTCATGATGTCAGCAACAGTGAATTACTGATGAGTGCGACTTTGGGTGACTTGAAAATGTATCGAGTAATCATTGGTATGAACCAGGAACCAGCTGAACAATATAAGACAATGGATATACCGTCCACCTTTGACTTCAGTAAGTCACCAATCTATTATTCAGATAAAAATCCGATGTCGTTCAAGGAAAAGGCAAAGAGCATTGGACCTATCTGTTCGCAAATCACTGAAATATGCAGAATGTTCAAGGGTAACCGTGGCATTATTCAAACAGGTAACTACGAGAACAGTAAGAAATTGCTTGAACGTATACCTGCTGATGTGAAGAAGCGCATTATCCTATATGGTTCATCAAAGGATAAGATGTTCGCCATTTCAAAATTTGAGAAATCAAAGGATGGCATTCTTGTTGGACCTACATTGCTTGAAGGATTGAACTTTGATGGCGATAAATGTAGATTTGCTATTTGCATGAAATTGCCTTACGCTTCACTGGCGAATAAGCTAGTCGCTGCGAAGAAGGACTTAATTGAGAATTGGTATAATTATGACTTGATGGCGAAACTTGAACAGGGTTTCGGCAGAGGAGTAAGGTATAATGGGGATTGGTGCATTAACTATATCCTTGATGGCTGCTTTGTTAACATACTCAAATACAATCCTCAGATGGTTCACCGAGGAATTAAGGCCCGCCTTAGAAAGCTTGAGTAAACGCCTACATACTATAATCTCAAATAAATACAATAGAGGTTATAGTATGAAAGATTTTAAGGATCCTACTCCGCCAAAGAAGGCTTGGAAACCGACGCTGGAACATCCGTTCCCACCGCAGCCGGAACCAGACAAGCCTATACCACCTCCGCATCCAGGCAATTACTGTGCTGCGGCTGATGGGTTCATGAAGGCGCATCAAATTCAGAATGTAGCCCAGTTAAGAGAATACATTAAGAGACAATTGGGTTCACCTGTTATTTGTGTTGAGTTGTCAGACGATCAGCTGGACGATATTATCCGTGACTGTGTTCAGTACATTCAGAGATATTACATGGGCGAAGGCCACTATTCAGATTACCTGATTATGGAACTTCAACCGGGTATCTCCCATTATAAATTGTGTCAAGAACTTGAGTCAGTTGTTGACTTCAAGACTAGCAACTGGATAGGCGGTATCAATGATTTGTTCACTGTGCCTCATGCTTTGCTATATGACCAAGTAATGGGTATGAATTGCTGGGAAGGCAACTGTTTTGGCAACAGCGCTGCTTATGGCGATATTCTTGGAAGCTGGAAGGCTACCCTAACATGGATGGCTGAAGCAAATGATATGTTCGGTGAACATTTCCAAGTTAGATACAATGAGAAGGAGAAAGAACTAGAAGTTCAACCGTCACCTAAACGCCCAACAAAGGGCATGATGAAGGTTTGGAAGCGTCAGCGCTCTGAACGCATCTTCAATGATGTAATCTTTAAGAAGATGGTCGTGGCAAAGGCTGGTATGGTTTGGACAAATGCCTTGAGAAAGTATAACCTCCAGATTTCTGGTGGTGGTACCCTAAATGCAGATTCCCTCTATGCATCATATAAAGAAGATTATGATTGGTGCATTGAACGAATTGAGTTGGAATCTCCTTGCGGTGCTACCTTCGCTGTAGGCTAATATAAATAAATTAGAGGTATTACAATGTCAGAACCATTAAGACTGTTGAATGAAGATTTTATCGCTGAACAGAAGACCATTACGGAAGATGTCAACGGCGAACATTTTATGTACATCACTGGACCATTCCTTGGTGCAGAAAAGAGAAATCGTAACGGAAGAATTTACAAGCGCTCTCTAATTGAAAGAGAAGTGAACAAGTTCCAGACTCTAATTAAGAATTGCGAAGCAGTTGGTGAATTGTCACATCCTGATACAGGAGAAATTAACCCTGACCGCGCAGCTATCTTGATTACTGAACTGCACATGGATGGAGATCTTGCTATGGGTAAAGCTCGTATTTTGCCGACACAGTGTGGTGAGACTTTGAAGGGTCTTATCCGCGGTGGTGTTCACATGGGTGTATCTTCTCGTGGTACTGGTTCTCTCGGCGCTGACAATGTGGTGTGCGAAGACTATAATCTTATTACGATTGACGCCGTTTACATGCCTTCTTGTCAGGATGCTTATGTGAACGCTGTTAATGAGTCAACAGAATGGGTTCTTGATGAGTCAACCAACCTCTACATTGAAAAGAAGCGTGGTAGGGTAGCCGCTGCTCGTCAGCAATTTAATAACATGATTGACAAGCACGGTTCAAAGGCTATTGCATCTGCCTTTGCCCAGTATATGAATGCTATTAAAGGTTGCTAACAATGAATGAAGGCTTTTTCAAAGACGCATATCAAAAATACCGAGCAAAGGTACTCGGTATCCTCCAAAAACACATGGGCATAGTCGTGCCAACGGAAATCATTCATTCCGTTGAAGACTGGATTCGTGATTATTTTGTTGATAAATTTGATGAACTTGATTGTGCCCGGTCTATTAGAGACAATTTCAAAAACCAATTTGCATTAGGAGAATCTATGAAATTAGATGAAGCCGTAAAAACGCTAAAGAAAGCTGGATTCGTTTGTGAAAACGGAATTCTTGCAACTTATCGTTTAGCTGTTGGCGATGCGATATTTGATGAATATGATATCACACCTGATGAATTACAGAGCATACTTGAAAAGTATGACGATTTAATTCAGGAATTTTGGACCGATGGTGGTGACCCAAAACGCTGTGCCGCTAGAATCATGCAAATGGAGAATGGATAATGGAATTGAATGAAGCTAAGAAAAAGTTGAAGGAAAGCGGTGCTTTAATAGAATCTGCAAATGGTTCTACTGATAGATCATGGTTTGAGATTTCAAAGAAGCACAGCGAAGAAGAGATTGACGCATTCGTTGAAGAAGTTTATCAGCATGTTGAACCTGATGTTGAAACATCTTGGAGCAATACAACTGACCAGGTTTATCTTGAATTTGACGAACACCTTTCTTGTGATGATATCGTTAATATCTTTAAGATTGCCAACGGCCGTGGTATAACAATTACAGATTGTAGAATTCATTATTAAGGAGCGTCCTAATGCAGCTAAATGAAGCTCAAAAAATTTTAAATAAGGCCGGATTTGTATGCGAATCCATTCGAGATGGTGACGATCCTGAATATGCCAGATCATTGAGAAAAAAGTTTAAGGAAGGCATGCCTGAAGAATGCCTTATAAAGCAAGTATTTGCTGCAAACGGCGAAGCAGTCATTCGCTTCGCAGGTTATCCTAGAAGTTCAAAGCTAGAAATTGTGTGGGAGTACTTTGATGAAGATGGCTCTTACTCAATTTACATTGACAGCAAGGAAGTTCACAAAGGTGTTGCTATTGATATTGCTGACCTAATAGAACAGGTTCGTGATTTCTTCGCACCTTCATACTGGTTCACAAAAAGAACCCACTAATAGGTTTATAAATACTATACATTCGTTAAGGAGACAGTGATATGAATAAAGAAGATGAATTGTTTATTGCTAAGAAGACTGCTGAAAGAGCCGGCTACAAGGTGACTATGCCTAGCGCCGCTCCAGCTGGCGATGGCGCACCGGCACCTGATGGAAAGCCTGCACCTCGTCATATGTCCAGAGCTGAATATACCGCTCGTAAGAATGGTCAGGCAGTTCCATCATTTGCCGACAGACTTGAACGCCTTGCATTGGCTGCCAGAACAGCAGAAGAAGCAGGGTATACTGTTCGTAAGATGACTGCAGCTGACCGTGCCGCACAGCAACAGGCAGCACAGCAAGCCGCACCTGCAGCACCAGCTGCAGAACCGCCTAAGCCTGCTGAACCAGCACCTGCTCCGGCACCGGAAGCAACACCTGCCGCACCTCCGGCTGAAGATAAGCCGAAGACACCGGCATGGCTTGCTAACGCTTCTCGTTTCATGGGCAAAGACGACTAAGTATATAAGCAAAACATTACAAAGGACTGCCAGTTACGGCGGTCCTTTTTTGTCCGCTGCCTATATAAATAAATCACCACAAACGATACATAAAAGATTTGAAGTGAATTTATAAGATAGGAGAAAAGAGGTTAATTTATGGTTACATACATCACTAAGCGTGACGGGCGAAGAAGAAAATTCAGTATTACCAAAATATCAAGTGCGATTGAAGCAGCTTTCAAAGAATCAGAAGAAACATATACTGAACAAGATATTGACCGCCTCGTTGAGCTTGTCGTTGATGCTATTTCTAAGGGTGAACAAAAGACAGTCAAAGTTGAAGAAATACAGAATGTTATTGAATCAACTTTAATGGGACAGGGTTTCTGTCAGACTGCCAAAAAGTTCATCCTTTATCGTGAAGAACGAAATCGTGTTCGTGATACCAAATCTGACATTGTTAAGACTATTAAGGAAATCACCGAGTCAAATCTCAAGAGCTCAAATATCTTGAGAGACAATGCTAACGAATCTGGAGCAACTCCCGCCGGTGCTTATGGCAAGATTGCTTCTGAAACGAATAAGATGTATAACCTGTTGAATAACATTGACAGGAAATACGCAGCAGAGCATAAAGACGGTGCTATTCATATTCATGACCTTAATCAGTATAACTTGACTTTCAACTGTTTGTTCGCTCCAGTCGGCAAACTACTGAAAACAGGATTTGACTCTGGTACTGGCTTCCTACGCTCACCAAAGTCAATTCAGACAGCAGCAGCCTTGACAGCAGTGATTTTGCAGTTGCAGTCAAACCAGCAGTTCGGCGGTATTGCCGATGATAACATTGACTTTGATTTGGCACCATTCGTTGATTTGTCATTCAAAAAGAATTTGAAGACCGAATTGGAAAGATACGTTGAGTATACTGGCGAGAGGGTTGTAAAGCCTGAAACCACCATTGAACTTGAATTAAACAAGGTCTCAATGAACCAACCAGTGCAAGAACTTTACGCACGCTTCCCACGCCCATGTGTTGTGAAAGCTATTCAAAAGACCGATGATGACACCCATCAAGCTATGGAAGGATTGATTGGAAACCTGAACTCATTGCAGTCTCGTTCAGGAAACCAGGTGCCGTTCAGCTCTTTGAACTTCGGTCTCGATACATCAAATTGCGGACGAATGGTATCAAGAAACCTTATTCGTTCACAGATGGAAGGTTTGGGCGATGGATTGACTGCTATCTTCCCAATCTTGATTTTTAAGTTGATGAAGGGATATACATTCTGTCCGGACGATCCGAACTATGATTTGTATAAGGCTTCAGTTAAGTGCTTGGCTCGTCGTTTCTATCCGAACTTTGTTCGTGTTGACTCGTCATTCAATGCACCATACATCAAGTATCAGACTGCTGAAGTTGACTTGAACGGTTTGACTGCCATTGAGCTCAAACGCCGTGGCCTTGACAAGGTGGATGTTGTTGACCTGACCATCCCGTATCAGTTCAGCAAGCCTTGTTATGAATATCAGTATGATATTGGTGACTACTGGGAAGTGACAGAAATTGCCGATGGCAAGATGAAATTGAGAAAGCTAATTGAAAACACCACTGTCTCAACTATGGGCTGCCGCACCAGAGTTTTGGGCAACATCAATGGCGTTGAACAGACTACTGGTCGCGGTAACCTTGCTTTCCACACCATCAACTTGCCACGCCTTGCTATTGAGGCTCACATCGCAACAAATGACCCGGCTGAAAGAAGAGTATTGTTCTTCAAGAAGCTAGGCGATATTTTGAATGATGTCAAAGGCTCGTTGCTCGACCGTTTTGCTCTAATCTCGAACAAGACCTACGAGAACTACCCGTTCACAATGCAGCAGGGTCTGTATTTGACATCTGATGATAAGCCACACGAAGTCAGCGATAAAGTTGGTGATGTATTACGTCAGGGTTCACTATCAATTGGATATGTGGGCATCGCTGAAGTAATCACTTTGCTTACTGGTAAGACATGGGGTGTTGACCACGATGTTGATGAACTAGGCTTGAGCATTGTCAAGACAATTCGTGCATTCTGTGATGCTGCACAAAAGGAAACTCACTTGAACTGGTCTTGTTTTGCGACACCTGCAGAAGCAGTTGCTGGACGATTCGCAAACATTGACAAGAACAAGTTCGAGAAGGAAAAGAAACTTGATGATGTTGACCTATATCGTATTTTCGGTAAGGGCTACTACACCAACTCTCACATGATTGACTACTCAGTGACAACAACCTTGCCAAACAAGATTGCTACTGAGGCTCCGTTCCACAAGATCACAAACGCCGGACACATTTTCTACTATAAGATGAACGGTGATTTGACAAAGAACCCTGACGCTGTGAAGAAGGTCATTGACACCATGTATGAAGGTGACCTTGGCTATTTCACAATCACGATGGATTCCGATGACTGTCTGGAATGCGGATACCACGGTATCATCAATGATGTTTGCCCTAAGTGCGGAAACAAGAATGAAGATAAGATCGTTCGTGTTCGCCGTATCACTGGCTACCTAACAGGTTCGCCACGAAAGAGCATTACAAAGTCATGGAACGACGGTAAACTTGCAGAACTTCGAGATAGACAAAACATCTAACCGTTAAAATTTGGAGCCGTTGTAAAACGGCTCCTTTTTAGTCTTTAGACAAATTTGTTCGCC
>JAEEGL011001152.1_pt1 | contig 19035 bp, 25 predicted proteins | sample 9134231 | NCBI WGS metagenome assembly JAEEGL01 (sample SAMN16246548, study PRJNA631951) | gut metagenome | biome: gut microbiome; feature: rumen; material: fiber-attached | host: Bos | place: Iran: Karaj | collected 2018-10 | reverse complement strand
GTCGGCAATACAAAAGCCGCTGATCGAACTTTTGCAGAGAATAGCCGTTACTGATGAAGACAAGGGTATAGTTGAGGAAGCGTTTCATTTGTTGGAGGCTTATACGGAAGGGCCTTATGAAATATTGGAAAAGAACATAGATAAGGTGCCGGAAGAATACAAACCGACAGCATTATACTTACTAAATCCGAACAATTGGTAAATTATATCGGAATAAAATGTACATTAAACGAATAGAGGAGATTAAGAAGGGGCTGTCCTAAAGCAACGAGAGCGGCCCTTTCTGCGTATAAATAGGAAAAGACTCCCCACGGGTATGGAGAGCCTCTTCCAAAGAAAGGAGTACGAATGGCTGGGAATGTCGTTAACTATCTTTCGAGATCATCGTATATCCCATTACGCAGGTCGGACAGCATAGTCTTAATGTCCATATCTTCAAGAGCAGTGTGTTTCAGAAGTGCTGTCAGATCTCTGATAGCATTTCTCTTGAGATAGCTGATGTTGGCCTGAGAGAGGCCACATGCCTTTGCAAGGTCTGATTCTGTTATGTAGTCGAGATATCCTTTTATTACATATCTCTTGACGGGCTCAAGTTTCTCGATCGCTTTTAAGAGTAAGCTTACAGATTCAGAGGCTACGCAGCAGAGTTCTGGAGAGAGCGCCTTAGGGTTTGCGATAGTATCCCATATATCATCGTCTTCCTCTTCAGCGACAATACTATGATTCTTAATACGAAAAAATTTCCTGTTGTATCCGGATTCATGATCCATTACGCTTTTGAAATCTTCAAATCCGGCACTATCAAGACGGAAAAAAGTCTTGGTTTCTTTAGAGTATATGATATGAGAGGAGCTATAAAAAACATAGTCAAGTATATATCTACCTTTGCCAAGTTCTTCTTTGGTAGGGGTATAAGTTAAGATACTAATGGATTCTGCTGACATAGTTGTTTCCTCCGTTTATGTGCTGCATTTGTCGATTTGTGTCTGTTTCGAGGCGACGGCTGTTGTTTAGCGTTCCATGTCGTTGGAAAGAATGAAGCTTTCAGCTGTTCTGCCGAGAGAGAGCCAGAACCACAGATTCCAGGCATCTTTGTCAGACATGTTCTTATCGAGCATGATCACCAGATCCTTGTGGGGGACTCCGAGCTTAAGTGTTTCGATGATTGCGCTCATGCGATCGGCTGTGTAATCAGGGTCTTCGTAATAACGGGTGTCCAGCCCCAGGATCCTGCCGGATTTGATCATGAGCATCTGATCTTTGTTGTAGGCCATGTTTTTTCACCTCCTTTCGGTTTACTTCCTGTATATATATGAAAAAAATATTTGAACAAAATAATGGGTATAAATATTCGGCGGTAAGTAATTGGTACTTCATATCTTCCTGTAGATATATGAGAAAAAAATTTGAACAAAATAAATGCTGAAATCTTTGATGATAAATTATGTGTTTGAAAATTTGAGAAATTTGTGGTATATATAAGAAAAGCCTGTTTGGTATGAAGGAGCCTGATATGGAGAAGTCTGTTGTTTATAATCTGATAAAGGATGAGCAGGAAAGACTTATCCGAGAGATCGGAAAGGTTGAGAATGCGATTGATGAACTGCCTAAAGGATCGATAAAGATATATAAAGAAAGGTATCTATATCTTGTTCAGAGAGATAAGGAGCTTAGCCGGGCAAAGACGGTCTATTACGGTACCCTTGATGCATTTAAAGAGCTTGAAGATAAGATCGCACTGAGAAAGGCCTATGAGGCTATCCGCCGAGACCTTAAAGAAAGACTTAAAGAAATGAACGCATACCTGAAAGCCGGCGACAGATTCTATAAGAACAAGACCAAAAAAGAGGATAAGGAAGAGAAAGATGAAAAATGAAGAATCATTAAAATATATTAAAGAAAACATCCATCGGTATGATGATGCGATGCGACGCCTTGCCGGAGAAGATCAGGAAGATACTAAGGCGAAGGAAACAGAAAAGAATCAGAAGAACGGGAAAGAATCTTCTGATAAAAAAGAATAAATATATATCTAATCGAGCATATCTGCATCCCGGTCGTAGTCCGAGAGAATGAGATTTTCAACAGGAAGTTGAAGATTGATTCCGGGTGATCTGTAGTTGATCGGCGCCGATTTAGTATAAGGCGACTGCATATCTTGAGCAAAAACCTGTATCGTATCATCTGCAAGCGATAAGAAAGCATGGCCAAATCCTGCAGGAACAAATACTATTTTTGGCGTATTTCCATCGAGTTCTATAGTTTGATGATGTTTATATGTGGCAGAATCCTGCCGAAGATCAATAATATAATCCAAGCCGTATCCATGAACTACACTGATAAGCTTTGAAGGTCCCTTATGGATCCCGAAGAAAGCGTTTTTCTTTATTTTATATATACGCTGTTCCGTTAAGTGATAATCGTTAAGGATCTGCTTTATTTCGGGAACAGTACAGTAGAATAATGCCATAATCCCTCTTGAGTCATCTCTTATGGCCGGTTCTAAAACCAGGCAGTTGTCAAATATCGTTTCTATTATTTTCATAGTATAAGTGTTTCCCCATCTCGGTTTTGGTATCGTTTCCTATCAAAATATACCATGCTCTTAAGTTTTTTTAAATTTTTTTTGAAAATCTTTTATATTTTGTCTCAAATTTTACAGAGATATATAGGAGGCCAAAAACAAGAGCCTTATTAACAAAAAAAAGGGAGGGAAAAATCATGACTATGAAAGAGATGATCAGGGAGCTTCAGAGTGATTTTGGTGAAAATGGTACAAAGGAAGAGATCAGGAAGCTGATCCCCAAGCTGTCGCAGGAGGTAATGAAAGATCTTGAGAGGAAGGGTGAGATTGATCTTACGAGCATCAGCATCGATGGACTCCCGGCGGGCTTAAACGCATTGGTGGTGAGTAGTACTGTCGCTTCTGATGTGTACGCTGATTTCGACGAGAAAGAGGACGGTGATCTGGCTGACTATCTCGATTGGACTATCGAGTCTGTCCTGAGGATGATGAATCGTGAGTTTAAGACAGGTATGGTTAAGGAAAACTATGTGATCAAGAACCTCAGTAACTTCTATAAGAAGATATCAGCGACTATGGATAGGACCGGTGATTTTAAGAAGACAGCGGAAGTCCTTGGTATTCCGATGAACGAGCGCATGATAGAGAAGGTCGCTGAGATCTGTGATGAAAGAGTGCTGTAGGGGTGTAAATATTGGCTGAAAAGTCCCTGATACATTATCTGTACTATAGGAACACCGGATACAGGGCTATGAGTAAGAGGAGGTGATGGCGATGGGCTGGAAGGAATTCTTTGATGCGAGACAGGATAAGCTGCAGGAGGAGGCTGTGAGGCTTGCGGTCTTTGGATCTCTTGATAGATTCGTTGGCTCAGTTCTTGATCAGAGTTTCTTCCAGCCGCAGAGGAAAAGAAGGGGGATCATGGCACATGCGGTTTGCTGTTCTGCCGGAACTGTATATGATCCGAGGGAGGATGGATCGTTGTATGAATACTTCAAGTGGTTTGCGGAGACAGCTAATCGGCTGATGATCAACGAATGTAAAAGTAGGAGATGGTATGTAATGGGTTCAGTTGACCGCTTCTTTGTTCTTATTAAGGATACTATAGAACTCTGTGATGGAGATTATGAAAGAGCTGCTGCGGAACTTCATATCAGATGTAATGAAGCAGCGATGAAGAAGGCAGTTGGATACCCGGAGCACATTGAGGAGCAGAAGAGAAGAAGACAGGCGTGTCTGGAGGGAGGATTGATATGATCGGATTTATAACTGACACTACAGATACTAAAAAGAAGGAGTTTGTAACACCGACTGGGGAAGAGGATCTTGTGATACTGGCAGAGGATGCTGTCTTTTCAGCAGACGATAAGACTGTAAATCAGAATGTTCTGACGGTCGGTTCCACCAATTCTGGAAAGAGCATGTCGATCTGTGAGCCCCGCTTGCTCCATACATACAACTCTTCTCTGGTCATACCGCTTGTTAAGAGGAGATTGTTTGACAGGTATTCTGCTCTTCTGGAATCCCGTGGTTATCAGATCATCGACCTTAATCTGGCACATCCGGAGCTGTCTAAGACCGGATATGATCCCTGCAAGGGTATCAAGACACAGGACGATATGCTCACGCTCGCTGCGGCTATCGTGGGCGGTTCGTCTAAAAGCATGGATAAATCTGATGACCCGTACTGGTCAGAGTCCACTGCCGGCTGTATCGCAGCGTTGATGGGGCTGGCAAAGTACCATGGGAATTTGACTATGTCATATGTTATGGAGCTGTTTACGCAGCTTTCCGTGACCTATCCCAACGGCCATGCGAGGACAACCTTAGACGATGATTTCGAGGAGCTGGAAATGGTCGATCCCGATTCACAGGCTCCCAGACTCTGGAGAGCACTGTCGGGTACGGCTTCCAGAACGGCGAGCTGCATCGTATCCTTAATGACAAATGCACTGTCGAAGTTTTGCGGTGAATACGGGAAAGCACTTTTTGACAAGCCTGAAGCAAAGATGGTCAGCTTTAAGGAGCTGGGAAGAAAGAAGTCGGCTCTGTTTATAACGACATCGGCGACACCTTCGTCACAGAAGATATCAAACGTTCTTTATGCCGACCTGATCAAGCAGCTTTTTGATGAGGCTGAGGAAATGGGAGGATCCTTAAGTGTTCCGGTACACATTCTGTTCGACGACTTCGCATGTGGAAGTAAAGTGGAAGGCTTTGCAGAATATCTGTCGGTCTTTCGGGCGGCGAGAATATCCTGCACGATTCTTTTGCAGTCTCTTTCTCAGCTCTCAAGCCTATATGGTCCTTATGCGAGTACCACGATCCTGGACAATATGGACTCCATGGTGTTCCTTGGCAGCTTAAATTATGACACTTGCAGTGAGTTCGCTAAAAGAGCAGGAATGAGCGCAGAGGAAGTGCTTAAAATGCCTGTGGGTGATGTCATCGTTAGCCGGCGTGGCTGGGGAACCCGTAAGACCAAGCGTTATCCGACCCCGGAAGATGATGTATATAAAAAGTATATCGCAGAGCCGGACCAGGTTCGTGAATAGAGGAGAATCGATATGGGACAGATCACACTTACTGCGAAGATACAGATCTATCCGGATGATGAGCAGAAGGAGCTTTTGATCAGGACACGCAAAGCTTACACGGATGGTCTGAACTTCGTCTCGGACATCGTTTATAACAGCCATAATCTCTGCGAGAACGATCTTAGCCGGGAATTGTACCCAACCTTACGGGAACGCTTTGGACTTAAGTCACAACAGAGTCAGAGTGTGATCAAGAGAGTTCTTTCCAGCTATAAGACCATTCAGACGCATGAGCATGGATGGATACGGCCGTCTTTTAAAAAGGATCAGTATGAGCTTGTGTGGGATCGGGATGCGGCATTTTACAAGGGGCGGCTTATATCTGTGAATACCGTTCGGAAGCGCATCAAGGTACCTTACAGTGTCAAGGGATATGAGCAGTACTTCAACAATCCCAAGTATAAGCTCGGAACGGCGAAGCTGATCATAAAACACGGAAAGTACTATCTGCATGTTCCTGTGACTTGTAATGTGGAAGAGCCTGATCTGGTTAAGGCGCAGACTGTAGTAGGTATAGATCGTGGTTTGCGCTTCATAGTGACTACTTACGATTCAGATGGAAAATGCAGTTTTGTGAATGGGCGAAGCATCACACAGAAGCGCCGGCAGTATGTAAGGATCAGAAAGCGGTTGCAGAAGAAGCATACAGCATCTGCCAGAAGGAGGCTGAGGGCGATCGGAAATAAGGAGCATCGCTGGATGTCAGACGTCAATCATTGTATATCCAAGGGGCTGGTGGAGTCATATCCGGCTGGTACATTGTTTGTGCTTGAGGATTTATCAGGCATACAGGAAGCGACTGCCAAGGTCAAGAGGAAAAATCGCTATACAATGTGCTCTTGGTCGTATTTCGATTTGGAGCAGAAGCTGATTTATAAGGCAAGGCTTAAAGGTTCGATCGTTATTAAAGTGGATCCGCACTATACAAGCCAGCGTTGTCCGATATGTGGATATACGGATAAAGGGAATAGGGATAAGAAAAAACATATCTTCATATGCCAGAGCTGTGGCTATAGATCGAACGACGACAGGATCGGAGGTATGAATCTGTGCCGCTTGGGAATCGAGCAAGCTAATGCTTTAGTACCGGGCACAGTTGCAGGGGGAGTATAGCTTCTACTGCACGGGGCGTTGCCGGCCGTCCGGACGCATCGTCACAGAAATCGGATATGAAAGGAGGGTGAATCCGATCAGGAAAGATGCAAGCTCGTGAGAGTAAGCCGGTATATAGATATAGAAGGTGTTTATAAAGCAGAAACTAAGTAGTGTGAATATTATGAAACCAAAAAAACAGACTTACTCGATGACGGGATCTTCCATCGTCCTGATATGCTCCTTTAAGACCTTATTTATATAGGAAGAAAAGGTTCTGTCATCATCTTCGGCGAGTCGCTGGATCTTTGTAACGACATCCGGATCCAGAGAGATGCTAACCTTATCCTTAAGTGGCTTTTGCGGTGATGTTGTTTTAGTGATTTTCATTGCTATTACCTCGTTTTTGGTAATATTATCACTATTTGCGATTGAATATTGACAAATGCTACAAAGTAGGATAGAGTAATACCGCATATTAAGGACCGATAAATATGGTGTTATAGGCATATTTTTAACTATTGTCGGGGCAAAATGATATTCATAAGGGAGGGAAAAAATGAAAAAGAAAGTAGTAGCAGCAATCCTGGCAACGGTATTATCGCTCAGCGCTTTTACCGGATGCGGGAAGAGTGAAACAGAAAAGATGGCAGACCAGCTCCAGAAAGATTATGGTATGTCTGAGGAGGAAGCACAGTTTGCGGCAGAGGTGGCACAAGAGATAAAGGAATCCGCAGGTGAGTCTGACAAGACAGAGGAAGAACAGGAAGAAGCTGTAGAATTATCTCCTGAAGAAGAGAGAATAGCTTCTTATAAACTTGTTGAGCCCAAAAGTGAGATCGTTAATTCTAAAATGGGTGATCCGATCATTCAGGTAGAAGACCAAATTATACCGATGGATGGTTCGATCACAGTAGCAGAGTTAATTGATACATTAAAGAATACTTATGATTTTGATATTAAGGTTACCATGGGCGCTAATGATGATGAAGTGACAGGAGACTCTATTACTACAAATCAGGTTGGTATTATGGATGATATCAGTATTCAGGATGACCTTGGTAAGACATTCTTGCATATAAGATTTGCTATAGAGAGTGAGACTCCTGTCAAAATATATGATTGTCCTGTAATGATGATAGATATGAATGGTATTGTAAATCATTACAATGTATATTCGCTTAACATATTCTATGCAGGAAATATCTGCGCTGGTACATATACCCCCCTGCCTGCGGTAGAAGAAACTGATATATATAAAGAGCGTATGGCACAGTACCCCAAACTGAAATATGATGAAATAGAGGGCTTTTTAGAGAAACAGGGTTTGGAATATGAACTGTCAGGATCTAATTACAAGGTTTCATATAATTATGGAAAGCGGATCAAAGGTTCTATTTATACATACGAACCCCAAAGAACAGTAATATTCTTCGTTGATAACTCTACGGGATTATGTACGAATCTTCAATACATAGATTCCAATCCAATAGTAACGGAATGATTTCTCTTATTAACTAAGACCTTTAAGAAGCCCTCTGTTATTTGCAGGGGGTATTCTTATATCCAAAAGCTGTTAACAATTCTACGCTGGGTTCTTATGTGTTTTCTTCTGAGGATAGACTAAGAAGATGATGATGCTATCGCTTGAATCAGTATGATAATATACAGCGGTGTTGTTACCGGCAAAGAGCATGCCTTAGGGGGAGATCGACTTCTATGTTGGGTTAAGTCCGGTAAAGGGTACATAAGTCTATTTATAATGTTTATTAGACCATTGAGTCCTATGGATCTGATAAGGACGTTCATGGATGATGAGAGTGATATGATGCTCATAGAAGGATGATATATGTTGGTCAGAACTGATCATAGGCGGGGCGGATCATCAAAGGATGAGAAAGTCTATGTATAATGTTTATTAGACCTTTGAAGCAGCTTTCTTGAATGCTGATTATAACCTGATAGAAGGGGGGTACTCGGGAAAGTGATCTGAATAGAGCAAGCGAGCAGGAAGATGCGCTTATGGAGACTCTTATATAATATGTACATATTAGTGTGTATGCTAACATAAAAAGAACACCCCTACATGCACAGGATTATCTATATGGCGCACATAAGGGTGTTCGGATGGCTTCTTAGCCGTTAATCAGAGCTTTTTCTTTTCGTCAGTACGCTTGTAGTCCCAGTATAAGCGCCCGGCGCCCTTCTCCTCGAGCAACTGGTCGAGTGCATCGTTGAAGATCTTGTCGATCAGCTTAGACCTTTCCATAGTGGAAGGTATGTCCCCGAGAAGACGATCTACCTTATCAGAGGTGCCTTCAGAGTAGGTCCAGTTGTTACGCTCGGTCTTCCTCTTACCATGTTCTATGTAGAGCACGGTTCCTTCGGAGGCTTTTTTCACAGCCTGGGTATCGATGACCGATGTTTCCTTCTTTATACCGAGCTCGTTGCAGACCTTACAAAACTGGCTTTTGGAGATCTGAAAAGTTCCGTCGTCGAACTCATCGTCTCCAAGCATCATGTACTTCTGTGCCAGTTCAAACTGCTGATCACGGGGCATCTTCCTGAAGTCCTCTTCAGAGTACTTGCTCTTGCTCCTGTCCTTCCTGGGACCACGCTTCTTTTTGGCGGCTGTTGTAGTCGGTACAGTGGACATGGTAGTGTGTGTGTTGCTGGTAAGATTGATCTGTGTTGTGTTATTAGCAGCCATTTTAATTATCTCCTTTCTGAACTACTAAATTATTATTTGATACAGTAATATATGATAAATATTTCGAAAAACACCCCCCAGGGTATCTGATGGGTGGAAAGTAAGGCATTAAAGTCATATGACGAACAACCGGCAGTACGCCAGACCGATCAGGACGGCATCAGCCTCATCATCGGTAACGGGATCAAAGCCGAAGTGCTCACGGGCCTTCGATATATCCCATTCCTTCAAACCGTATTTCTTGGATTTGGGCGGCTTTTCGGCTTTGTTACAGACCTTCGTACGCCACTCTGTGGGTCTGATACAATAGAAGGCACAGTTACCTGCACGGGATACGCACCACCCACGAACGGCACCAACTATCTCTGATAAGATACGCTGGGTCTTGGCATTGGTAGTGACGACTGCCATCTCTATTACCACGATATCAGGGGTATGATCGGCCAGGAGAGATGTCAGGGAGCAGCACATCCGGTTAAGACGGTCTTCGGGATCTTTGACGCCGGACATATCGATCACGCCGTGGTCTATCAGGACGGCATCTTCCCAATAGGCCCAGCCGCTGAGTTTGGATGATGTATCAAGTGAGATCATTTTTGTCATAGTAAAAGCTCCTTTCGAAATTGCTTTATATAGATATATGGTAAAAATTCTCAGGAACACCCTTTTGGAGGTTATAATCTGTATAGGAATGAAGATAAGTGCGTTATTTCGGGATTATACGAACAGAAAAATATTGATATTATAAGATGTTATGATATAATGATATTAAATACGAACTATAGCAATGGTAAAATACGAACTTTTATAAGGAGGGGGGATGGCTAACAAGACAACGGTTGCTCTGACAAAAGAGCAGTATGAGGAGATCATTCGGACGATGAGATCCGGTGGCGCAGGTTTTAGAGCTAATAATCGGATTGCTACGGCATTGGTTTTAGAAGCAAACCTGGGGATCAGGATTGAAGACATCCTTGATCTTCGTATGAAAGATATCATCCGGGATGGTGATCGGTACCGATTGGATATAGTCGAGCAGAAGACGAAAAAGAAAAGGGTATTCACTGTTCCTCTTCCCATATATCAGTATATCAAACTCTACGCTGTGGAAAATGGCATAAAAGAAGAAGAGAAGCTGTTCACGATAGGGGAGAGGGCGGTTCAGAAGCAGTTAAAGATCGTGACAGACTATTTGGGATTGGAGAATATCGGTACACATTCCTTCCGAAAGTTTTTTGCTACGGAAATCTATAAGAATAATGACTACAATATTGTATTGGTACAGCAGCTCCTCCAGCATAGTTCTGTTGCTATAACACAGAGGTATATCGGGATTAGTAGTGAGATGCAGGAGAGGGCTCTGCAGGGACACATTAACCTGATATGACAGGTTGAAAAATGCGTAAATTTAGGATATTATTGTACTAAAAGGTGGTAGGATAAATGGATAAAGAGCAACTTCATCAGGAAGATTTACAGCGTCTCAGAGGCTTCAGATTGATCGATGACGATTTCATGAATGCCTGCTTTGATGATAATATAGAAGGAACCGAACTTATTCTTCGGATTATTCTTGGAAAGCCGGATCTGTCTGTAAAAAGTGTTAAGACGCAACGGGTTATGAAGAATCTTCTTGGACGTGATATATGGCTTGATATTGACGCAGAGGACAGTAAAGGATGCCTGTATGATGTGGAAATCCAAAGGGCAGATAAAGGCGCTGGGTTCAAGAGAGCAAGATATCATTCCAGTATTCTGGATGCACATTCGTTAAACCCTGGGGAGGATTTCGACCAGCTACCGGATTCATATGTGATATTTATCACGGAACATGATGTTATAAAAGGTAATCAGCCGATATATACGGTGGAGAGGAAGATTACGAATATAGGTCAGCCTTTTAATGACGGACAGCATATAATATATGTTAATGGGGAAGATAGGAATAGTACTACAGAATTAGGAAAGCTGATGCATGATTTTTTCTGCACTGATCCGGGAGATATGCATTATAAACAGTTGGCGGATAAGGTCAGGTATTTTAAGGAAGATGAGAAAGGAGTGGCGGCCATGTGTAAAGTGATGGAAGATATGAGAATGTCGGTAGCGGATGAAGTAAGAGTGGAGAATGCTAAGAAGATGCTGGCCGATGGTATAGCTATTGAAAAGGTGGCAGAGTATTCGGGACTTTCTCTTGAGAAGGTACAGGAACTTGCCGGGCAGAAGAGCGCATAAGATCTACTTGTTATATCTGATGCCACATAAATGGTTGGGTAAAGGTGTAGCTTTGTTTGGAATAGGGGCTGCGCCTTTTTTAATTCTCTTAATTGGTTAATTTGCTATCTTGCAGGTTGAAATAGGTATGGTTATAATAGACCCCGTAGATGAGGTCTGTATACTATAATTTGGGGTAAAGCTCTTTATCGCCTCCGGGGCACTCAGCTTTATCCTCTGACATACTAACAAAAACACATAAAAATACCTACAAAACAGACCTTATCAAGACGCCGCAAACCGTCTCCACAGGGTCTGTTTTTTATTGGCTGAAATGCAGTATTTACAGGCTTTTGAGGGTGCTTTAAGGAGACCCGGGGGAGGGTGCAAAAGGAGCTTTTCAGGAAGGATTTTTGAGGTGACCGGAAGGAGTCCTCGGGAGGGGGGAGAGGATAAGAGATTTTGCCCCAAAGAGGATAAATGAGTGTGCCCAACGACAAAGTTATGCAGTCCGAGAACAAAAACGCGCCGAGAATGCTTGCATTCAAAGGTGCGTTTTATATTCTCGGACTATACGGCGCCTAAACAGGGCGTCTTGTTAGTGCAAAGAATCATTAAGGGATAATTTGCAACTTAGACATGTCGGGACGCAACTTGATACCGGAATTGTTGTAAGGTGATTTCTCCCGTAGTATTGTGGGTTCATCGAAAGAGAACAGGTAATACATAACAAACCTGAGCTTATAAGAAACCACAAACGGAGGAAATGAAAATGGAAATGAGCATTGAAAGAAAGACGGGCAGATTTACGGAGGGACTGAGATATCTCGGATACGCGCTGGAAGTATTCGGTGTGATAGGATTTGAACTCCTGTTGGCTTATTTGATCGAGCCTAAGCTCTATCAAAGAGATATAAAGGATTTTGATACCATACAGACTATCATCCACTGGATCGTGACCTGTTCTGTATGGGGGCTTGGGGCTTATTTGGTAGTGAAGGAATGCAGAAAAAAAAGCGGCCTTGATCTTATCGATAATCTGAAAAATATCCCCATATTTGACAGAGAGAACCCGATCAAAGCAAAGCAGTGGGTTATGATCGCAGCCGGAACAGTATTATGTCTGGTTTCAACCTGGATCGACTGGAACGGGAGCAAGGTCCTTACCGAGTTCAGCAGGCGTGGCCCCCTTCTCTTCACCTTTCAATATATCTATTACCTGTTTGAAGTGGCGCTTGTACTGCTTATAATAATCTTCGGACAGATGGCGTTTGAAAAGTGGTCGGGTAATAACAGTTTCCCCTTCGGAGGCGTACTGGTTGCCCTTACATGGGGGCTTGGTCACTGGTTATCCAAGGGATCGATGGCGACCGGCTTATATACGGCAGCAGGCGGATTTGTATTCGGAAGCGTATATCTTCTGACAAACAGGAATGTTAAGCTGTCCTATATCCTCCTCTGCATCATGTTCATTTTATAAAGGAACAGTATGAAACTGATCAAAACAAAAGAAGAAAATCTGAAAGAGAATTATCTGGAGCTGCATTACAATACTATCGATGAAGAGACCGCTGCGGTGTTGGAGCGCCTGAAAGATAACCTGAGATACATGGAGGGCAGCTGTGATGGAAGGAAAGTAACCGTAGCCCTCGCGGATATCTATTACATCGAAACCGTGGATAGAAGGACCTATGCATACACAAAGGATATGTGCGTGGAGATTCGGGAAGCTCTCAGGGATGTACTTGAGGAGTATGAGAATATCGGTTTTGTGAGGATCAGTAAATCTGCGATCGTTAATATCTATAAGATCCGGAAACTGCAGGGTGATATCAACATGAGAGTGATCATTTTTCTTAAAAATGATGAGAAGCTCATCATGAACCGGAGTTATAAAAATGAATTCTATGAAAGACTGAATAAGTTTCAGGGGAGGAAGGAAAAATGAAGCTGATCAATAAAAGCAATTTCTTTTCCATAGTCTGTATCTGTTTCACGCTGATCGTCTGCGGCAAGCTATGCCTTGAAAAGATGTATAACTTTACCGACAGGTATTATACGGAAAACATCTTTACGATACTGGCGGTCTCGATACTTATCACCCTGATCCTGTCTATTCATTATCATCTTAGGCAGTTCCCCTTTATTCTGGTTTTTGTCGCCCAGTATGTTGCAACAATAGGGATAGTGTTTTTGGGCATAAAGATCATGGGAATCTTTTCGGATATGGCTCCCACCGCATACAAAGATATGTTCATTTCTGTGACTGTACCGTTTTTTGGAGCTGCGATCGTTTACTACATTATATTTTTCAGCCAGATCCGCAAAGCAAATAAACTGCTGGAAAAACTTGAAGAGAAGGAATGGCCGAGGCAAATGATGAATGATGCAAAATCGAAGATATAGGTGAAGCGGAAGCATCAGAAAACCACCTCAAATGGGGTGGTTTTCTGATGTGAAGATCAGATCGCCATAGCGGCCAGGTGCTCTTTCAGTTTTACAAACCGCTTATTATCCCTGATGGGATCATATCTGTCCTGATCCAGATACGGCAGGAAATACCAGGCTGGGTTATGAGGGGTTCCGGGTATACTGTCAGGACAAGAGTCATGACAAAGCTTTTCAAGGCAGTCACACATGCGTTCAAGAGATGTAAGTGTATCTGTTTTCTTGCCCTGTGCAATAAGGTAGGTAGCTTTATACCGATAAAGGATAGCTTTGTTTGCTTCAAGTATTACGGATCCATCACCGGCTATCAGTTTTTCAGCATGTTCGCAGATATCGATCAACCAGTCGAAGTGACTGAGTTTATCATTCCATGATCTTTTGGTATTAGGAAGAGAGTATGCGACATGATCACGCAGGATGTTTACTGTTTTCTGTAAAATGCTTAATGTGCATTTATTCATCATGGTCTGATCCTGGGTGGCTCCGTTAAAATAGTCTGTAAAAAAGATCTCTTTACAGGAGTCTATCCCGGGGAGCATGTCCAGAGTTTCTTTATATCCGTCTTCGTCCTTCCATGCTTCTTTATAGAGGATGGCAAGTTCTTTTGTACAGGTGAAACGGAAATCAAGCTCATCCGTATGACGGATCAGATAACGCAGGATCTTTTCGGCTTCGTGCAGGTATGTCTTGTTTGGAGCGTCTTCATCTTTAGTTGATATAAGTGCTTTTGCAAGAGCCAGGCTTATCTTTTGATCGGAAGGGAATTCCTCATGCGCTTCTCTTAACAGATCGATGGCGGATGTATTATAGCCACATTCTTCGATGTGTTCGATGGTCATATAGATGTCTTCCCGACGGGCTTCTCTTTCGGTAGTTTTTACGCCTAACAGTTCATCCACACTGATCTCAAAATAATCGGCAATATCCGGAAGATAGTCGATCGCAGGATAGCCAGAGCCGGACTCCCAGCGGCTGATGGCCTGAGGGGTCACTCCAAGGTGATCCGCGAGTGCTTCCTGGGTGACACCCTTGATAGCTCTCAATTGCTTCAGTTTTTCATTTATCTTTATATTCACTTATTTCTCCTTTTATGATCGCTATGTTTTATTGCTTTTTATGAGCTCATACTTATAGTATAGTTTGACCTGGATAAAAATCAATTATCAATTTGTTGTTGTGATATAAACGAAATGTTGAGTCTGGGAAAACCTGCTATACTTTATAAAGACTATATTGATAACAGACGTTATCGATGCTAATATTCTGGGTAGAAGTCAGATATAATATGGGAGAACAAAGATCATGACGGATTTTACAATATATGAGATGCAGGAGATGCAAAAGCGGCTTCAGGAGCAATATAAGGACAAGTGGGAAACTATTGGCCCAGAGACCGGGAAGAATAAGTTGCTCTGGATGATCGGCGAGATCGGGGAAGTCATCGACATTGTAAAGAAGAATGGCGGAACCCGGGCGGCTTCAGATCCGGAGCTTCGGAAAGCACTTGTTGAAGAGATGGCAGATGTTCTTATGTATTTTAATGATGTTTGCCTTTGTTATGGTATAAACCCTGAAGAGCTGAAAGAAGCATATACGGAAAAGTTCGAGAAAAATATGAGAAGATGGTAGAAAGCATTAAGACCAAAGGAGCATTACGGCATATAGCTTTTGCTACAGATGATGTGGATGGAATCATTGCAAAAGTTAAGGAAGCCGGTTATGAGGTGTTCATAGAACCTAATGACATAGTGATGTATACGTGCTTATAGCTCATAATCCATGCAGGTTCTTGAAGCGGTAAAGGGCCTTACCTTGCCATTTGCTACCGCTACATGAGCAGGATGCGTTGAATAGCCTTTAAGGGCGTCCTCATCCGTAAATGTTGAATCCAGCATAAGATCACAGTTGGAGCTGGACAAAGGTTCCGTATTGACTTTGATCTCGATCAGGCCGGGAATCTGCCCTTTAAGCCCTTCCAGGCCTTCTTTTATTCCGGCTTTGATCTCGGCGATCTGAGTACCTGAGTATTCTTCTTTCAGTTTCCAGAGAATTACGTGCTTTACCATATCTTCCTCCGCCTATTATTTTATATTCATTTTATTTGTCTTCTTCCCATCTTGCACATTGTATCCCGGGATCATCCATAAGCTCCAGACGGACCCGGGGAATGTCAAAACCAAATTCTTTCATGTTTTCCAGTGCTGTATCAAGATACTTTCCCGCATTTGCAGAAGATAATTCCGCATTACATTTATGAATATCCGAAGGACGGATCTTAACCCCAAGCTCCGTTGCTATATCTTCAAAACTCCTTTGTTTTTTGAAGGCCTCCAATACGCTGCGGAACTGGAAATATCCGTAGATCATCACCTGCATGAGCGCATCTGTATTCCATATCTTTTTATAAAAATCTAAGAACGTTTCGCCTGCCGGGACGGGGGATGGCATCCTGTCGATAATACCCTGTATCAGTGCTTTCAATTCATTAAGCCGCTGTGTTTCGCCGACATAGGTGTAGTATCCGATGGCAAATTCGTTTACGAACATCTCCTGATCGATATTGGAATCCTGATATATGCTACTTTGGCCGGCAAAACAATGCCCCAGCTCATGGATGATATTATACCAGTGAAAATACAGATCAAAACTGTATAATGCATCTTCTCCTAAAAGTTGGCGAAAACCGAGCTGCTGTTCTTCTGTACCTGTCTCGTATCTGCCGGACTGGATCACATATCCCATATTAATACTCCCCTCGATCCGTATGATCATGCGTTTTACGTACAGTATTATATCACAGGTCTTTGCAGTTAAGAAGAGTATTTTCCGATATAGTTTCCTTATGAAAAGGAGAAACTCTGTAAGATTTTGCTTACTATCATGGTCCCGGATATGATATAATACACCGGTATCCGGATATGAGGTATAAGTTATAAATGAACACAAACAGATTTGACGGTCACGCTGATGCATATACGCTTGGAAGACCGGACTATGCGGAGGAACTGATAGACTGCCTGTATGACAGGTACGGCATATCGCCATCTTCGGTTATAGCCGATATCGGCTCCGGCACAGGTAAGTTTTCAAAGCATCTGCTTGACAGAGGAAGCATGGTCTATTCGGTTGAGCCCAATGATGATATGCGGCTGATGGCAGAAAAAGAACTTAGCGGATATCCGAATTTCAGGTCTATAAAAGGGGATGCTGAGCATACCTCTCTTCAGGCAGGCTCTGTAGATTTCGTAACAACTGCACAGGCTTTTCACTGGTTTGATGTGGATAGTTTCAGGAAAGAGTGCACACGGATCCTAAAGAATGTGGGGAAAGTCATTCTGATCTGGAATATCAGGGATGAAGCTGATCCGGTCAACCGGCGATTGTTTGATATATATTCTGAATATTGCCCCGAATTCAAAGGATTTGGTGGGGGTATAGTTAAAGACGATCAAAGAATAAAGGATTTTTACAGCGGCAGCTATGAGTATATCTCGTTTGATCATCCGTTGAACTTTGATAAAGATATGTTCATATCAAGAAGCTTATCGGCATCTTATTCACTGAAAGGATATGACATGAAATATAAGGAATATCTGGATGCTGTCATAGCGGTGTTTGACAGATATTCGGGAAAAGGCCTTGTGACCATAGGAAACCATTCAGTTGCCTATATAGGTGGAGTGAGGAAGCATTGATACGAAAGAGAGTGGAAAACGATTGCTTGTATCAGGAGCAGGGAGGATATAGATGGAGTTTTATGATGTGATCGAAAAGAGAAGAACGATCAGGGATTTTGAAACTGAGGAAATATCTGACGCTGTCATGGAACGGATCATTTCGGCAGCTATGAAAGCGCCGACAAATGATCACATGAGAGACTGGCATTTTATCATTGTCCGGGACAGGGATGTTGTGGTCAAGCTTCTTGAGGCTATCCCGAAAGGCATAAGTGATGAGGATATGGCTGTAATCTTCGTATCCCTTTAGGCGATGAATCTGAACACGCAGGGAAGGTGCTGGGCTATCCGGATGATTACTTTATGCCATGCTTTATAGGTATAGGCAAACCCAGGGAAAATGTATCCATGCCTGAGCAGAAAAATATAGAGGTAAAAGACCGGATCCATTGGAACAGGTTCTGAGATCAAAGAAAGAACCGGGGGATTACAGGTAAACAGAGGGAGATGTAAGGAAATGCCGGAAATAAAGAAATGCAATTTTGATTGTGGCATGGAAAAAGCTGGATACTGGTTTCGCTACAGAACCGGGGCGATCATTGTCCGTGACGGGAAGATGCTTTTTGTTAAGTCTAAGTATGGCGGCTACTACTATATGATCGGTGGTGGCGTACATCTGGGTGAGGATTCAAAGTCCTGCATTGAGAGGGAGACCTTTGAAGAAACCGGCGTAAAATGTGCAGCCAGACGGATCGCGATCATATGTGAGAATTTCTTTAACGGAGTGGGTGGTCTCATAGATGGGAAAGAGTGCCATGAGCTCGAGTACTATTATACTATGGACGCGCCGGATAATGCCTCATTTGAAACTGCAACAGATGCGGAAGAAAAACTGGTATGGGTTCCGATCGATGAGTTTTCTGAGAATGACATTCGTCCGGCATTCTTAAAGAAGGAACTGAAGGGTATTATCGAAGGTGCCCCGTTGATTCATGTTATTAATGATGAAAGAGTTCGCCGGCTTTCTTAAGACAGAGAGAAGTGGGAAAAAGATGAGAAATGGATGCGATTATTAGCAGTTTTACAGAACGATCAAAAGAAATCCTGAAGGAAAACCTGGTGGGAGTATATCTGCATGGATCCGCAGTTATGGGATGTTATAATCCGGCAAAGAGCGACATTGATCTGATCGTAGTAGTGAAGGATCCCATATCGGATACGCTTAAAAGATCCTATATGGACATGGTGGTGGGATTAAACGCCAAGGGACCGGCAAAAGGAATTGAAATGAGTATCGTTAAACAAAGCGTTTGCAAGCCGTTTGTTTATCCGACTCCTTTTGAACTGCATTTTTCCGTTGCACATCTTGACCGGTATAAAAAAGACCCGGATGAATATATTTCAAAAATGAAGGGCGAGGATAAAGATCTTGCAGCGCATTTTACGATCATAAACCATCGGGGTAAGTGCCTTTTCGGCGCGCCGGTCAAAGATACTTTTGCAGATGTACCGGTACAGGATTACATAGATTCTATCTGGAATGATATAGCTGATGCAGAGGAAGAGATTACAGCTAATCCGATGTATCTGATATTGAATCTGGCAAGAGTACTTGCGTACGTCAAGGATGGTCTTGTCCTTTCCAAGAAAGAGGGCGGAGAATGGGCGCTAGACAACATTCCGGAGGTTTATCATTCTCTGTTGCATAATGCACTGAAGGAATATGCAGAGGGAACGGATACAGAATACGATATGAACAATGCAGAGAACTAC